>Ga0315280_10002557_pt1 | contig 29368 bp, 32 predicted proteins | sample YL17G06_40_MG_FD_203697 | JGI IMG/M metagenome (GOLD analysis project Ga0315280, IMG submission 203697) | Sediment microbial communities from Yellowstone Lake, YNP, Wyoming, USA - YL17G06_40 | ecosystem: Environmental > Aquatic > Freshwater > Lake > Sediment | place: USA: Wyoming | collected... | reverse complement strand
GAACACTGGCAGGTTGTTGCCAACCAAGTCGTAGTTGCCTTCTTCGGTATAGAACTTGACAGCAAAGCCTCGTGGATCCCTCACTGTGTCAGCAGAACCCCGTCCTCCTGTGACAGTAGAAAATCTTACGAACACAGGTGTCTTTTTCTTCGGGTCTTGAAGGAATTTCGCCTTCGTATAACGTGCCATACTCTTGTAAACTTGGAAGTAGCCGTGTGTTCCTGCTCCTTTGGCATGGACAACCCTTTCGGGGATACGCTCTCTGTCGAAGTGAGCCATCTTCTCGACAAACTGAACATCTTGTAACAACACTGGTCCACGTTCGCCGACAGTTAACGAGTTCTGGTTGTCAGTTATCGGGACTCCCTGATTCGTGGTTAGATTTTTCTTTTGCATGATTTCATCTCCCATTTCAAGTAGAACTTTTTCTTATTTAATGATTTCTAAGTGTGTGGAAATCGCTCGAGATGTGGTATTAAAAAGAATTGACCCTTTGGGAGTAGCTTTTCTAAAAAAAAGAGAAGCATATGGATTTTTTGCGAGGCTTACTTTTTCTTTGCTGGTTTTTCAAATGTCTCGTAGGCTTTTGCAGCTTTTGGGTCTAGTGGTCTAAGTTCGGTGATACACCATCGCCTTATCTCGACAGTCATCGTTCCTTCCTTTACTTTACTTGCAAGGTTGTCGGCAACCTTTGTTGCGTGTTCATCTTTGGCTCCAGCTTTCTTAACAGAAGCCTTCAGTTTAGCCTTATCGAAATCCTGCGTAGCTCCAGAACGTTTCTTCACTTTAACCAAAAAAACACCGTAAGTATATATTGTAGATGCCAATTTAAAACTTTTGGCCGTTCTTCCACTAATTCGTTTATACCTCAAACCTACCCCTTTGAACAGTCCTAAACGTCTTCTGTTTTTGACGAATCTAGCTTCAAGAAATCTTTTCGAAGCTTCAGACTCGTAGACCTCTGCATGTCCGCGCGCGCTTTGGGTTTAGGCTTCTATCGTCCCTTTGCCCAAACGGGTTCAAGTCCGATTTTTCCACCTTCCTTAGAAGCGCACCTGAGCCCATCAAAGAATACAAAGCAAAGAAACTGACAAAAGGTCAATAGCCAGCGCCCGAGGGTTCAAACGTGGGCTTTGACCTAAGCGACCCCACCATAACAATCGAGACCCCATCGACGCTACTTGCGTTTCCTGAAGATTTTTCCCCATCGCCGTATTCTCCTGTTAAAAAAGAGCGGTTATGCGGGTATTATGAATTGTTGTCTGAAAACAGAAAAAGGGGAGACTTGCGAGAGACAGCTCCATTCGACGGGGACAAGAAACATCCTTAACGCGCGCGAGTGTCTTAGAGTTCTACACTTTGCGAGGAACGTTTATTAAGTCTCAAGATGCAAGTTACGGCATGCTCTTGATGGTGAACTCGGAATGAAAAAAGCCATGCCCTCTAAGAATAAGAGAACAAAAGGCAGAAACATACAAAATCTAGAGGTCGGTACAGAAGCTGTGAAAGTCCTAAGAACGGTAGGAGACCAAGAAGCCTTCTATTTCTACGAAGCTATTGGAAAACCAACAGGCGAAATTGCCAGAAACCTCTCCGACTTTCTTGATAAGGCGAAATCTGTCAACTCAGAAAGTCTGATTTTCCATCTCCAGAGAAGGGACTTCCAAAACTGGGTCCAGAAAATTCTTGGTGACTCCAAACTTGCCAGAGAACTAGGAAGAATTTCCTCTTCAAATAGTGACGACATTAGAATGAGGATCTGCAAAACCGTCGAGAATCGCATCAAAGAACTAGGAGAACCATCCGCAGCAATTCTGGTTGGCGAGAACCCAGCTGTCCTCCTGCCTTCCTCTTAGAGTTTAATATTTTCTAACGCGCGCTTTTGCTTGCGCCTTCACGCAAAGATATTTATGAATCAATTCCTAGTCTAGGGGCAGAACCTAAAGAACCAAAGGGAAGCAGAGAAATGAAGAACAAGCAAAAGTATAATCGAAATTCCAAAATCGAACTTCCAAAAAGATACAAGAAGAACAAGAAATAGTCGTATACGACACACCTTATGGTATGCCCGCAGTTGACGTATACTTGTTGTAATTGTATATGCCAAGTCTAGCGCGAGCTAAGCCTCTCTTCTAGTAGAACGCACATAGAAAAGGGGGGAACGTGGGAGATGTCTCCATTTGTCCCGGGTTCAAATCCCAGCGACCCATCACAAAACCCACACACAATTCACTAAAAAACTAAACACATAGCCAAAACACAAAGGTAACGAGCGCGCGGCCCTCAGGGGATTATTGATCTCGGATTTGGATGAACTGTTTCCTGAAGCAGTGCTTTCTGACTTTCCTCATTGGGATATGGGAATTTTCTTTGGCTCCTTAAGCATCAGATAGAAAGGTAGAGCCGCTGTAAATATCAGTGCCGCAATCCCGCACGATACAGTCGCATCAGGTTTCGTGGAATTCCAAACATAACTCCCGGCATTCGGCCCGACAGTCAAGCCGACCCCGTTAAACGTCTGCGTTATCCCTGAAACGCTTGCCCGCCTATGCTCTGGAACAAGATCCATAAGCCAGGCTGAAATGGCAGGCGAACTGATGTTCCCTACAGCACTTATCCCCCCCATTATCAAGGAAAAGTCGAGAAGCGAACTGCTGAAACCCAAAAGCAGAACCAGAGGCACCCCCAGAAAGCCGAACAAAACGAGGGGTTTCCTTCCAAACCTGTCGGCAAGCTTCCCACCCGGAAGCTGAACAATCCCGGTTACAAGACTTGAAGCCAAGGACAAGACCAATCCATACTCTGCAGGAGCAGCCTCCAGCTTGAACAAGAGCATGCCATTGAGCACAGGATTGACGAAACCGTTCAACAGTCCATTCAGAAGATTTGTGATGCTAAAGATAAGGATGACACGTTTAAGAACCGAGCTTTGCTCTGAACCGGTTTTTTCGACTTCTCCGCCGTTTTTCTCAAACTTTTGCTTCTTGTCAACATTCCCTCCTCTCAGCAAGGATGAAAAGAACAACCCAACGAGGCTGACAACCACTGCAACAATAAAAGGCATTTGTAGACTCACAAACTGCGCCATGAACCCTGCCAACAAGGGCGCCGCGACCCCAGCGGATATCCATGAAAGGTTGAAAACCCCATAAGCCATCCCTCTGGAATGCTGCTCACTGCAATTGGCAACCAAGGCCGAAATAGCCGGACTCGAAAACCCAGCTGCAAAAAACTCGACAAAGTTGGCTAAAAACAAGATGTACAAGTTTGGAGCGAAAACAAAAAGTCCGCAACCAGCGGCTAGGATGACAAAGGATCCGACCACAACTTTCCTTTTACCCAGGGCTTCTGCTGCAAAACCCCCGATGAAATATCCCAAGGTGGCTGCCGCAGATCCCAAAGAAAGCATAATGCCCAAGGCTTCCATAGTCGCGGTTTCAACATCCCCGACAAAAGCCTTGGTCAAATAGGCTCTAGGTGTGGGAATCAAATTAGTAGAAAAGGTGAATAGAAAATTCACAGTCCACAAAACCAAGAAAAGCCGGGATCTGTAATTAAAACCGTTGCTCAAATTTTGCTCCGTTCCTTTTCTCTTTCTTGTATTGCAGGTAAAACGACCGAACCATTCATTCTTAAGCCTTCAGTTTCAATTGAAAGTTCAAGGTCTTAAAAAGGAAAACTCACAATGCGTAATCACAACTTGTTATTATCGTCTAACTTGCTACCTTCTCTTTCCAGAATCTAAAGTTTAGTGCGCCTATATCTTGGTGCACACATCTATGTTTTTTCCCACGCATCATCTAGAAATGAAATGACAAAAACTCATAGCAAAACTACAGTGAAATATTCGGCGTGACTGGTCAATCTACACGCATGATTAGTCTGAAAACTAAAAGTTAATTATAAACCCGAACTAAGATGGCGAAGGAGGTCTGTTTCATGATTAGCGTCGTGGTTGACGTTGATGACACGCTGATAGGAACCGAGCGGCGGATTCAAGGTGTGTGGCGTGAGTTGTTGGGCGTTGACGTTGCTTTCGGAGATATTGAGACTTTGGGTTTGGAGCAGATTTTCATGAAGTATGCGTCGCCCAAGCAGAAAGCCCGTTCAAGCGAGTTTCAGAAGCGTTTTTGGGATGTTGTCCTCTGTTTGGAAGACGTGGGGATTAAGTTGCTCAAGTTGCATGAAGCGATCCCTTTTGCGGCTAATGTTCTTCAGGCCTGGAGTGAGAGTTGTATGTTGGTGTATCTTACTGGACGAACTGAAAACACGCGTGAGCTTACGTTGACAGAGTTGAACAGTTTTGGCTTCCCTGTTGATAATGTCGAGTTAGTGATGTTTAACCTCAATGATTATGGGCGTGCTCGGGGAGTGAATCCTTCTGGACCAACGCTCGTTGACGCAAAGTCCGGACTGTTCGCTTCACTATCCAATAGGCAAAACGTAGTAAGAGTTGTTGATGACTATCCTGGCTACTTTCCCATCTACAAGCAATTTGATGTTCCGGACAGGATTGGCCTCCTGCGCCCAAAAAGGCATACATCACAAGAGTACATCAACCAAGGCGCCACTAGAGTCGTCAAAAGCTGGAAAGAACTAGAAGATGACCTTCCAAAATCAACTTAAGTGCGCGCGACAGAGCTCCGAGTCTATCTTCTGCTGTAGAGCCCGATAAGTTTGCCTTCTGCAAGTATGTGGCCGTTCATCGCTTTTTCAACGTCTTTTTTCCTTGAATTTGAATTTAGAGACAGTTTCGTGTCCAAAGCATAAACCTTGAAGAAATACCTGTGCGTTCCCGAAGGTGGGCAGGGTCCACCATAGGAGTGTTTCCTGAAATTGTTCAATCCCTCAACTCCGGGAACCGTGTTCTCTCCTATTTTGTTTGTTGGGGGAATGTCCCAGACAATCCAGTGATCCCAAGTTCCCATCGGCGCGTCAGGGTCATCCACTATTAAGACGAGACTTTTCGTTTCTTCTGGTACTCCTTCAATGCTTAGTGGAGGATTCACGTCTTCGCCGTCGCAAGTGTACTTCTTAGGGATTAGTTTGTTATTTTCAAAAGCAGGACTGGTGATAACGAGCCCCATGCAAGTCACCTCTTTAAGACTCAACATTAACAAGTAAAAAAAGCTTACGAAACGTAGGTTTTTTTTGCGTGCGCCGGCACCATAGCATGCGAAAGTTAATCTCTTATGGTCGCAGTAGTTTAAGAAAGGGGGAATTAAATGTTCGAGTTTGCTGGTCTTAGATTTAGACCTTTAGAGAAGGATGACCTGAAACTGCTTCATGTATGGGAGAACGATTTTGAGCTGATGATGTATAGCAGAAGTAAACCGCTGAACGTGGTTAGCATGGCGCAGTTGGAAGAAAGGTACGTGGAATGGATGAAAAAAGAGAAGGACCTCCACTTCATTGTGGAAAATATGGAATGCAACGAGCCTATAGGCTTTGCTGCCATTCGCATGGAGGTATGGGGCAACGTGCCAGGTGCGGATCTTGGAACTTACATCGGCAAGAAGGAATTGTGGGAAAAGGGTTTCGGTAAGAAGATAACCGTGGCTTTACTCGAAATGTGCTTCATCCACCTGAACATGGAGCATTGTCAAGCGTGGAGCATAGAATACAACAAGCGGGCCCATAAGGTACTTGAATCTTGCGGATTCAAGAAAGGCGGAGTCATGCGGAACACCGTATACGTAGCAGGTAAAAAATGGAGTTCCTTCCACTTTGACATACTACGGGAAGAATACATAAACATCAGGATGGACTTGTTGAAGAAAATGCTCGGTGAAAGAGTCGAGGACTATCTAGAGAAAACCCAGCCAGCCCTTAAGTCTTCAGAGTAAAGGAACAACCAAGCACGCGTTTAATCTGAGGAAAAAGAAGATCGAAGTTTTTAGTCTTTGAGTTGACTTATTTTTTGGTTGAAGACCTTGCGCAATACTGAAATTGGCATGTATCCGTTTGCGGTTATGGTGTCGTGGAAGGATTTCTCATTAAACTTTTTTCCCATTTTCCTTTTTACTTCTGCTTTCAGCTTTAGGATTAAATGCTTTCCGAGCAGGTAAGAAAGCGGGTATCCCGGAGTCCGCGTGTAACGTTTGACCTCGGCAACAGCGCCTTCCCGTGACATCCTTGCTTCTTCAACAAGCATTTTGACAGCCTCTTCGAAGGACATTTCGCCTTGTGAAAGCTTGATGTCGACAATTATTCGTACTGCTCGCCAAATCATGTCATTAATCTGTATTAATCTTGTCTCATCGTCAGTTATGAAGCCCTTTTCCGCCATCATCTCTTCGCAATAGTGAGCCCAACCTTCAACAGTCTCCGTTCCATCCACAAGCAAGCGAACGACGCTTCCGCGGTTTGAGACTGCGCCTTGCAAGAAGTGCCCCGGGAACGCTTCATGAACAGCCGTGTTCCTGATCGATGCACAGTTAAGATGTTTTCGAAGGTTCGCCAGATCTTTCGGTCTGGTCACAATGTAGATACCTATTTGCGGCTTGTCATACTTTGCCGGCATCATCAACGCAGCGAACGGAAACAGGGGCGCTAGAAAAGCCGGTGTCTCTCTCACCAACAGCTTGTCTTCAGGATAAACGGTGACTAGATTCTTCTCTTGTATGAAACGTCTGGCTTCCTTCATGGTTTCTTCCGTGAACTTCAAAGCTTCATCAAAGGTCTTAGGCGCGTTGCTTTCAATTTTCTTCAAAACTTCTTCTTCAGACCTTCCTGGGGCTATCTGTTGCGCGAGCCGCTTTCTTTCGACCTTCAGCTCTTTAAGGTATTTTTCGCCGAGTCGCAGGATTTCAGTTGAAGTCATGCCTAATTCTCGGAGTCCGATGAGCTTTTCGAATTTCTCCTTCCCGATGGCCCACTTCTCCGCAGTTTTCGGAAGGAGGCTGTTAAGCCATGTCAAATGAGTTTTCATAACTGGTTCAAGGTTTCCGACAGTACTATTCAGCCTTTTGTAGACCTTGTCAGGCACTTTGCCCTTCGCTAGGTGAAGGATGAACTGGAACAAGCCTTCCATGTTTTGAGCGGTTTCTATGGCAATTTCAGTCCAGAGTTTTACCGTTGCCGATTTTTGGAATCTGGATCGGAATTCTTCTAGGAATTTAGGAAGTTTCTCGATCCGGGCGGCTATTGCGTCGATTCTCTTATCAAGAGGCGCGTAGTCTCGGGTGAGCATTATGAAAAGCAACCCACCGATGTCTTCGAATGCGTCTGGGTTCAGCTCATACATCCGGGTTTCGAAAAAATAGAATTTTGAGATTTCATAGAACTTCTCGATTATTTCCCAATCTACTCTATGCTCAGCGCTTAGTTCATCATATTTCACTGTTTCCCTCAAACGTTTGATCCATTCCTCTTCGACCCGAAGGTTATCACGCAGTCTTTCTGTGGAACCCCGTGGCAGAAGACAATCATAAGGATCATGAAGCCCGAGAGATGTAGCATAATCAGGGTTGTTCTCAAGAAACTTTCCAATCATCTGTTCGGTTAGATCGTCGAAAATCTCGTCAGCACTCAACTCAATCACCTTTCTACAGCATTATTAATCAAACCATAATTAAGGCTTAGCAGAGTCTGGCCTGTCAACTCAATGTTTTCATAAGCGATTGTTTCTTAACAGAATCGATCTGGACGGCCGGAAATGGCAGAGTTTCCGAAAGCGCGCGCATGTTTGTTCCTAGATTTGTCTGGCAGGGTGGCTTGTGCTTCTGGGCTTACTTCTCGAACATATTTGGATCCAAATAGAGGGCCTAGAAGCCGTTGCACGCGCGCACACAAAACTCAGCCAAAACGTCACAACAACCATCAGAAAACGTGACCACCACGTCTGAAGCGTCGGGAATTTAGGAACACGCATGCACGTTAAAGGGAGAATAGCAAAAGCATATCGGCCGATAATCATCGACTTCCATCATTCTAGCTTATCTTTTTCCTCTCTTGCGGAAACGCTTCATAGACTCTCTTATCGACTATCTCTTTCAGATGCTGAACGATCTTCCATACTTCATGATAAGTATTGTAGAGAGGTATCGGAGCGAGCCTTATCACGTTCGGAGGCCTAAAATCAGAAACCACACCTCTTGACCTCAAAGCCTCAGCCATCCTCATGCCTTCTTCATGCTCAACCGCAACATGTCCGCCTCTGCGCTCAGGCTCTCTTGGCGTTCCAATCATGAAATTGTATGGCGCGGCAGAGAGGATTTCATCGGTCAGGTAGATCAGATATGAGGTCATCTTCAGAGATTTTTCTCTGATACCTTCTATCCCGGCTTCAAGAATTATCTTAAGAGAACCTTCTATAGGCGCCAAACTCAAAACTGCGGGCGATGAGATCTGCCATCCTCCTGCGCTCTTCGAGTGCTCGAAATTGAGGGACATGTCAAACTGTTTTTCTTTCACCTGTCCAAACCAGCCCGTGAGCGCAGGTTCATGGTCAAAATGCTTCTTATTAACATACAAAAAAGCCGTGCCACCGGGTCCCCCATTCAGATACTTATAACTGCACCAAAGGGCAAAATCCACATCCCACTTGTTAAAGTAATGTGGTACAACACCAACAGAGTGAGAACAGTCAAAACCCACTGGTATTCCTCTTCTATGCGCTTCCTCAGTAAGAAGCGGCATATCGAGAAGTTGCCCACTTCGATACAGAACTGAAGGAAGAAAAACCAGCGCTACATCTTCATCCATTAGCTTAACAATCTTGTTCTCATCCAAAGAACGGCCGTCTTCACTTGGAGCAAGAACAAGAGCGTCACCCGGATTCAAACCTCTCAGCCTTATTACACTTCTCAAAGCATAGATGTCTGTTGGAAAATTAAGCTCATCAGCAAGTATCTTCCTCTTTTTCCCATCAGGCTCATAAAAAGTATTTACAAGCGAATGTATGTTGACGGTAGTCGCGCCCGTTGCCACGACCTCCTCAGGTTCTGCCCCTACAAGTTTTGCACACATCGCCCCAAGTTCTTCAGCCAGATAGAACCAAGGATGCTTTGCTTCGAGCCAACCCTTTATTCCAAGGGTTTTCCACTCATTCACCACCCGCAGAACTGAACTTTCAGAATCCTTTGACAAAAGACCAAGAGAATTCCCATCCACATATATCGCTCCTTCAGGAACGTAAAATTTTTCTCGAAACCTTGCAAGAGGATCCTCAGAGTCGAGCTTGCGTGCAAAATTCTCGCTCTTTTCGAATTCATGACCAATCATAATGTCTCCACTCGCTCTGCCCTAGGAAGATATACAGCCCACATGGTATTTTACTTTCGCACCAACTGCTAGTGCTTATTCCGTCAAGAAAAGACACACGTTGGTCAATTCAGACCAAAGTCTAAACCAATTCTCCCTTCGCAATCATCACAACTTTTCCCCCGACGCGCACATCGATTCCGCCTTCCTTCTGTTCTGCTTTCAAAAGCAACAATGACGGCCTTCCTATTTCATAGCCTTGTTCAACACGAATGTCAATCCGCTTCTTTCCAAAGTAATGATGTTTAATTAAATATCCTGCCAAGCAGCCATTTGCAGAACCAGTGGCTGGATCCTCTGGTATACCATAGCAATCTGCAAAAACTCGGACGCTCAAGTCATTTTCCTTGCTGTACGTTTCAGGACAGAAGATAAGTATCGCCTTCGCTTCCGCATTTTCGATAAGCTCAAAATATTTGTCTCTCAATATTCTGGCTCTTTTCAACGCAGCTAAGTTCTTTAGTGCAACTATGATAAAGGGCACGCCTGTGGAAACCTCTTGAACGGGAAATTTGTTGTCTGCAGCTCCTACGTCAAGACCCAAAACCTTCGAAATCGCCATAACATCAAAAGATTGGCCAAAAGTCGGTTGTATCTGCTTCATCCACAAAACTTCTCCATCTTTCCCGCTGCGGGCGAAGGTAACGGGAATCTGGCCGACTTTCAAATTCAGCATTACCTTATTTACAGGCGCTTTAGCGATCTCATGTCTAATCACGTAAGCAGTACCCAGTGTTGGATGACCGGCAAAAGGCAACTCGTTTTCTGGTGAAAAAATGCGAACGTCATATCCGCCGCTTCTTTTTTCATCTGACAGGATAAAGGTTGTCTCTGAATAGTGCATCTCTTTGGCAATTTTCTGCATTTCATCACCGTCAAGCGTCTTTGCATGTCTGACCACTGCAAGTTGATTGCCTGCATACTTTTCTTCTGCAAACACATCTACAATGTAGAACGGCAGACTTTTCAAACCATATCCTTCACATCATCATCTCATTTACTAGCCTGTGACATGGCTGGTACTGTTTCTCTCCGAGATTTTTCTTAACCATTCTCTGCCTCGCCTATTGAAAATATGGCTTCGATCTGTTCCTTAATTTCCTTTCCAAGATACATGAGAATATTTCTTGATGTTAGCTTGTACAAGGACAAAGAATCAGTTTTTCTCTTTTGTGCTTTGTGGGAACCTAATTTCAAATATGTACAGCATGGAGGCACCAGAAGCAATAGAAATGCATGATGCAACAAAGGTGACTTGCGTCCGTGCAAGATTGAAGCTTTCTATGAATGTATCAGTCGTTAAAAGTCTGATTCGCCATATTTCACCATAAATAATTAATGTGATGAAACTAGCTAGGAAAACAACCAGAAGCATAATCATTATAATGTTAATATTTATTTTCATTTTCTCTCCTATAACTTTACTACGGCATGATATTTAAGTTTCTGGCATAATAATCATTGGCTTCCCGCCTTTCAACCTCGCGCGCTTCCTTATATCTCTGCTAATGATCTTTCGTAATCTAAGACAAAATATTTTTTGCCCTTTTGAACTACTTTATGTCCCTCTTTTTCCAAGATTCTCTTTTGAGCTTCAACGCCGCCTGGGTACTTCTCGTTTATCACTCCGCCAGTTTTCAAGGTACGCCAGTAAGGAAGCACATCTTTTTCACCATTTTGTCTCTGTTCTTCAGAGGCGTTGGCCGCAACCCAGGCAAAGATTCCGGTGGTAATAGGACAACCGATTGTTGCTTTGTGTCTTTTCGCCAAGGCTGCGCGAATCTCATTTATAGTAATGAGCTTTCCTTCGGGCACTCTTCTCATCATCTCATCGACTTCCATCGGCGCCGGAATGACCACTGTTCCAGTCCCCCACCTTTTGCTCATCTTGTCCGTGATCTTTTCCACCTTTGGTAGACCCTTACTATCTTTCAGTTTTTCAGACCAACTCTTTCTTTTTGGCACAATATTTCCCAAAATTAGCTTTCAATCATTCTTAATAAGTGTTGGCAATCACTCGCACTACGTGTTTGCCAAAAGGAGGTAGATTGATCCACGCGTTATGTTGAATGTTTGTTTCACTCGTCCCAGCTGTTGTTGCCTATCGTGATAGATTCTAGAAGAAGGCACATGATGACGAAGTCAATTTACGAGTAACACACCTTTCTGACTTTATCCCGGGCCTCTAGCTGATTATTAGAAGAAAACTATTATCAAGCGATGTGCAAATACTTTCCAATTAGATATCCGGCCACACTGCCCATGAATAAAGTGGTTATGCTCAAGAGTATGAGAACCATAGACCACTGTTTCAAATCTTTGCACTCTGCAGTTCCCACCTCAGGCGCGGCACGAACCATCTCAAAGACCCAAAGAATTGAGGCGACACAAATGAACAACAATACTAGACCGACGAAGATTTCATATCTTATTTTTCCCATACGTGTACCTGCCCCTGCAAGTATCTCATTAGGGTTTGCGCTTCTGGCAACGCGTTTTGGCTACAAAATTTACTTAACGATTTGTGTGTAAATTCTTACACTTACGGAAAAGAACCTGCACTATTTATCTGCTAAAAATGTTTCAGCTTTTGCTTACTATTCTTTGCCCGCCTCGTCTAAGTGTATGCGCATAGGCCCACTCGTTAGTGTGCGTGACCACTGTTTTTGTGGATTCGCTTGTTAAGATACTTGGGTCATCTCGCCATAAATTGCCCTGCGTTGTTCAGTAGTCTAAGAAATTCTTTGCAGGATGAATCGCCTTTATGGACGCATTCTTTATCTTTTACAGTAACGATTGGACATATCCGCCATAATAGGCACTTGACGGGCACATCGTTCTTTTTGCTTTCAGTCGGACATGGAAGAGTGATCGTAGCGGACATTTTCCCCTCACCAAAGGGTAAATAATGCAATTTCTCCGTTGTCGGCTCATGAGACTTATGAAGTTTATGAAGTTCTAATGTAGATTGACAAACCAGATTCACACGCAACTGCTCAGAAAAAGTAAACAAACGGAAAGCCAATGAAAGACCGCAAGTTCCAATGACAAACGGCCAGATCTCAAAAGTTGAAGGGAAGCTTTCGCCAAGATTGCTGGAAAGCACAAATGTTTCTAAAAATCTCCTAGGCCGGAGATCTTATCTTTTCCTCTGTGTTCCACAATTGCCTGTGCTTCAAGCAGAATCTTTTGGGCATCTTCTTCAAAAAGTTCTTCCCGGAACATGGCAGGCAAGAATTCGTAGAGGCTTATGTAGACTTCAGGCGGCTTAAGTTTATTGTGAACAATGCGGTGAATCTTACCCTTTATCGCCATGCGATCTAAGATTTTTTTCACATCCTTTGAAGGGCGATCAATTTTCTGCACGTAATAATTGACTAAGTCGGTCTCCTTTGTGTTTCCATAAGTAGCTAAATACGAAACTATTTCCTTTTCTATATTCGTACAATTTCCCCTTCAAACTTGCTTCTCATTCTTCCGTTGATCTCAAATTTAAGAATTGACTAAGCGAGAATTGCAAAGCTAGACATAGAATGCGTCGATTTTTGCGCAATTCAGCGGCAAGAGTGGTCATCATTTCATCTATTTTGTCGTCCGAAAACATGGTTCTAGATTTATCTAGATCTCCAAAAGTCAGGCGAGCAACAAATCAGTGGCGCCCACTTACCCTGTTTTCCAAGACTTCTGGTTATGATGATTACGTCCAATATGTCAGTCTTAAGGCGTACAAGTATCTTACATTGCAGAAACATATTGAGAAAAATCTTGCTTGAAGTATCATTCTATCATCAAGAGACTGACCCGAGTTATTGCTTTATTGACTGTTAGAAAATCTGAGTGATCACGTTCTTTTTATCGGGTTATTGGCAAAAAAAATTAGAGTGAGGCAAAAGAAAAGGGGATCTTTCTAATCTTCGCCTTCTGATTCTGCTCCGCCTGGCGGTCTTCCTGGTGCTTCCTTTGGCTTTGTGGCTGCTATTACATCATCTATGCGGAGTATCATTGACGCAGATTCTGTGGCCGATTTCACTGCTTGCTCTTTCACGATCAAGGGTTCAACTACTCCCTTGTCCCGCATGTTTTCAACTTTTCCGGTGAAAACGTTCACTCCCTTGTATTGTCCCTCTGGTTTTTCGTGTGCCGCTCTAAGCTCTACGATTATATCTATCGGTTCTAGTCCCGCGTTTTCAGCCAAGGTTTTAGGTATTACCTCAATGGCGTCAGCGAAGACTTCTATTGCGAGCTGTTCTCTTCCGCCAACCTTTGTGGCGTAGTTTCGAAGCTCTTTAGCTATTTCGACTTCCACTGCACCGCCGCCTGCGACTATCTTGTTAGTTTCTATTACGTCTGAGACAACTGACAAGGCATCAGTCATTGCTCTTTCCGCTTCATCAACCATTCTTTCAAGTCCAGCTCTTATGATAATAGCTACTGAGCGTGGGTCTTTGCATTTTTCAACGAAAACCATCTTGTCCTCGCCCAGTTTGCGCTCTTCCACGATGCCTGCGACGCCCAAGTCCGTTGCTTTTAAGTCAGCTAAGTTTGTGATTATCCTGCCGCCTGTTGCTCTTGCCAGCTTCTCCATGTCTGATTGTTTCACTCTTCTAGTTGCCAATATTCCCTCTTTTGCCAAGAAGTGTTGAGCCATGTCGTCGATGCCTTTCTGGCAGAAAACAACGTTGGCGCCTGAAGCTTTAATTTTGCCGACCATTTCCTGTAGCATCTTGTTTTCCTGATCTAGGAAAGCTTTCATCTGGTTTGGATCGCGAATTCTTATTTCGGCACTGATTTCTGTTTTTTCAATTTCTAATGCGCAGTCAAGCAGGGCTATTTTTGCCTTTTCGACCTTTTTAGGCATTCCAGGATGAACAACTTCTTTATCTATTACCAGGCCGTTGACGAGTTGTGATTCAAGAAGGCTTTTTCCCGTTTTCTTTATGACTTGGATGTTGTCTATGTCCGCGAGCATTTTGTCTCCGCGTTTTTCAACTATTTGTCTGACGGCGTCAATAGCGATGTCAGCAAAATGCTCTCTCGCCGAGCCGACTGCTTTGCTTGCCATTGATGTTATTGCAACTTTCTTGAGTGTTGCACGGTCTTCAATGTCTACTTGCATTGAAATCTTGTTGATGGTCTCCACTGCCTTCTGCGCTGCCTTACGGTAGCCGGCTACAACTATTGTGGGATGAATGTTCTGATCTAAAAGCTCCTCAGCCTTTTTCAGCAGCTCGCCTGCGAGCACTACGGCAGTTGTTGTGCCGTCACCCACCATGTCGTCCTGTGTCTTCGCGATTTCGACCATCATCTTGGCTGCTGGGTGTTCAACTTCTATCTCGTTCAATATTGCTGCCCCGTCATTTGTTATCGTTATGTCTCCCAGACTGTCGACGAGCATCTTGTCCATGCCACGCGGTCCCAAAGTCGTCTTTAACACTTCACCAATTACGCGCGCTGCCATCATGTTGTTTCTCTGAGCCTCTCTTCCTCTGTTTCTTGTAGTGCCTTCTTTAAGAACTAAGACTGGCTGTCCCGACGCTGTTGTCGTTAAGTAAGCCATACAAACCCTCCATTCAATGTTAAAATCTTACCAATCGGATAAGCAAAAATGCTCACAAATATAAATCTTTACCTCAGCCTACCCGTGTTTCACATGTTTCTCTAGTTCTGACAAAGCAACAGCCCAAACTTTGTCGAACCACTGCCTTGCCCTTTCCCACTCTTCTGAAATCCTTCAGCCAGAATGAATGAGATAAACTTCAGTGCACTGCTCTGATTCTCTATCGCTAGGAAGGAAAAACACGACTACCTGAGTAAGCGGATCGGCGTTATTCATGAAACGCTTGAATTGTTTTGGCCCTTTCCACTCAAAAGTGAGAAATTTACCTGGACGAAGAGCCAGAATCTTGCAGCCGATTGTACTATCATTTAATTTGTCCCCGGGTTCCAGTACAGCTCATATTTTCCACTCACCTTCGGCTCCACATGAGCTTCTTGTGCCAACCATTTCTCAAGGTGTTCGTTTACAGTAAACATTTCAAAAGCTTGCTGAGAAGTACATTTCAAGTGAATTGATTGGCAAATGATTTTGCCCATGCATTTCGCTCCTTAACTCAGTATATGCGGTGATCACATATAACTGGGTCAGAACCTTCAATTCAAGCATTCTGCAATGTAACAGTTTAAATTTCAGCCTCCCATCTTAACTGTCGGTGAATCAAGCCTTGCGTGTTTCAGTGCGATTCTTCACAACTCTAAGAGAAGTAACTGGCAAGAAAGAGGAAAACTTGGAGTTTCCCAAGGGCGAAACCGTAACTGTCAGCAACGTGCTCAAACGGCTGGCTGAAAACTATGGCAAAGGCTTCACTGAATACGTTTATGACATCAAGACAGGAGAGGTCAAGGGTTTTCTCCAGTTTCTAGTGAACGGCAGAAGCATATCATCATTCAACGGGTTGGATACAAAGCTTGAGGATGGAGATGTGCTGGCGATAATACCACCCGTCGGCGGCGGCTAACCCAACAATCCCCGCAAGTCTTCTAACAAGATTTTTCTACTTCAGTTGTTATCTTAGCCTTGTGCCCATTATGAGTCCCTCAAGCGTTCTCTATCTTTCCCGGGCCGACGTAGAGACACTGAATGTCTCTATGAAGGAAGTTATTCGAATCATAGAAGAAGCCTTCCATGAAAAGGCCATGGGAAAAACTGAAATGCCGCCTAAACCTAGTATTCATCCTCAAAAAGACTCCTTCATCCATGCTATGCCAGCGTACCTACCAAAGATGAAAGCCGCTGGCATCAAATGGGTGAGCGGTTTTCCAGAAAATCCTAAACATGGTCTCCCTTACATTTCTGGGTTGCTCATTTTGAATGACATTGAAACCGGCTTGCCAGTCTGTATAATGGATTGTACTTGGATAACAGCTAAACGGACTGGAGCAGCAACAGCTGTTGCAGCCAAACATTTAGCAAGAGAAGACTCGAAAGTTCTAGGCATTCTTGGGTGTGGTGAACAGGGCAGGAGCAACCTTGAGGCCCTAAGCGTAATGTGCAAAAATCTCGAGGAAGTAAAAGCTTACGACATTGTCGAGAAAAATTTGGAAAGATATGTGGACGAGATGACGCGCAAGCTTGGGCTGAAAATCAGTCCTGTCAATTCGCTTAGGAAGGCTGTTGAAAACTGTGACATAGTAGTCACAGCAGGTCCGATTTTGAAACATCCGCAGCCCGTCATTGAAAGGTCATGGTTTAAGGACGGTGGCCTAGCATGTCCACTGGATTTCGATTCCTACTGGAAGCCAGAAGCGATGCATTCCATGGACAAATTTTGCACGGATGACCAGGATCAGCTTGCCTACTACAAGACCCAGGGGTACTTCTTAAACATACCAGGGGTGTACGCAGATCTAAGCGAGATTGTAAGCGGCAAGAAACCTGGCCGTGAAAACTCTAAAGAACGGATCATGTCCATGAACCTTGGCCTAGCCATAGAAGACATTGCAACTGCCGCTCTCATCTACGAAAAAGCGAGAAAAAAAGGAGTTGGGACAAGTCTTCCCTTATAGATGAAGGAGATCAGGCTTTATGCTCCCCAGAATGGCACTTTCTTTCTCATAATGTTCACGTACTCGCTCAGTGCTTCTTGCTCCTCTGCTGTCAACCTTTCCGCAAACGTTGTCTGCAACACTTTCACGTGCTGCTCCGGCACCTTCACGTATAGAACGTCTTTTTCGAAGATGTGCCTTCCAAATATCGGCTTGTCCACAGACACTGCCACTTGCATTCCCTGCTGAGCGGCCGACAAGGCTTCTCCTTTATCTTGAATCTGCTGAATCTCACCTACTTCTTCGCCGTCCTCAGCCCGCACAAGAGCATATTTAGGCTTAATGTTTCCAGCTAAAATTTCAACGCCGAATATCGCTGGTCTTGCCCTGCGGAAAATGTATCCTTCCATTATCCGCAGTTTGGCTGGTTTGACAAGGGTTTCAAAATCCTGCTCCAGCCCAGCCTCACGCTTCCCTTTAAACCATGACAGATAGTTTTCTATTACGTGGTAAATGATTTTTTCACGGAAAATTTGAACGCCTCTGCTTGCGGCTTCCCGTTCAGCGTCCGGCAGGATTTTGACGTTGAAGGCTAGGACTGCACCGTACAAGGGCTCGTGTTCCTTAACAACAGCCGCTTCAACAATGTCTCTCTTCGAAATATCTCCCACATCCGCCAGTCTAATGGGCACGTTATTCTTTTTTAGAATGTCTGCAATAGCCTCAAGCGAGCCAAGTGTGTCAGCCTTCAGAACGATACCGTCAACATCTGTGGCGATTCTGATCTTTCCAATTTCCTCGGAAATGAGCTTCGCGTACTTCTCTGGGTTTCCGCCTTCAGGAACAGCGTACAAAGTTGCCCCAGCCAAAACTCCCTCCAAATCAGGTGCTACGATCTTCACCCCAGCCGCGGCGGAGACAGAATCAACGGAAGAAAACTTGTCTCGCGGATCCCTAATCTCGTCCAATGGTTTAGGAACCAGAATCGCGCGTATCCGCGTTACAATGGGCTTTTCCTTTCCCCCGACAACGATCAAGTCGTCTTTCCGCAATACTCCGTCATAAATTATGGTGTTAACCGTTAAACCGAGCCCTGGCTCCTCTTTAACTTCCAGAACTGTGCCTTTCGCCGGACCTTTGGTCGTCTGCAAACGCTTCTTCAGATATTGCTGCGTCAAGCCTACGAGAACCATTATGAGCTCAGTGATACCTTCACCTGTCTTTGCACTTGTGGGCACTATCGCCACGGTTGAGGTGAAGTCTTTTATGTGGTCAAAACGGTCTGCTTTGAATCCCAAGCGAGAGAAGACGCCTATAACGTCGTATATCCTGTTATCTAGATCTTCTCGGACATAGGGGTCTTGAAGCTGATAAGTCTTTGAAAACGGAGTGTCGGGATAGGAATTCCAGCCGGGTACGCGGTCTATCATGTTTGCAGCCACTAAGAAAGGAGTTTTGCGCGCTTTCAGAATCTCTATGCACTCGTAAGTCTGAGCCTCAAAACCCCGCAGAACATTGATCACGAGAATAGCTATGTCAGCAACGCTGCCGCCTCTCCTGCGCAAGTTCGCGAAAGCCTCATGTCCCGGCGTGTCAACAATAAGCAAACCGGGAATCTCTATTTCACCCTTAGTCCTTGAAAGTAAAGGGCCTACCAATTGACCTAAAGTTTCAACTGGGAAGTAGCTTGCGCCAATGTGCTGCGTTATCCCTCCAACTTCCCTAGCTTGAACGCTTGTCTTGCGTATCTTGTCTAAAAGAGAAGTCTTGCCACTGTCAACATGACCAAGAACGCACACAATTGGTTGACGAGTGGGCATTATGATGCATCTCCATTAGCGGGGTTAGATAAGCCGATAATTTCACTGGCGTGTTTAAAAATTAATAAACTGTTGCCTTAATAAACACTCAGTTGGAGAGTGAGATGGTTTGACTTATTGCTGGAAATGCGGAGCAAAGCTGATAGGTGAAGATAAATTCTGCTCTGTTTGCGGTGCGGCAGTTGCCAAAGTGACTAGAGAAGAATTCACAATCTCTTCTGACGATCTTATTGAAAGAGTAAAACAACTGCTTCACGAAGGAAATGTGACCAGAATCATTGTCAAGGATGATAAAGGAAAGGTCATGCTTGAAATACCCGCTACCGCAGGGGTCATAGGCGTCATTATTGCTCCTTGGCTTGCAGCTCTAGGTGTAATAGCTGCCTTGGCCACAAATTGTAGAATAGTTGTCGAAAGAAGGGAATAAGCCTACTCAGTTTTGGCAGTCATCAAAACGAAGCCCAAAACTATGAGTATAATGCTCAGAAATCCGAAAAACCCAGTGAACGCAAGCAAAGCCTGAGCACTTGTGATCGTGTAATACAAGGCAATAACTCCTACGATGAAAAGTATGAGACCAAAAAATTTCTCAGCCAGACTCAGACCGAAACTACCTTCCTCACTCATGCCATTCCATTCCTTTCAATATGCTTTTTACATACAACGGTAAACGGTTATTTTAAATTTCCCTTGTTTTTTCACTTCAGCTCCTCAAGCTTCGCTGGCAAATACTCATCAACAATATAGGTCAAACCGTATCTACTGAAAGCCTCTTGCTCCGCCTTCTTTTTGATCTTCATGAACGTCTTAATCTCCCTGCGCCACAGTGGAGCCTTGTAACGTGGATCCTTCATCAGCTCGTAAAGTCTTTTCATGTCCACTTCATCAAGTGGATCAGTGGGTAGCTTATAGTTGACAATGTCTGTCGCCCATACGCCGCTCCATTTCGCGTCAGGAGTGTTTAACTCTCTCAAGTGGGCAGCGTTTGTGGAACCTGAGATTATTACCATGGCTATGTGCATTCCCCAAGGGTCGCCATCCGTGAAAACGAAGACTGGAAGGTTCAGTTCTTCATTCAGTCTTCTGATAAAGTGTCTCGTCGCCCTCGGCGCCTGTCCGGCGGTCAATACAAGGATCGAATTGTACTTTTTGTGCACGTTTTCTTCTATGAACCGCGTAAACAAACCGCCTTTCTCGATGGCTATGACCTTATCTGCCGAGGTTCTTACAAACTCGGATGAGGTCAGAGCTGGGCCAATGAGTACGCCGTCGGGGTGTGAGGTTAAATCCAGCGTTTTTCCTTCATAGCCTGGCACTGTGTACTCTATCGTCAAATCGCCGAAAACTGCTGAGCGTTCCTCGGGGAAGATGCTGAAGTCCTCACGTGAAAATCCCAAGATTGTTTCCAAATCTGTTATGATGTTGTTTGATTCTTGCTGGTCCTTGAATGTCATTTCATAGGCCTGCGCGGAATAGTAAACATCCCTTAATGTTGATGTTTTACGCTGTGAGGAGAGCTCATTGGAAAAGAGTGCAGCCCAAACTAGCTGTGTGAAAGGCTTCACATGGCGGATGTTGCGTGCACTTCTTCGAACTCTCCTGTCGCCTAAGATGAACTGCCTAAGTTGTTCATCGTACATGATGTTGTCTGTCGAGCGGCTGGGCATGTCTATTGACGGAAAACTTCCTTTATCCATCTGCTCGTAAATCTTGCCTCCAAGATTACTTAGGCCTGTTAAAACTTCTTTCCTTCTTTCCATCATACTGCTTTTATGCTTCTTCTTCTCCATACTTCTTCACACTCGCTAAAAGTTTCTCCACATCAGGCAACTTCTCCTTGCCTGAAAGCTTGGTTGAAAACTGCGCTATCTTAGGGAGATATTTGCTGAAAACACCTAATCTCTTACGTTCCTTGTCCACATGCTCTCTCTTCGACATGAAATGCTGGATTTGACGGGCAACTTCGCGCAATCCATTAGCTATTTCTCTTCTAACTTCAGGTCTGTCAGCAATGAATTCTTTTCCAACAGTCTTGTAGGGCACTTTCGTACTGCAAATATGCACCAGGATTGCAACGGGCATGTCGGGCGTGACCCTGTATCTGCGCCAATTCATGGCAGTTATCACACGGATCGAAACATCGTTCGCCTCATCATACAACAATGGAATTCTGTTGGCAAAGCGATAAACCAAGAAACCCCCTTTAGCAGGAATCACTCCTCCGTAAGCAATGCCCACTTCTATGATGAATGGGTGCCCTGCATAAGTTGCTGGTTTGCGCTGATGAACAGCCACAAACTCAGGCTTCAATTCCTTAAGGATGCCTGCTTTCAAAAGGTCTTCACCTAAAGGCGACAGGCAACTCGCGTCGGGCGGCAGGAATTCTTTGTACCTCTTAAGCATGTGCATTAATCTGACGATCTCTTCGTGAGAAAGTTTCTTCGGATTCTTAGAAGGGCTTAGGTTGCTGAACTCCAGAAACTTCCGCGCTGTGATTTCGCCAACCCTGTGGAAGTGGAATCTTAGAAATGCACTCATGTTCTTATACGGCGTTATCTGTATGAGGCGTTGAAGAAGCTCAACATCAACTCCATACGGGTGGGGCAGAGTCTCTTTCGGCGGAGGAGGCATTTCCTTTGTGATTCTGGTGAATTTGTAGAGTCTGCCTTTAGGATCGACAAAGGTCAAGTTCGCATACGGGTTCACCATCGCTGTCTGCTTAAAATAGTCCAAGATCTTAGGCATCGCCCTAAAATAATCACCTTCTAAAGTGAACTCAACTATCGTTCCCCGCCACATCTCCTTGTTGATAAGAACCTTTCTGTCAATTATCAAAGGGCGGTTTCTCTGAATGTCAATCATAAGCTTGTACATGTAAGTTTTAGATATGCCAGTGCTCGAGATTATGTTGGCCGGCTGGTGCGTCGTAATCTGCCCATACAGAATAGCCATCTTTCCGCCCAGACCGAACGTTCCTCTCTGCTGTTTCAACTTGTATTTTGAACCGAAAAGTATCTGCCCGAAAGCTGAAGGAATATGCCTCGGCGGAACCCCTATGCCATTATCTTCAACCCTTAACTTGTAAATCTGGGTGTCCTTACTGGCTTCTCCTTCATATGACAGACGAACATAAATGTCAGGAGGAAGTCGGTGGCTTTCAGCTGCATCCAACGAGTTTTCCACAAGCTCCCTTACCGCCACGAAGATAGCTCTAGACGGATTAGTAAACCCTGCAATGTCCCGATTTCTGTAGAAAAAATCAGCAGCGCTGATCTCTTCAAATGTCGCCTGAGCCACTTAAGCCTCCCAACCATCTCTAAACTGAATTTATCTTTACGATATATTTGCTCATTCTTTAATTTAAGCTCAATCGTCCACGTACACATTTCCAATACATTGAGTATTTTAAAATTTGAGATGGAAAGAAGAGGCGCACGCAATTTTGGGTTACTTTGCTATCGAAGTCGTGAAATAGCGAGCCTGATTTCACAGGACTTCGCACTGGTTTACTCAGCGTCACTTCGCAATACAGCACAACGCTTCGATGCGTGCGCCGAATGAGTAAGTAGGCGAAGGCGAAGATAAACTTTTCTTTCGAAGAGTCCCTTTGTGGCTGGGAAAGGCTCTCGCCGCTTAAACGAAGCTTATGCGGGCGTGGAAGTTCGCCCTTACCACATATTCAGCACGTAGATTGAGCTACGCCTCATCAGAGAGTCAGACCCTATCGCCAAAGGGCTCTAAGAAATCAAAGAAGAGGAAGGGGTTTAAGCCTTCCTAAGGGTTATGCTGCCGTCTGGATTCTTGTCGATCTTTGGAGCCATGCCCTTATGCCAACCTAGGGCTTGAAGCCAGCGCGCTACTGTACACGTCAATGCAGGAAGAGGAACAAGAGGAATAATCATAGTTTAACGGCGTGCCTTTATCGGTTTTTCACAAGAAGATCGTGACACTTCAGCCCTATCTTATTGATCAGATCTTCAATGTCAACAAAGTTCAAATTAGAAATGGGAACAGACTTCTCACAAAGGTAACCACTGCATTCTTCTGGAGAAGTGTCATGAATTCTACATTCGTAGTATGGTTTTTTTCTAACCTTCCTAACGAATGGGCACCGTCCACTTAAGCTGAGCGTTACGATCATTCCGCCACGGCAGTCTTCACAAGGTTCGGACAGATTTGATAGATTGGCACAAAAGTCGTCCTTAGACCAACATTGCACATGACAAAGAATGTCGTATCGTAACTCAATCATCCATCTTTTAATGTCTTCTCTGTAAACGTCTTTTTCGTCGCCACACAGCTGTCCACATCTGAGACATTGGAAGTTTGCAAAAACAAAATGCTTTGGAAAACGTCCAATAAAGTACGTGAATAGGTAGGTAAATAGCCATTTGGGATCTTTGTAGGAGAGATCACACCTATCATTGAGCCTTGAAACACACCCGCAGTGAAATGTAGCTTCTTCCGATCCTTGCGTTTTGCTAAATCCCCAATCTGTTGCTAAAGCCATCACTGTTCGTTTCCAGACCATAGGAATATTCGCTCGATCTTATTTTCAAGGTTGAAGCTGCAATTAAAAGTTGTTCAACATGTGAACGCAATAATCAGAAACCGTCAGACGCGAGTAGAAGAAAATGCGACGCGTAGGCTCAGAGGTGTTTTTAGGCATTTAGACCTTCACGAACTTCACAACTATTGCGGATGTGATCGAGTCCCAATAAACTTCCGCCATCTATCCCCTTAGGTCTTAGAAATAGAACGACTCTTCAGGTTCTAACAAGCGCGCTTCATAGCCTTTGCCGATGATGAACCGTGCAAAGCCTTCGTTGTTATATCCGTCAGGGTCTTTGTGTCTGTATTCGTCCAGCAGTTTCTCAATCGATCGATCGATCAGATTGGTAAGAAAGCTTAACTTGAGAGTTAAATAAGGTATTAGCTTTATGACCAAAGTATGCCTACAGCGTAGGAGGAGAATGGCAGGACAGCCTTCTTCGAAGTGTAGAATCTCCTTTCTCCCTTTGTCGTGAGGGGTTCAGCCATTCTCCTCAATGTCAACTTTCAGTTTTCTCTCAGATATACATTGTGAAGAAATCTTCTGTAGGAATCTTCTAGAGGTTCAGAGTCCAAAAGATAGAGGCCATGTCATACATAGCTCTGAGATATTGATCTTGACTTCATAAGTCAAATATCTATCATGTCCAAAGATGGAACAAGATGAATACCGAGAACACAACTCAAAAGGCTAAGAAGGACATTTCCAGAAAGCAGAGGAAGACAGAAGCGAGCAAGCCGTTGTACCTGATGAGATATGAATAGGGAAGTTGCCAGGGCTGAGGTTTAGACTGCAAAAGACCGAGCTAACGTTATACATGACGGATCATGACTAATTGAGCAAAAAACAAGGCGAATGTTATGAACGTAGAGGACGTGTTATGCTCAAAAACAAGGTTGAAAATTCTCAAGGTTCTTTTGAGTTCTAAACCGCTGAACGTTACACAGATCGCGAAACAAGTAGGCGTAAACTATGCTAAGGCACTCGAACACCTGAAGATTCTGGAGAATGAGGGAATTCTGACTCATACCATGTTTGGCAAAAGAATTCACCTCTATAAGTTCAATGAGCTTTCATTCAAGGCCAAGGCAATACGAAACTTGATAGAAGCCTTCGCAACAAGTTGACCTGCAAGAATGGCTATTCCTTCTTTTCTGCCAACTCTTTCCATTTCTCTATGAGCAGTGTGCTCTCTCCGTGCTTGAAGCTTACTCTGACGGGAATTGAATCGGCTCCTCTTTTTGTCTTAGTGTAGCTCTTGAATGGGAACATGCTGTCTTCAGCAAGGTCTACTGGTATATAAAGCAGGTATTTTCCGTCTTTCCTTCTGAACAAACGTCCTCTCCCTTCATTAACCATTTCAGTTACACCTCATGTTTAAAACTGCGGTGAATATTATATAACCTTCATTATATAACCTTTGTTCCAGTCATCACTTTTGTTCCTGAAGGGCTTTCTTCATCATGTCTTGGATTGCATCGCTTATTCCGCCAGGATAGGAAGGCCAAACCACTTTTTGACAGAACTCCTTGACCAAACCGGCCGGAACATTATGAATCGTTATGCTGACAAATATGTCATCCCTTACCTTACCGTCCTCGATCGATCGAAGGCTCAGGCCAAAGAAAAAAGCGCGCGCTTTCTGGATTCTCTAGAAACAGCAAATGCCACCGAGTTGCAACGGAATGTGCAAAGAAAATAAATGTTGGCTGCCTATTGTGGTTCCGAACACAGAAGCGGCAAGGTCTGAAACAGATTTAGAATTTCAAAAGAACATCTACATCGCTTTAAGGAAGTCTTTCAATATTCCAGATTCTTCCATAAGTGTTTTTACACGTTTTGTCTCAGATAGGGGTATTGGGGTCATAAGAAGAGGTCTAGTAAATTCGAATAGCTTTCTAATATGAGCTAGATGTCTCTCAACCTTGTCTTTTTCGATTGATTTAGGTGAGCTTAACAGTCCTCGCCTAATGTTGACATCAACATATAGCCCTATTTCCTTGTCTTCTTCTAATGTGGCAATTCCTTCCAAGAAGTCATGGATTTTGTCCTTGTTTTTTCTTAAATCATCCATTGCTTCATTCAGCTTTGCTTTGATGAACTCTCTACGTTTCAAGTCCTCTCCAGTTTCTTCAACACTTGACTTTGCAATGCTTTGGAATAGTTCAAGGATTTTGACGGCCACAGCGAGTATTTCTGCCATTGCCTGCTTTCGAGTGTGACTCATGGAACATCGTCCCACTCTTTCGACCAAATATTTAGGGAGTAACCCTTCAGAGCATGCGTGGAAAATGAAGGCTTTTGAAAGCTCTTCTTCTCCCAAAACGGTAAAAGCAAATGCATGTCCATAACTTTCATTCTTGATGAGAAGTTGAGCATCCGATCGATCGATCGGTGGGCAAAGTGAGACGGTTATTTGTTGAAGGTGGGATAGTATTGCGTCATACTCTTTTCATTTTCATTGAGGCTAGGGGTGAGTGGGTTAACGGTTACGATCATTCTTTGCATTTTAAGACTATTGAAGAAATCAAAAAGTATTATTCAGAAAAGGGAAGGAAACCGGTTAGGGTGGTAGAGTTATGACAGAGAAGGTTGCTGAGGTTTCTGTGAAGGATATGACTTTGGAAGGGAATTTTACTTGTCCAAAGTGCAGGATGCAGGTTGATCCGGAATTAGAGACTGTGTATGAAATTCTGGAAGTGGATGAGACGTTTTATGAGTATATACTTATGAAGCATTGCTGCGGACAGAAAATAAAGATAATAACTAGGGATGACCGACCTATAGATGAGCAGATTCCATTCAAAACTGATATAGGGTGAGAGTATGACAAGCATTACTATTTTTGTGTTTGAGAAAAGGAATTGGGATATAGTGGTGGGATATGCGTGTTCTGCTCTTAAAGTTAACGCGATTAGGGCGCAGTTGGCAGCAAAAGCGTTGGTAAGGGATGTACTATGGTTTAAGGAGATAACGGTTGAGGTTACTACCACTGGAGGGTTTAATTTAACTGGAGCAGTAAATCTGGAGGTAGAGGGTATATGAGTAAAAAATATGAAGATATGACTAAGGAAGAGCTAATAGTACAGTTAGAAGGAAGGGATGCTAAGATTGATTATGTTGGACATGAGTTAAAGGTAGCAAGGGAAGCTTTGGTCAATTGCGCCGATCGATCGATCACTGATTTTCCAACTCCCGATCGAGCTTGCTCTTACAGTCCTTAAATCGGAGAACTGACAATATCAACTCAATGAAGCAAACAAGAAAACCTGGACGACCACTAGAATGGGTCTCAAACGAAGAAATCATCGAAATACATAGACTATCGACTGAACTGAAAATGCAAAATCCTAGGGCACATTGGTCTGCCATCAAAGACATGCTAAGAACTCGGCTGGAGCAAATGGATAGGAAAGATCTTCTATTGAAACTGGACAAGCTCTGGGGTCTAATGAAACAGGTCATACCATTACCGCCGAAATGCATCTGTGGAAAAAGGATTTATTCTTACAATTACAGGAAAGTGGAAAATGAAAATGAGCATTACTGGGAAATCTTTGCTAGGTGTGTGAATCCAAACTGCCGTTATTTGAGGAGATATTTGCCATCGGCAAGCTACAACTGGTCACGGCTCGAATCGATCATTAAAGAACTTGAAAAGATGCCAACTTTCTATCAGATGGACGGTCAGAAAGTGGAAGAGGAGGAATGATAATTGTGTACTGTATTAATGAGAAGGCGCGCTAGTTCTATAGATTAGGTTTGTGAAGACGCGTTATTCGATTTGAAACATGACTTTGACTTCAGATTGCATCTATCGCGCGCGCAAAGCTTCTATGCCATTCTGGCAGCCCCTTTTTCCATTCATCACTGAAAAGACGACTACGCCGAGCGGCTACCGTGCCTATATGCGAGCGTACATGCATGCGTTGAAAGAGCTGAAAAAAAAGGAGAAACAAGCATAGCGAAAGGGGATAATTTAAAACACCAAAGCTCTGAGCAACGCAAGAAGAACTGGCAAATTCGTAAGCAGAAATATGGACCGTCAGGTGTAAAGGATCTCGCAAGCCTTTTAGCACGCACGCACTACATGCTTCAAGCGTGGCTTTGGGAATGATGAGTGCGGCTAGCCAGATAGGCAAAAACTGAGGTGATAAGATGGGAAAGAAAAAGAAGATGGGAAAGAAAAAGAAGTAGATAACATGAAAAAGAAAAGGTAAAAGACGATGGGTAGGCGTGGTAATCGTAAGGGTCTGTACTCTTCACTAGCCCTTTATACATCAGAACCAAATCCTTGATTCTTGTTGGAATCTTGTGGATCTTAATCGGTTCAATCTTCGTCTCTAGCATGCCACTTGTCAGCCCTTTCACTATTCTTTTGCTCTCGTTTGGCATTGGAACCTTGCTCTTTAGACTTTTTCAGCGCGATCGATCGATCGCGCGCCTAAGAATAAACCTACAAAAACTAAACCACTAGGTGTTATTAGCGCAATGCTTATTCTTCGTCTTCTGTTTCCCATTCTTCGTTTTCTTCGTCCCAGTCTTCTTCACTCATTCTTGTCACCCCCATTCTGACAGGGTCTTGGCGAATGTACGTGTGTAGTATTTAAATTTGCTATGGAAGCAAGATTGTTTTGTTGAGCGCACGCGAGGGCAGTATAATGGTTGTTTGGTTCTTTTTTTCTGTGTTTTGTAGGGGTATGTTTGTATGGTGTTGGTATGTTTTTGCTAATGGTATTTTATGGTTACACTAATGGCATTGTCTTGTTTAATGTAGGTGGTTAGGTGGGCTCATGTGTTTACCTGTACACTTGTAGTGTCTGGTCTACTTGAATACTACCTGTTTTTGATGTTGTTTTGGGTGTTTGTGAGGTGTTCGTGTGGGGTTTGTTTCGTTCATGGAAATAGCTTGTATCAACCCTTTGGTAGTAGCGCGCTAAATTAAAAAGGTGACAAAACTTCTATATATATTAGGTATCTAAGCTTGAACTAGCGGAGATCGAATATGACACCTGAACATTATAAACCGATAAGGAAAGAAAAGCCCAAACGAAAAGGCAAGATTAGTAGATCCAAAAGTCGAATGCTTGCAGTGGCTCAAGAATGGAAACCCATTACTTCTCCACAATTGCGTGAAGCTTACTCCACTAAAATAGAATGGGCAAGGAAGCTAATTCCCAAATTGAAAAAAGAAGCAGAAGCACCGGAAGAAAAAGAAGAGCTTAGATAAGCGCACGCACAAATTCTGATTGGCTTGTTTTGGCTGTTCCCTGACAAAAGAAGCATTTTTCAACCATAAAACCACACAAAAGAACCGCAAAAATCGAATATCAAACAAGGCAAGTGTAGTAAATGATAAAAAAGATAGAAGATCGATCGATAGAAATCCTCAACGGTCGTTCTGCGCGTGCGCATGATTGTTCCGTTTTTCACTAATTTTTCTGGGAATGATGACATCGAGAAGAATCCTGAGTGCATGAGCTATCTCATAACCTACAACGACTCCGCGCGCGCTTCTTCTTTTCTCCTTACTTTTTCAACATTACTCTTTCCATGTTTCCATTTTCTTTGACTTTTCATTCTTTTCAAAAATCGTTTTCTTTTCCTCTGCTTTTTCCTAGATCGTTTCAAGCTAAATCTTCCTTCCTAGAATTACATAGTGACAATAAACAAGGATTATAACCTATCACCTAAATGCGAAGTGAATGCTGTGTCTAAAACCGGAATCTAGGATAAGGGAGCCGCGTGAAAATATCCTCAGGATGCTCTGTTGCTTGATCGCTTTATAAGGAAGTTTGCGTAGTATAGGGCAGTAGCGTTCTGTTGTTGAAGGACGAGAAGAACACGGCAACGTTACATGTTACAATCAATGATGAAAGGAGTGATGGAAAATGGCGGAAAAATCGGGAATTGTTTTCATTGGAAGTAAACCACCAATGGACTATGTTCTAGCAGTTATCACAAGACTGTCGGCGAGCGATGCTAAGGAAGTGATCTTGAAAGCACGAGGACAAGCAATAATTACAGCTGTTGATGTAGCTGAAATAACCAGAAATCGCTTCCTAAAAGACCTAAAAGTGAGCAAAATCGCTATAGGAACAGAGGAGATGCCACCAAGAGAAGGCGAAAACAGAGCAAGGATGGTTTCAACAATGGAAATAACGCTTACAAAAGAGTAGGAAAACCTTGC
>Ga0315280_10002556_pt1 | contig 29377 bp, 24 predicted proteins | sample YL17G06_40_MG_FD_203697 | JGI IMG/M metagenome (GOLD analysis project Ga0315280, IMG submission 203697) | Sediment microbial communities from Yellowstone Lake, YNP, Wyoming, USA - YL17G06_40 | ecosystem: Environmental > Aquatic > Freshwater > Lake > Sediment | place: USA: Wyoming | collected... | reverse complement strand
CGAGCGTGGGGGGACTGCACGCTGTCATTCCGAGCGCAGCGAGGAATCCCCTATCGTTGGCGCTCCCTGGTAGGGGATTCCTCACTCCGCCTTGCTCCGTTCGGAATGACATGAATAATCCGGGCTAGCCATTGAGGTGAGGGTCAAATGCTGCAGCAGACTCGCAAGAAAGCACTAGTACATCGTGACAGAGATAGGCGCATGCGATGCTGAGCTTGGTCGGCCACTTGCCACGCTCAATAACGCGCAATGGTTCTTATGTCACGAGGTACTAGGAACGGACATGTCTTTCCCCACCGAACGCTTGAGAAGACTGCGCACCTCGCCGGCGATGCGACGGCTGGTGTCGGAGACGCGTCTCGATCCCCGGCAGTTCATCTACCCCATGTTTGCCGTGCATGGTCGCGCCGTCAAGCAGCGCATCGGCTCGATGCCCGGCCAACACCGGTGGTCGGTGGACCTTATCGGCGAGGAGGCCGCGCGGGTCGCCCGCCTCGGCATCGGCGGCGTGTTGCTGTTCGGCATCCCCGAGACCAAGGACGAGGTGGGCTCCGGGGCGTATGTGGACGAGGGCATCGTCCAGCAGGCGGTGCGCGCCATCAAGGCGGCCACGCCGGAGCTGCTGGTTGTCACCGATGTCTGTCTGTGCGAATACACATCGCACGGCCATTGCGGCATAATAGCCGCGGCCAGGCCGCGCTCCGGAAATGCGGCCGCGCCGCATCCAGACGCGCAGGGTCGGGTGCTCAATGACCCGACGCTAGAGCTCTTGGCGCGCGCCGCGGCAAGCCATGCCCGTGCCGGGGCCGATATCGTCGCGCCCTCAGACATGATGGACGGGCGCGTCGGAGCAATCCGCGCGGCGCTCGATGAGGAGGGGTTCCAGGACACAGCGATCATGGCGTATTCCGCGAAGTACGCCTCCGCTTTCTACGGGCCGTTCCGCGAGGCGGCCGAGTCGGCGCCGCAGTTCGGCGACCGCCGCGGCTACCAGATGGATCCGGCAAACTGGCGCCAGGCCCTGCGCGAGGTCGAGTTGGATGTCGAAGAAGGCGCGGACATCGTGATGGTCAAGCCGGCGCTGCCGAACCTCGACATCATCCGGCTGGTGCGCGACGAGTTCGACCTGCCGCTGGCGGCGTACAACGTCAGCGGCGAGTATGCGATGGTGCGCGCGGCGGCGGCGCGCAAATGGATTGACGGGCGCGCGGTGACGCTGGAGATACTAACGGCGATCAAGCGCGCCGGGGCCGACATCATCATCACCTACCATGCGCCGGAGGCGGCGCGCTGGCTGCGCGGCGCGGGTTAGCCGCCAATTATGCGGCAGCGATGACGTAGGGGCAAGGCGTGCCTTGGCCCTACTGAGAAGCGACGGAGCCTTCGTGGAGTAGCAATCATGGCGCTCGATTTCAAGGACGAGGCGCTGCTGCTGCGCCTGCAGGTGGGTTTCCCCTTGCACCCGCGACCATTTCGCATGCTGGGCGACGCCCTGGGCATCTCCGAGCAGGAGACGCTGGAGCGCGTCGCGCGGCTCAAGCGCGAAGGCTACATCCGCGCCATTCGCGCCAGCTTTGATGTCAAGCGCGCCGGCGCGGTCAGCACCCTGGTCGCGGCGCGCGTCGAGCCTGAGCGGGTGGCGGCCGTCGCGCGCGAGCTCAACCAGCATCCCGAGATCACGCACAACTACGAGCGCCGGCACAGGTACAACCTCTGGTTCACCATCATTGCCGACACGCGCGAGCGAATCGACGAGTTGCTTGAGCGAACACGGCAACTGGAGGGCGTGATCGAAGCGGTGGAGGTGCCCGTGGTGCAGCGATTCAAGATAGCGGCGGTGTTCGATGCCCAACGAAGATGAAGCCCTGGAACCGCGGCTGCTCGCGGCCGCGCAAGCGGATCTGCCCCTGACGGAACGTCCCTTTGCCGCGCTGGGCGAAGAGTTCGGGGTGCGCGAGGATCAACTGCTGGAGGCGCTGCGCGAATGGCTGCGCGCGGGACTGGTTCGTCGCTATGGGGCGTTGGTCAGCCATCGCAAGCTGGGGTACGACTGCAACGCCATGGTCGTGTGGCAGGTGCCGCCGGAGCGGGTCGCGGAGGTGGGTCGCCTGTTCGCCGCCGACCCCGAGGTCACGCACTGCTACGAGCGTGCGCCGGCGCCCGGCCTGCCGTACAACCTTTACACCATGATTCACTCGCAGACCGAGGACGGCTGCCGCCTCAAGGCCGAGAACCTCGCCCGCGTCTCCGGCATCGCGGGATACGAGATGCTCGTTTCCACGCGCGAATTCAAGAAGGAGAGCCCGCACTATGCCGCGCTGCGGTCGCGCGACGCGATGAAGTCCGAGGCGTAGGCCGGCGGTCGAGTGGCGCCGTTTTTGGGCAGGGGCGAGCGGGCGGTTCGCCCCTGCTACACGTCTAACCCGCATTATTCATACCGGTAGCGCAGGCGTCTCGCCTGCGTCCCTCCGGCGCACGGTATGAATAGGCCGGGCTAACCTGGATTACTCACGACGAGCATGTGGCGACTGCACGCTGTCATTCCGAGCGCAGCGAGGAATCCCGTATCGTTGGCGCTTCCTGGTAGGGGATTCCTCACCCCGCCTTGCTCCGTTCGGAATGACATGAATAATCCGGGTCTAAGGAGGCCCCCCGTGCCCGCACACTTCCGCAGCGCCGAGCTCTTCGCCCGCGCGGTGCAGGTCATCCCCGGCGGCGTCAACAGCCCGGTGCGGTCCTTCGCTGCCGTTGGCGGGCGCCCGGTCTTCTTCGCTCGCGGCGCCGGCTCGCGCATCTACGATGTCGACGGCAACGAGTACATCGACTGCGTCTGCTCCTGGGGCCCGCTGATTCTCGGCCATGCCCACCCGCGCGTGGTCGAGCGCGTGCAGCGGGTAGTGAGGGACGGCACGACCTTCGGCGCTGCCATCGAAGCCGAGGTCGAGATGGCCGAGTTGCTGACATCGGCGGTGGCGTCAATCGAGATGGTGAGACTGGTAAGCTCGGGCACCGAGGCAGTGATGAGCGCGGTGCGCCTCGCCCGCGCCTACACTGGTCGCGACGACATCATCAAGTTCGAGGGCTGCTATCACGGCCACAGCGACGGACTGCTCGCGCGCGCGGGTTCGGGCGTCGCAACTCTCTCCCTGCCCGACAGCCCCGGCGTGCCGGCTGATTATGCCGCCCATACCATCCTCGCGCCGTACAATGACCTTGACGCGGTGCGGGCAATTGCGCAGCGGCGGCGCGCCTCCATCGCCGCCATCATCGTCGAGCCGGTGGCGGGGAATATGGGCGTGGTTGCGCCCGAGGACGGGTTCCTGGAGGGCCTGCGTCAGGTGGCGACGGAGATTGACGCGCTGCTGATCTTCGACGAGGTGATAACCGGCTTTCGGCTCGGCTGCGGCGGCGCGCAGCAGCGCTACGGCGTCGCGCCCGATCTGACGACGTTAGGGAAGATTATCGGCGGCGGCTTTCCCGTCGGCGCCTATGGCGGCCGCCGCGAGATCATGGCGATGGTCGCCCCCCCGGGCCCGGTGTATCAGGCGGGCACACTATCGGGCAATCCGGTTGCGGTCGCCGCGGGGCTCGAGACGCTGCGCCTCCTCGACGAGCCGGGCGTATACGAGGGGCTGGAGCGCACGGGGGAATCGCTGGAGCGCGCGCTCGCCGCGGCCGCGAGTCAGGCGAGCGCGGCTGCCAGCGTCGGCCGCGTCGGCTCGATGCTGACGTTGTTCTTTGCGCCGCAGGCGCCGCGCGACTACGCCTCGGCGAAGACGGCCGACACAGACCGTTACGCGTCGTTCTTTCGCGCGATGCTCGAGCAAGGGGTTTACCTGCCGCCGTCACAGTTCGAGGCGATCCTCGTTTCGACGGCTCACACCAGCGAGGACATCCAGCAGATCGCGGAAGCCGCCCGCGAGGCGCTTGCGCGGCCGCCGCGCTAATCCTCTTCCTCCAGCACCGCTCTCAGCGCCCCCACCATCTGCGGGTCGTACTCGACGCCAGCCAGACGCTCCAGTTGGCGCAGCGCGTCCCACTTCTCCATCGCCGGCCGCTCCGCGGTTGCAGTGGTCAGCTCGTCGTAGTCATTTGCCACCGCCACCAGGCGCGCCAGGCGGGGAACGGCATCCCCGGCTAAGCCCTCGGGATAGCCGCTGCCGTCGAGGCGCTCGTGGTGATGCAGCACGATGTCCATGGCGGGCTTGAGAAAATCCACCGGCTCGAGAATGCTCTTGCCGATCAGCGGGTGCAAACGCGCGAGCATCTCGTCCTGGGGCGAGAGCGCGCTCTCGTTTGCCAGGACGTGCTCGGCGACGCCGATCTTGCCCACGTCGTGCAGGATGGTGCCGAAGCGGATGGCCTCGACCTCGTCCTCCGGCAAGCCCAGGTGAGCGGCCATCCGCAACGCGTAATCGGTGACGCGCTCGGAGTGACCGAGGGTGAACGGGTCCTTGGCCTCGATGGCGCGGGTTAGCGAGCGCACGGTGTCCCAGTAGTTGCGGCGGATGTCTTCGTAGAGCCGCGCGTTGGTGATGGCCATCCCCGCCTGCTCGGCGAATGCCTGCAAGATGTGAATCGCGCGACGGGTGAACTGCACCCGCGCGCCGGCATAGACGCACAGCGCGCCCAGCGGCTCATCGCGCATCGACACGAGAACGCACGCCACGGACCTGATGCCCTCGCGCTCGGCGTGCTCCTTCCATCCGGGCCAGGGATGATCTTCAGGCCGCAGGATGATGAAGGGCTTGCGGTGGGCGACCGTGTCCGCGACCAGTTGCAGCGACAGCGGCACCGGCGGCCGGTTGCGATACGCCTCGCTTAGCCCATGCGACGACTCGAAGGCGAGGTGGCGTCCATCCGGCGTCAGCAGCAGGATCGACGCGGCCTTGACCTCCAGCAGCTCGACCGCTTTATCCACGATCGTCTGGAAGACATCGTGCAGCCGCAGCGACGAGTTGACCGCGCGACTGACCGAGAGCAGGCTGGACGACTCCTGGGCGCGAAGCTGAAACTGCGACGAGAGGCGCGCGGTGAGGATGGCGACGACGTAGAAGAAGCACAGCCGCACCACGATGTCGCGGAAGGGCTGCATCTCGCCCATGCGGCTCTGGGGCAGAAACACCGTCAGGATGGCGGAGGCGATAGCGGTCATCATTCCGCCGATGTCGCCCAGGAAAACGGCGGCGATGACGATGGGCACATAGAAGAAACTATCCATGCTGCCCGCGGTGCCGCCGTCAAGCCACACCAGGTAGTATATGAAAGGCAGGCTGATGATGATGCCGGCTATCAGCAACCCGCGCCGTTTCCAGCTCAGTTGCACTGTAGGCCCTCGCTGCCTATTGACGCTCGCGTAATGGATTCACGTCTCAAACCGCTGACGCGGCCAAGCCGCGTCACTGATACACGAAACTCTACCGGTTACGCGGACGAGACCCGACAAACGACCCGGCCAATCACTGTCAGGTCTAATCGGTTATTCCCACATTGCGCAGGAATTATGCCGCCGGAACCGGTAGTGGAGCACGGGCACTCCTGCCCGTGCGGCCCGGGCGAGAGTGCCTACGTCGTGGAGCACGGGCACTCCTGCCCGTGCGGCCCGGGCGAGAGTGCCTACGTCGTGGAGCACGGGCACTTCTGCCCGTGCGGCCCAGGCGAGAGTGCCTACGTCGTGGAGCACGGGCACTTCTGCCCGTGCGGCCCAGGCGAGAGTGCCTGGGTTCCAGTGCCGCGGCGGGCGCGGCGGGTAGCGCGCGCATGCCTTGGCTGCGCGGTCGGCGGAAAACGCCGAGTTTCCGCATTGACGACGCGAAATCCTTTTCCCGCGTTGCCGCAGGTTTCATGCCACGCACTAGCTCGCCGCCACATGTACGTTGTTCATATGCGTTGATGACGCCCAGCGGGGGCTCGCCGTATTGACGCCCGCGACATAGAGCGACGCGGTAGACCGCCGCTCGCGAGCGTCGAGTTCCGGATCGGTTGCAGCCCAGGCATGCGAGGTTCAACAGCATGAAAACAGATGCACAGCCCGTCTCCATCCGTCCCGCGCGCGCGGATGACGTCGATGCGATCTACGAGATCAACAGGATCGGCTGGGAAGGCGTGTGCGTCGCGCAGCTCGTCGAGCGGCGCCATGGGGTCGTCGCCGGCGTCGGTTGGCAGGATCGCAAAGCGCGCGAGGTTGATGACTGGTGCAAGCGCCACCTCGACCGGGTGCTGGTGGCTGAAGTCGGCGGCCAGGTCGTTGGCTACGCGACCTCGTGGTTTCACGAACCCGACCGCGTGGGCGAAGTGTGCAACAACGCCGTGCACCCGGACTGGCGCAACCGCGGCATCGCCACCGCGCTCGTGGGCGAGACGATTCGCCGCCTGTTGGCTGAGGGCGCCACGATGCTGCGGGTGACGACGCTGAAGCAGGATGTCCCCGCCCAGCACGTCTACGAGAAGCTCGGCTTTCGCGAGCTCGCGCGCTCGATCATGTACACCATGACCGCCGCGCAGGCGCAGGAGGCGCTGGCCGCGCGCGCGCAACACCCGCTGTAAGGGGGGCGCTTGTTTACGCCGGGCGAAATCGGGGGGCCTCCTGCCGCGGATCCGATAGCGGAAAGGATTTGGCATGTACGAGATCGCGATAGGGTTAATTGGCGCCGGCGGCATCATGCCCTACCATGTCGCGGGGCTGCGCGCCATCGAAGGCGTGCGGCTTGTCGGCGTGCACGACATCAACCGCGAGAACCTCCGCGCCCGCGCCCAGGAGTTCGGCCTCGTTGCCTACCAGGACCGTGACGACCTGCTCGGCTCCGACATTGATGCCGTCTTCGTCATCGCCCCGGCAGTCGCGCACGTGCGGCACTGCGTCGCCGCGGCCGGGGCGGGCAAGCACATCTTCTGCGAGAAGCCCCTGGCGCTCACCACCGAGGACGCCGACGCGATCATCGCCGCCGCCGAGCGCGCCCGCGTCAAGCTCATGGTCGGCTTCAACAACAACTTCCGCCCGGTCACGCGCCAGTTGCGCGCCATCTTTGAATCGGGCGATCTCGGGCGGCTGGTCACAGTGTGGGATCGGCAGTTCGTCTACCGCAACGCGGAGTTCTGGTCTGCCAAGCGCGGCCAGCTCGACGAGTGGCGGCTGGATATGAGCCGCAGCGGCGGAAGAATGACCGAGTTCGGCAGCCACTCGCTCAACTGGGCGCAGTTCATTGGCGGCCAGCCCGTTTCAGTCTACGGCCGCATGGACACCGTCGCCGAGACGCTGGGGGATGTTAGCGTTGACGACACGGACCTGGCGATCGTGGCATTCGAGCGCGGATTCGCCAATATCGAGCTCTCGCTCTCGCCCGCCGTCCTCGACCGCAGGAGTGTCGGCACCATGGGCGACCGCGGCTGTGCGCGCTGCGCAGACGGAGGGGCAATTCTGCTGCGCCGCGATCGGCGAGCGGTTGCCGAGCAGGTGCCAGTTTCCTCTGAAGGCGAGACCGCGCACCAGCATTTCATCCGCTGCCTGCGCGAGGACCTGCGCCCGGAGGTGGACGGGCAGTCGGCGCGCACCACTGTGCAGCTCTGCGAGGCGTTCCTGCGCTCGGCGCGAACCGGCGAGATCGCGCGCATCGGGTGAGGCAGGGCCGCCTTTCCCCGCGTGCAGCGTCTCTGCCAGGATACCACCCCGGCTGGAACACGGCGCAGGGCTGCGCGTCAAACGCGCAGGGCGAGCGCGTCGCCCGCCAGCCGCGTCCGCGGGGAGAAAACCCCATGTGGGAGCCGCGTCTCGCGGCGATGGCGGTTACCGGTCGAAGATATCGTACTCCACCGCGCCCTGGCACTGCGCGGGTGGGGCGATGCCGAGCGCCTGGCACAGCGTCGGCACGAAGTCTATTAGCCGCGCGGGGCCGATGCGGCTCATGTCGCGCGTGTAGCCGGGCTTGATGCCCGGGCCGGCGATCACCCACACCGCGAGGTTGCTGCTGAGCGCGGTCTTGGCGGTCGGCACCTGCGGGCCGTGATTCGCGCCGGGCGGCGCCGGCGCGGCGGATGCCCCTGCGCCCGGATGGCCCCACGCAAACCCCGCGTTGTAGATGAAGACCACGTCGCCCGTCCGTTCGCCCCAATAGCCGATCAGCGGCGCGTCCTCTTTCCGCAACGCCAGCGCGACCGGCCGCAGCCCATCATCCGTTTTCCAGTCGAGCAACGCATCAATTATCTGATGGACCACGCGCTCGTGTTGCGCCGGGTCAACGGACCCATGCGCCTCTCGGCCGCGCAGGTTGACATTGACCATGAAACCGCCGAAGGGATAGGCCAGCGTATTCGGCCAGTCGATGGGATCGTCGTCCGCGTCGCCCGCCCGGCGCAGTAGCCCCGTCTCTCGCAGCCGCCGCTCCAGGTGACAGACGTGCTTGTTGCTCGCGTTGCCGTGGTCTGACACCAGCGCGACATGGGTCTCGGGCCCGGCGAGGCGCATCAGCCCGCCAAGCAAGCGGTCGCTCAGTTCGTACGAACGCCGCAACACACCCAGGTAGCGGTCTGCGTGCGCCCGGTCATAGTGCGGCGAATCCGGGTCGGCCTGGCTCATGAAATGATGCTGCACCGTGTCGGGGAAATGCCAGTGGTTGTAGAATAGGTCCCACCCGCGCGTCGCCAGCAAGTGCTCGGCGACCCGCACATGCCAGTCCACCTGGTACTCCATCTCGTCGTACACCGATTCCTCGTAGGTGGCGAAGTCCACGTGGTGCGCCATCGCGGCGTGCTCAAAGTATGGCCCGGCGGACCGGATCAGCTCCGGCGAAAGCTCTGGCGGATGCGTGAACCCGGTCGTCGGATATACCGCCGAGCGCAGCAGCCGCAGCCGCGTCGCATCGGGGGCAAGCTCCAGCAGTTTGAACCGCACCGACGCCGGCCGCGATCCGGCGTCGGTCGGGAAGTCGCGAATCAGCCACGGCGACCATTCGCCCGGTCTAATGTCGGCCGCAGGAGCCTCGCTGCCCGCCGCGTCGAAGAGCGCCGCCCGCTCATAACCCGAAGCTCCCCTGGGCAGCAGCAGCCGCAGGGCCAGCCCTTGCGACAACGCCTTGTCATGAGCTGCCGGCGCAGCCCCGTCCTCGACCGCGCCGACGGCTTCAGCTTGTCGCGGCCCTGCCTCCTTGACAACGATCGTCGTTTGCAGCGAACCCGGCGGCGCGCCGCGCCAGCGCACAGCCGGTTCCAGTTTCAGCTCGACGGCGCCAGGCCGTCGCACGCCGACGCCATACTCGGCGCCCGGCAGCAGGTCCCACGACAACAGCCCTTCGGGAAGTGGCGCGACGATCATGCTGCGCTCCAGCCGCGATGGATACGAGCCGGGATACGCGATAATGAGGGAGGTCAGTCCTTGGCGTTCCGCCGAGTCCCAGATCGTCTCGGCGGTCAGGGCACGCGAATCGAACGTGGATATGGGACGGCGCCCTGGCGGGTCGCTCACCGTGACGTCGTGCCACAGGCCGGCGCCGTGCGTGCCCGGCCAGGCGCCGGTCGTCAGCGTCGCCCAGTTGGTGGGCGTATATGCGGGTATGCACGACATCGCGTGCAGGGCGGCGCCGCGTGACATGAGCTGCGCGACATGGGGCAGGCAGCCCTCGCCGGCAAGGCGATAGAGCAGCTTCGCAGATAGAGCATCAACGCCGACAACGATCGCTCGCGGAGGTCGGTTGGTCATCTCATCTCCTTCGCGCTGCCAGGCTCGAGCACGGGCACTCTTGCCCATGGGCCACATGTCTTTCGCCTTCGCGCGGCTTCAGCCTGCCGATGGCTGCAAGACGAATGACAGGGCGGTTCGCGAACCGACCGCGCAACGCCATTGTGCGCTGCGACGGCAACCTAGACAGGTGCGCTTAATGCTACAATACGATGCTATGCCAATGCGAACGATTGAAGTTCCGATAGCGGGCATGTCGTGCGCCTCCTGCGTCGCCAGGGTCGAGCGCGCCCTGTCCAGTCTGCCCGGCGTCACCCAGGTTTCCGTCAATCTCGCTACCGAGACCGCCGCGATCACCTATGACCCGAACCTCGCGCGTCCTGGCCATTTCGTTTCGGCAATCGCCGAGCTGGGTTACGAGCCGGGCGTCGAGACGGTCGTCCTGTCGGTCAGTGGGCTGTCGTGCGCGTCGTGCGTTCAGACGGTGGATCGGGCCTTGAGCGCGGTGCCGGGCGTGGTCTCGGCATCGGTCAACTTCGCCGCCGAGCAAGCGACGGTGGAGCTCATCCGCGGCGCGGTGACGCGCGAGCAGCTCGCGCAGGCCGTGCGCGATGCCGGCTACGAGGTGCCTGAGCAGGCGGAGGAAGCGGGGGGAGAGGACCTCGAGCGCGCCGCGCGCGCGCGCTATCTGCGGAGCATTCGCAACGGGCTTGTGTTCGCCGCCGCGCTGTCAGTCCTGATCGTGCTCGGCACGTACCAGGGCTATATCCCTGGATTGCGGGCGGTGCCGCAGGGGCGCATGTTCTACATCCTATTGCTGCTGACCACGCCGGTTCAGTTTGGCGCAGGATGGCGCTTCTATCGCGGCATGTGGGCCGCCTTGCGCCGCGGCAGCGCTGACATGGATACCCTGATCGCGGTCGGCACGTCGGCGGCCTATGCTTACAGCCTGGTCGCGACCGTTGCCCCGGGCGTCTTTCGCACTACCGGCCAGGCGCCCGTGGTCTATTATGACACCGCCGCGGTCATCATTACGTTGATCTTGCTCGGGCGCTATCTGGAGGCGCGCGCGAAGGGCCAGGCTTCGGAAGCCATCCGCCGCCTGATGCAGCTGCGCCCCACGACCGCGCGCGTCTTGCGCCAGGGCCAGGAGGTCAAGATCCCGGCCGAGCAGGTGCGCGTGGGCGACGTGGTGGTGGTGCGGCCGGGGGAACGGATCCCCGTGGACGGTATCGTCACCTGGGGTCGCTCCTCGGTGGATGAGTCAATGATCACGGGCGAGAGCATTCCGGTCGAAAAAGCCGAAGGCGACGAGGTGATCGGCGCGACCATCAACCAGAGCGGCTCATTCCACTTCCGCGCGACCAAGGTCGGCGCAGAGACGGCGCTGGCGCAGATCATTCGCTTGGTGCAGCAGGCGCAGGCCTCTAAGGCGCCAGCGCAGCGCCTGGCCGATCGCGTCGCTAGCATCTTCGTCCCGGTGGTGATGCTGATCGCGGTCGTCACGTTCGCCGCGTGGCTGGCGTTGGGGCCGCGGCCCGCATTCACCCGCGCCCTGATCAACTTCGTGGCGGTGCTCATCATCGCGTGTCCGTGCGCGCTCGGGCTGGCCACGCCCACGGCGATCATGGTTGGCACCGGCAAGGGCGCCGAGAATGGCATCCTCATCAAGGGCGGCGAGAGCCTCGAGCTGGTGCAGCGCGTGCAAACCGTCATCTTCGACAAGACCGGCACCTTGACTGAAGGCCGGCCGCGGCTGACGGATGTCGTCGTCGCGGACGCCTTCGTCGGCCGTAGGGGCACGGCATGCCATGCCCGTGCATCGTCGCCCGCGGAGGCGGATGGGGTGGGGGAGGATGAAGTATTGCGTCTGGCGGCGGCCGCCGAGCGCGGGTCCGAGCATCCGATCGCGCGCGCCATCCTTGCCGCGGCCGCCGATCGCCACATCGAGGCGCCGCAAGCCCAGAGATTCGAGGCCATCAGCGGCCACGGCCTGCGCGCCACCGTCGGCTCCGCGCCGCTGCTAGTGGGAAACGCGCGCCTGATGGAGGCTAACCGCCTGGCGCTTGGCTCGCTCGGGGAACGCGCGGAAGCGCTGCGCCAGGAGGGCAAGACCGCGATGTTCCTGGCGCGCGACGGCCAGGTGATCGGCATCCTCGCAGTGGCCGACACGGTCAAGCCTGACGCTCGCGCCGCCGTGGAGCGCCTGCGCCGGCAGGGCCTGGAGGTGATCATGATCACCGGCGACAATCGCCAGACCGCGCAGGCTATCGCACGCGAGGTCGGCATCGACCGCGTGCTGGCCGAGGTCGTGCCCGAGCGAAAAGCCGAGGAGGTAAAGAGGCTCCAGCACGAGGGCAAGTACGTGGCGATGGTCGGCGACGGAATCAACGATGCGCCGGCCCTTGCGCAGGCGGATGTCGGCATCGCCATCGGCACCGGCACCGATGTCGCGATGGAATCCTCCGACATCACGCTGGTGCTGGGGAACCTGAGCGGCGTCGTGGCGGCCATCGAGCTCAGCCGCCGCACGCTGCGCACGATCAAGCAGAACCTGTTCTTCTCGTTCGTTTACAACGTGCTGGGCATCCCCATCGCCGCCGGGGCGCTCTATCCGTTCTTCGGGGTCTTGCTCAATCCCATGTACGCCGCGGCCGCGATGTCGTTCTCCAGCGTTTCGGTGGTCAGCAACTCGCTGCGCCTGCGCCGCTGGCGGCCCGGCCAGTGACGCCTCCGCGACCGTTGTCCCTACTGCTCGCTGCTAACTGCTATCTGCTCTCTTCTTTCTACTTCCTGTTTCCCACCTGTGGCCCGCGCCAGGGCCACAGCGACCGGGCATAGCGCCACGGCCACGGCGTCGCCTCGCCGAAGCGCACCGGTCGCGTCGTCTCGTTGATTAGCGAGTCTATGTTGTCCGCCATCTGCTGAAGCTGCTCAATCAGCTCCTCCGGCTCGGCCTCCAGACGATCCTCGCAGAAGCGGATGCCGAGCTTGAGCGCCGCGCAGAGGTTGAACAGCTTGCGCCGGAACTGCGCCGACTCGTCGCGCTTGGGCTGTCGTCGGGGGGAATCAGCGATGCTGCGCCTGGTGGGCAGGCGCAGGAAGACGAGCGCCGCGCACATCACGGTTATGGCTGCCGCGCTGGCCAGAGCCGGCCGCAGCCAGCCTGCCGTATGCGCCGCCATCCACGCTGCGGCGACAATCAGGCAGCATATCAGCACCGTCAGCGGTCGGTCGAGCTTCACCAGGCTAACCTCGTTCGCATGATTGCCGAGGCCCCCCTGCGGATCTCTCACCGCCGGTCCCGCGGCGAGCGCGCCGCGGGGGCAGACGACCGGCCATACTACCGGCAGTTAGGCAAGCGCAAGCATTACTAGCGCTTGTTATGTCGCTCGACGCGGCGTGCCACGAATCTTGCTGCTCGGGCTGTGGACAAGAGCAAGCCCTGCCCTAGCATACGCTTGTTTGTCCGCAGTCATCTCTGTCGCAGGGGCCATTCGCGTGCGCGTCATCAAACACGGAGCGGCGCGAGATTCCGTGACCAGCGTCCTCATCGCCGACGATTACCCATTCTTTCGTCGCGGCCTCAGCACATTTGTCGACGAGCAGCCGGGCCTCAAGGTCATCGGCGAGGCCGCCGATCGCGAAGCCCTGCTGCGCCTGTGCGAGGAGCTGCGCCCGCAGGTTCTCCTCATCGATCCCAACCTCGACGGCTGCGACAGCGTGGCCCTGGTGCGCGACCTGCGCGAGCGCTTCCCGCGCATGAGGCTGATCACGTTCATCACCCCGGATGACCAGGAGACCCTTGCCGGCTGCATCGAGAACGGCGTCGATGGCTGCATCATGAAGAACGCGGCGCCGCCGCTGATCCTGAGCGCTGTGCGCGAGGTCGCCGCCGGCGGCAACTGGCTGCAACGCGAGATGACCCCCAACCTGTTCGACGAGCTCCGCCGCGCTCGCCAGGGCGAGCGCGAGCGCGCCCAGGCGCTGCTCAGCGACCGCGAGACGCAGATCCTCAGACTGCTGGCCGAGGGCCTGCGCAATGCCGAGATCGCCGAGCGGTTGTTCATCAGCGAGCGCACCGTCAAGGTCCACGTCGCCAATGTATTCGGCAAGCTGGGGCTGCACGACCGCGTGCAGGCCACCCGCTACGCCATCCGCACCGGCCTGGTTCGCCTCTAGCCGACGCCTGCTCGGTGCACGACCTCGCGTCCTCCACCCCGACACCGTGTTGCTCTCCTCCAGGCCTGTCAGCACAGCGCCCGCGCCCGTTTCGCTACCTCTACGGCAACCCGCTCAGCGGATAGTAGCGCAGGAAACCCGCGGCGCCGCCAACCCCGCTCAGCACCGCCAGATTATGCAGGCACGCCCAGCTCAAGTAGATGTTGGCTGCCATCAGCGGCGCGAGTCCCGAGTACGGCGTGCGCGTCTCCACTCGCTCCACCAGCTTCAGCACCGCGTAAGCCAGAACCAGCTTGACCGAGGCGGCGAGCGCCGGCACGCGAAGCAGCCCGCTCAGGAAACGGTTGGTCTCGTATGCCACACCGGACGACAGCCCGTCATAAGTTATCAAAAGGTCGTAAACGTTCAGCAGCATCCACAGCACCATGAGGACGATCATGGTCCATCCGCGCAGGCCGAGGCCGGGGTTGAGGTGCGACTTGGCTATGCTCCATAGCTCGCGGCCGCGCCGCCCCATGCCGGCCTACTTGGCGCCCAGGTACTTGAAGAGCTCGGCGAAGCGAATCGCGCCTGGCCCCAGGATGACGATGAACAGCGACGGGAAGATGCAGAAGACGAGCGGGAACAGGAGCTTGACCGGCAGCTTGGCCGCCGTCTCGCGCGCCCGCTGCGAGCGCCGCTCGCGGGCGGCATCGGCCTGGACGCGCAGCACCTTCGCGATGCTGACGCCCAGCGTCTCCGCCTGCTGCACCGCGGCGACGAACGAGATCAGGTCCGGCACCTGCGTCCGTCGCCCCATGTCGCGCAGCGCATCGGCGCGCGACTTGCCCAGCCGCACCTCCTCCAGCACCCGCGCCATCTCATCGCGCAGCGGCCCCTGGCCCTTCTCGACCACCTTCTGCATGGCGCCGTCGAAACCCACGCCCGCCTCCACGCTCACCACCAGCAGGTCGAGCGCATCGGGCAGCGCGCGCCGGATCGCGGTCTGGCGCTTCTCGACGATGCGCTGCAGCGCGATCTCGGGCAGCCAGATGCCGACGCTGACGATAACGATCACCGCGAGCACCCAGACGATTCCCGCCAGGTCGGCATAGCGCAGCCCGATCAGCCCCAGGGGGATAATCAGCGCCGGCGACAGCACCCGCAGCCCGACCCATTCCAGCGGTCCCAGGTAGCGCGGGTTGCCGGCCGTCTCGAGCCGCAGCCGAATCTTGTCCAGCGCCCCCGCCGGGGTCAAGCGATTGGCAGCTCGCCCCAGCGTCCGCAACAGGGGACGCAGCACGCGATTGCCGAAGGCGTCCTCGAGCCACGGGTGGCCTCGAACCGTCTCCTGCTGCGGCAGCAGGTAGTCATCGATGCGCTCGCGCACCACCGCCAGAGCCGGCCGCATGGCGCTTGCCACTATCAGCGACGCCGCGACGAACGTTAGCGCACTAATGATGAGCAACACCGGTGTTCTCCTTCTCCTGTGAACTCTCTGTGCGCGCGGCCGCTTGCCTGCGCGCCGCGCCCTCACTCCGCTAGAAGTCGAGCCGGAGCATGCGATTGATGATCAGGCCGCCGATGACTTGCATGCAGCCGCCGATGATCAACAGCAGGTGGCCAAGCCCGGTCTTGAACAGCGTCGACATGTAGACGGGATTCAGGAAGCTGATCGCCCCCAACATCGCCAGCGGCAAGACGAACAGGATGATCCCCGACAGCCGCCCCTCCGCGGTCAGGGTGTTGACCTCGGCGCGGATGCGCTGGCGCTCGCGCACGGTGGAGGCGACGATCTCCATCACCTCCGCCAGGTTGCCGCCAACCTCGAGCTGGATCAGGATCGCGGTGACGGCGATCTCGACGTCGGGCAAAGGCACGCGCCGCGCCAGGTGCTTCAGCGCCTCGGGGGTCGGCACGCCGACGTTGGTCTCGTCCAGCACCTTGGCGAACTCGGTAGCAATGGGCGGCGTCATCTCATCGCGCACCGCCATGATCCCGCGCAGAATGCCGTAACCGGAGCGCAGGGTCGAGGCGATGAGCATGAGGGCGTCGGGCAACTGCCGCTCGAACTTGGCCAGGCGCTGGCTTTCCATAACCTTGAGCGCCGCGAATGGCAGCAGCGCGCCAAGCGCGATGCCGCCCGCCGTTCCCAGCAGGCCGAACGCCAGCCAACCGACGGCCCCCAGCAGCGCGATCAGCCCGATGCACGCCACCGCGAACTCGCTCGGCCGCCAGTTGAGGCCCGCCCGCTCCAGGGCGCCCTCGACGGCGCTATGCTGGCCGCGGCGCTCGATGAGCGCAGTGACGGTCGGGAAGGGATCACCGCGGCCGGCGGCCGCTTTGGCCGCGCCGGCATCGGCGCCCATGTTGTTGATGCGGCGTCCGACGCGCCGCCGGCCGGCCGTGGCGGCATAGAAGCCGAGCCCGACCAGGATGGCGCCGCTTGCGAACGCCAGCGCGGGGATAACCCAGACGCTCATTTCATACCTCCATTCGGAGCGAACATATCGGGAGCCAGGTGAATGCCCCGGCTTTGCAGCAGCGGCAGGAATTTCGGCCGCAGGCCAGTCGCGCTGTGTTCGCCCACGACTTTGCCATCGGCGTCCACGCCCGATTGGCGATAAGCGAAGATATCCTGGAGCACGATGACATCGCCCTCCATGCCCTGGATCTCGGAGATCTGGGTGACCTTGCGCGAGCCATCGCTGAAGCGATGCTGGTGCACGATGAGGTTCATGGCGGAGGCGATCTGCTCGCGCACCGCGCGCGAGGGCAGATCCATGCCGGCCATGAGCACCATCGTCTCCAGCCGCGCCAAGGTGTCGCGCGGGCTGTTGGTGTGCGCCGTGCTGAGCGAGCCGTCGTGGCCGGTGTTCATCGCTTGCAGCATGTCCAGCGCCTCGCCGCCGCGCACCTCGCCGACGATGATGCGGTCCGGCCGCATGCGCAGCGCGTTGCGCACCAGCATGCGGATGGTGATGTCGCCCTTGCCCTCGAGGTTCGGCGGACGGCTCTCCAGCGTCACCACGTGCTCCTGCTGCAATTGCAGCTCCGCCGCGTCCTCGATGGTCACGATGCGCTCGCTGTTGGGGATGAACGACGACAGCACGTTGAGCGTCGTCGTCTTGCCGGAGCCAGTGCCGCCGGAGATGATGACGTTGAAGTGGCCCGTGACGCAAGCTTTGAGGAACGCGGTCATCGCTGGCGTCATGGTGCCGAACGCCATCAGGTCGTCGGCAGTGTAGGGCACGCGCGAGAACTTGCGGATGTTGATGCACGGCCCCACCAGCGACAGCGGCGGAATGATGGCGTTGACGCGGGAGCCGTCCGGCAGCCGCGCGTCCACCATCGGGCTGGCCTCGTCCACGCGTCGCCCCAGCGGGGTGACGATGCGATCGATGATGCGCAGCACGTGCGCGTCGTCGCGGAACTTGATGTCCGTGAGGAAGAGCTTGCCGTCGCGCTCCGCGTACACCTGGTCCGGCCCGTTGACCATAATCTCCGTCAGCGAGTGATCCTCGACCAGCGGCTGGATCGGCCCGTAGCCATTGACCTCGTCGTAAACCTCGCGCAGCACGCGGATGCGCGCCCGCCCCGACAGCGCGGGCATGCCCTCGGTCCCCACCTTGTCGAGGGCGGAGCGGATTTCATCCATCATCTGCTCGCGGCTGAGGCCGCCCAGTTTCCTCGCCTCGACGTCCTCCAACAGCTTGGAATGAACGCGTGAGATGACCTCCAGCCGCTCGCGGCGCGAGATGCCGCTTTGGCTCTCGCCATCGGGATCGCCCACTTGGTAGACCTTGTCACTCTCTTGTCTGGTGACTACCGACATCGGTTATCTCCTTCTGCGCGGACGCTGCCGCTCTTGCGCCCTCGGCATCGTCGCGCCCGGCAATGCCACTCCGCCTCGCCGCCCGCGCCGGCTGAGTGGTCGCGGGGCGCAGGCTGCCGCTCCCGCGGCCGCCCAGGCAGCGCCGCTATCGCTTGCTCAGCCAGCGCAGCTTATTAGGGGCGGCGGTGAAAACGGGATGCACCCCGTTGCCGCCGACCTTGATCAACTTCTCCGCCAGCTCGCGCACGCTGCGCGAGATGGCCGCCTCGGGATGGCTGATGACGAACGGCACGCCCTCGTTGATCGAGGTCACCACCAGCCCCGCGGCGTTGGGGATGGTCGCCGTCGCCTCGCGCCCGAAGGCGCGCTCGATCTCCTCCGCCTGCAAGCGGTTACTGCGCGCGACGCGGTTGAGCACCAGGTGCACGCGCTCTTTCGCCACGTAGTCGCGCGTCAGCAGGTGGTACAGCTTGCGCGTGTCGTTGAGGGTCGTCAGATCGAACAGGTTCGCCACCAGCATCACCGCCGTTGCATGGGTGAGCGCGAAGAGCGTGGTATCGTAGAGCATCGGCGGCACGTCCATGACGACATAGCGATAGCTGCGCTTGAGGTTGCTCAGCACCGCGCTCAAGCACTTGACGGTGATGGAGCCGAACTCGGTCGGCTCGTTCGCCGCCACCAGGACCTTGAGGCCCGAATCGTGCGGCGTCAGGTGCGCTTCGACCAGGTCGCGGTCGATGTCGTCCTCCAGCGGCACCATGTCCAGCAGCGTGCGCTTGGGGCGCAGGTTGAGGATGAGCGCGACATCGCCAAACTGCGAGTAGGCGTCCACCAGTACCGTCTGCCCCGGGTGCATCTGCGCCAGGGTCACGCTGATGTTGGTCGCGAGCGTTGTCTTGCCGACGCCGCCCTTGGCCCCGGCGATGGCGATGATGCGCGGCATGAGCTGGGGGTCCACCAGGGCGCGAAACTCGGCGGAGTTGCCGCGCTCCCGGGCGCGCTGGATCAATCGAATCGTGTCCAGCAGCTCCGCCGGCACCACCGGCTTGGCGAGCACGTCTCGCGCCCCGGCGCGCATTGCCTGCCGCCAGGTCTGATCCGGCCCGGCGCCGCTCATCAGCACCGTCGCCACGTCCGGCGCCGCCAGCGAGATGGTCTCGGCCGCTGACATGCCGTCCATCTCCGCCAGCTCGGCGTCAACCAGCACCACCTCCGGCTTGAGCTGCACCGCCATCTGCGATGCTTCTAGCCCGTCCTGGGCGATGCCGACGACCTCGATATCGGGCTGTTTGCTCAGCAGCTCGAGGATCTGCACGCTTTCAAACTCATCGCCGCTCGCCACCACGACGCGAGTAGCGCGGCTGGCTGCAGACATTTACTTGCCCTCTCCCATCTTCTTCATTGCGGCATCGGTGCGAGCTTGGGCCGAAGCCTCGGTCACGATCTCGGGCGTGACGAAGATCATCAGCTCGGTCTCGCTGCGCGACTTGACCGTGTGCTTGAAGAACTCGCCGATGATCGGGATGTCGCCCAGGAGCGGGATCTTCTTGATGACGTTGGAGATGTCGCTCTGGTACAGCCCGCCGATGACCAGCGTTTGGCCGTCACCGATGTGCACCACGCTGTGGGCGCGTCGAGACCGCAGCGCCGGAATGGTGAAGCCGCTGATCACGATCGCGTTGCTGAAGTCGAGCTGGCTCACCTCGGGCGCGACATCGAGCTCCATCGCCTTGCCGTCAAAGCCGATGTGGCCGACGATCTCCAGGCGCACCCCGAACTCCTTCCACTGGATGGTGACCGCAGCCGTCGCTGCGCCGCCACCGATGGGCACCGTCTGCACCACCGGCACCGGAATCTCGCCGCCGACCAGCAGGTTGGCATTCTCGCCCTCGCGCACCAGCAAGTCCGGCTGCGCCAGAATGTGCGCCTTGTTGTCGGTGACCAGCGCCTGCAACTGTGCGCTGATCCCGTCCAGGCGGCGCAGCGGTCCGCCTTCGTCCACCGCCAGCGCCGGCTGGCGCCCGGTGAAGAACTCGCCGAACAGAATCGGCTGGTCGTGCGGGGTGAACAGGCCCTCCGTAGTGCTGGTCAGGCCGCCCCAGTCAATGCCGATATTGCTTGCGGCCGTCTTGTCGACGTCCACGACCTTGACATGCACCAGGATCTGCCGCGCCACGTAGCCGGGCGCGCTGACCATGTCCACCACGGTCATGCCCCCCGGCCCTTTAGGCAGCGCGTTGACGATTTGCTCCAGGCGCCCCTTTTGCTCCGGCGTCACGGTGCCTTCTGCCAGCATCGTGTTCTCCGAGATCATCCGGATCTTGACGCCGGGCCCAACCGCCTCTTCGATCGCGCGCGTGCCCGTCGCGGCCGCCGCTGGCGCTGGCGCCGTCACCGGCCGCACCTGGATCAGGTTCTGCACGTTGGGCGCGTAGGCGGTTGCGATCGCGCCCGCGCGCTGCGCCTCGTAGGGCGTCTCAACCTCGCCCTCGAGCACGATGACACCGTTGACCTCGCTCACCTTGATGCCCGGATTTGCGATCGCATCCTGGATCTTCCTCATCATCTCGGGCATCCGCGACGGCGGCGCCGTCACCACCAGGCGGAACGAGTGCTGTCCTTGCTCGTCCCACACGTGAAAGTCGGTGGCGCCCGGCTTCTTGGTCGTGATCATGATCTGCTTCGCCGACAGCACCACGTAGTCCACAATCGACGGATCAGCGACAACCGCGCGCTTGATCCCCTGGAAGTCCAGCACCTCCGACGAGCCCAGCGGCATGGCCTTGTCCACCACCGCCGCCCAGCCGCTGCCAGCCAGGACTACCAGCATCACTGCCATCAGCGCCACCAGGGTTACCCGGCGTGCCACCAACGGCCTGAAATGCAATGTGCTTTTCATTTTCGTTCGTCTCCGCGCAAGCCCGATGGGACTCGCTTCCTCCTTCTGAGCTCGCGCTCCGCCCGAGCCGCGGAGCGCGGCGGGTCTACTCAGGTCGCACTTCCACCGTGGCCGACTGCGTGCCGCGGATCGTCTCGACGCTCACCGACTGGTCCTTCGACTGGCGGGCGATCCTGACGCTGTCGCCGAAGGTCACCGGCTGCGGCCGATTCTCGCTCGCCGAGCTGCCGAACAGTCCGGCGCCGATCGCCGCCGGCCGGCTGAAGAACGCGGGAGAGGTATAGCCCGTGGACATAACCCGGGCGCTCGCGCGCGGCGCCGCCGCGTACGTGCTTGACCCTGGGCGCATGCCAATCAGGCTGTCGCTGCGCACGCCGCTCAGGGCGACCTTGGCCGCATCGCCCATCGGGCGCAGGGTCAGCCGCAGCTTGCCCTTCGACTCCGCCAGAATCAGCCTCTCCGCGTCGCCCGGCATGAGGGCCAGGGTGGCGTTGGGCTGCTCCTTGGGGCGCCCCTCCTTGCCCGACTTGCTCACCTCTTCGGGCATCACTTCCGGCCCGATCGCCAGCAGCTCCACGTCCTGGAGCACGGTCTTGGTCACCCCGATCTTGTCCACCTCGAACGTCGCCAGCACGTCAACGTGATCGCCAGCCTTGAGGAACCCCGCGACGCCGATGATCGGGTCGAGGGCGCACGTCACCGCGCGCATCCCCTCCGGCACCACGTACGCCAGGCCCAGCGACGCGTTCCGCGCCGCAACCGCATTGCGCTGCACCGGCTGCTCCGGCGCCAGCGCCGTCACCGTCACCTGGCCCACGACCTCGTTCACCGAGCCGGCCGTGTTCGGCGGCAGGGTGCCGATCGGGCGCGTCGCCTCGCGCACCATCCCCGGCTCGATCACCGTGCGCGGCGCGATCGCCTGCGCTGCCACCACGGCCTGCACCGGCTGCGTCATCTGCTCCGCCCGCGCCTTCTCCCGGGTCAGGAAGAGGTACGCCAGCAGAGCTGCCAGCAGCCCCGCGCACAGAGCCGCCAGCACCATCGTCCTTCTCGTAACCTTGCTCATCACGCTTCCTCCTTAGTCCTGCGCTATACTTATGGCGTTCAACCCACTTTTACTCGATGCCCCCAGCGAGCGCGGCGGCGCCTCCGGTCACCAGCTCGTCGCGCGCCGCGTGTCAATACTCAGCCCGCCGCGGCTATTCGATCAGCTTGAAAGTCGTGACCCCGTAGTCCGGCCCCGTGCCGCCGGCGTTCGGAATGGCATAGTCCAGGAAGTAGCCGGTGACTTGCTGCCCGCTGCACGACTGGACGTAGAAAGCGGCGAACCCAAGGATGGTCACTCCTGTGCGGCCGTTGCCGAGCGGACTGATGATGGGTACGATCACGACGCGCGGGTTGCCGTAGTCCAGGTTATCCCAGGTGTCATCCGCCCACGGCGGCACGGAGGCGCGCTTGAACAGCGAGTCCGAATCGCTGGTCACAGCCTGTTTGGTCGGCCCCACCATGTTGCCCGGCTCGGTGTCGGTCACATCGCCGACCTTGATCACGCCGTCAAAGCCCCACTTGATGTCCTGGTTGTATACGGCGCCGCCGCTGCCGCCGTCACCCAGGCTGCGCTCGAGCGCCAGCGGGTAGAAGTTGCCGCCGGTCTTGCCCACCGTGCCGGACCCAAGGTCCGACTGGCTGCCGACTTTCAGGGTATAGAGCACGCCGTTCTCGTAGGAGTAAGGCGTGCCCGTGGTGTCGTACCAGGGTATGCCCCAGGGCACCACCAGGTCGCTGACCCAGCCGATGGAGCTCGTCTTGAGAACTACCGCGTAAGCGCTCACCTGCGCCGCCTGGAAGCCCAGCACCCGCGCGAACGTGTGCGGCACGGTCAGTTGACCGTCCACGCGGATCTTGGTCGGGCCGTGAGGGCCGATACTATCCGCAGGAAAGCTGACCTGGTTGTGCGCCATCTTGTTGGCAAGCGCGCACTGCTGCGCTTTGGAGGTAGCTTTGGCCTGATCGGGCAGCTCCATGCCCCCCGCCAGCGCTGCCGCGTCACACGAGTTGACCAGGTACTGGCGGCTCACGTAGATGCGTCCGACGTCCACCGCCAGCGCCGCCATCCCCAGCAGCACAATCATCAGGACGGCGGTCATGATCAGGCTCACGCCTCGCTCATTTCCCAGCATCGTGTTTCTCATCGCTTCGTCCTCTCCCCCGCGCGCTACTCGCGACGCATAATGACTATTGACGACAGCGGCATGGTATCGCCCTGCGCGCCACTCAGCCACGAGAAAAAGCTGCCCGTGATGAACCAGTTGAGGGTGACCTTGATCAAGCTGCCCGGCGGCGCGTTGTTCTCGCCGCCGCCCGAAGCATCGCCCAACGTGTACGGGTAGGTCACGCCCTGGTCGGTAGAGTAGGTCATCTGGATCGTCAGCTCGCCGTGATTGGGCAGTGCGCCGGCGGTGTTGATGATGCGCTCCTGGATCTCCGCCACCGGCTTGCCCAGCGAGGCGTGTCGCGAGCCCTCGCGCGCCACCTGCACCAGCGTCAGCTGGTGCATCATCAGCACGCCGAACTCGACGATGCCCAGGAACAGCATCAGCAAGATCGGCAGGATCAGCGCAAACTCCACCAGGGCCGCGCCGCGTCGCCTATTCCTCGTCGTTAGCTTGCTCACGTTGACTTCACCCTTTCACGCCCCGAGCGCCAGCGCCGCCAGCGCCCCCAGGGCGATGGCGATGGAGTAGGGCAGCTTGCCCATCGCCGATCCGGCGGCGAGGTCGGTTCGCACCCCGCCCGCGTTCGAGAGCATGTTCGCGATCAGGTTCCCCGCGGTCTGCTTGACCACGCGCCGGCGAATCATCATCGCCAGCGCCAACACTCCACCCGCCGCGCCGGTCAGCAGCAATGCCCAAATCGTAAAATGAAATCCCTTGAGTGCTCCTACCGCTATCAGCAGCTTGGCATCGCCGCCGCCCAGGCCGGCAGCCGCGGAAAGCATCAGCACCACCGCCAGCACCACGCCGGCCCCCAGCGCGTGGTCGCCCAGGCCCGGCCAGCCGGCAGCGATCCCGCCCAGCGCCAGCCCGGCCAGCGCGCACGGTGCGGTCAGCTTGTTGTAGATCCTGCCCGAGCGCAGGTCCGTAACCACCGCTACCGCCAGCATCATCAGCATCAGAATTGTCGCTGCTATCTCCACTGTCGCCTCTTATCCTGCTCGTTCGTTCCTCTGGACGGACAACCGTCCGCCCCCTACGTTCAGGCAGGGTGGGCGGGGCTCCGCTGGCTTGTATCTGTCCAGCAGGGGCCCGTGCGAACCGGCACGCCGAACGAAGCCCCGCCACACTCACACCTGCCAAGCTTAGCTCGGCTGGACCTGGGTCGCAGTGCCCGGCATGTTCTTCTGCGCGTTGTCGAATGTCTTGCCGACGTTCTGGCCCAGCGCGGCCACAACCAGCAGGCAGACGATGGCGATCAGCGCCAGCATCAGCGCGTACTCGACCATCGTTGCCCCCTCCTCGTCCTTCCACAGCGCCTTGATCCGCTCCATCATTGTGCTTTCACCCCTTTCCGGTGATTCAGGGTTCGGTGTGACGGTAGGGCCAGGCTGGTTTGCAGGACCCAGCGCGGCCCCGTTCGCCCCACCCCCGACAGACACCTTAGCTCGGCTGCACCTGGGTCGCAGTGCCCGGCAGGTTCTTCTGCGCGTTGTCGAATGTCTTGCCGACGTTCTGGCCCAGCGCGGCCACAACCAGGAGGCAGACGATGGCGATCAGCGCCAGCATCAGCGCGTACTCGACCATCGTTGCGCCCTCCTCGTCCTTCCACAGCGCCTTGATCCTCTCCAGCATTCTCTTCTCACCCCCTTCCGGTGATTGGTGATCGTTATCGGCGCCAGCGGGTAATCGAGCCATGCCAAACCGGGCGATGCAAATGAGTGGGGCCGTTGCTGCGAAGCAAGCTGCGGATGGTGGTGCCGGCGGCTCGGTAACGTCGCCTATAATCCTACCGGGGCTGGGCGGTGCGGACAATTCGGCCAGGGTTATATATTACGGGGCCGCAAGGTGAACCCTGAGTGGCCGCCGGGACTAGTACCACGGTACTACCGGGCCGATTTGGAGTGCGGCGGCTCGCCGCCGCTTTGAAAGCGGGAGCAAGTCGCCTGAGGCGACCAAAGCTCCCGCACTCCATAAGGCGCGTTCCGCCGGGCAGACTGCTCTCAACGGGCGTCGCGCTCGCAGGTCTTTCCGCCGCGCGCGTCGCATAAGAGCACCCATGAACACATTGAAGCCGAGGCTGATGCTAGCCGTGCTGGCGGCGCTCGCCCTCGCGCATCGCGCAGGCGCGGTGGCGCTGTCTTACCCCCTGCCGGTCCTGCCACCCGAGCACAAGGTGATGAAAGACCCCATCACCGGCGCCGAGCTGGTGTTCCTCAGCGCCAGCCCGGCGAAGGACCACAACCTGTACTTTCACCAGCGCTCGTGGCTGAGCGACGATTCCATGGTCCTCTTCACCTCGCAGCGCGCCGACGGCGGGCTCATGGGTTACCTGTCCGCGACCGGCGAGCTGGTGCGACTGGTGACAGCGAGAGGCGGCCTGGGAAGCGCCACCGCCGCCAAGTCCGGCAACCGCGTGTTTGCCGCGCGCGGCCGCGACATCATCGAGCTGGGGCTGAAGGTTCACGCCTCGCCCGATGTGAGCAAGTACCGCTCCCTGGTGACGGCGACGGAGCGCGTCATCTGCACCCTGCCGCCGGGCGCAAACCTGGGGGGCTACCTCAGCGAGAACAGTGACGGCACGCTGCTGGGGCTCGATCTGAGGTGGGCGGACGGCAAGCAGGGCGTGGCCGTCGCGGACATCAAGACGGGCCACATCCGCGACGTTTGCCGCTACGACTTCGCCGGACACCTGCAGTTCAGCGTTACCAACCCCAATCTGTTGAGCGTGGCGGGGCTGAAAGAGCGCCTGATGGTTATCGACCTTGCCCGCGGCGGCGAGCCGCGCTCCATCCACCGGCAGGCGCCAGGCGAGTGGGTGACCCACGAATGCTGGTGGATCAGCGATTCGCTCACCTTCTGCGGCGGCTACCGCGACAAGGAGTCCGACGTCAAGGTGGTCGACGTCCGCACTGGCGAGGTGCGCATCGTTGGCGCCGGCGCATGGGTGCCGTGGAGCGCCAACGGCGATGATGTGCTCAATCGCTGGAACTGGTGGCACGCCGCGGGCCACGAATCAGGCCGCTGGGTCGTCGCCGACAACTGGTATGGCGACGTCGTGATCTTCGACGGTCGCACGACGCAACTGCACCGGCTGACGCTGGGGCATCGCAAATACGGCGGCGGCGTGCATCCCGAGCCGGGCTGGGATCGCAGCGGCACGCGCGTGGTCTTCAACTCGCAGATGCTCGGCGGCGAGCATGTGTGCATCGCCACGCTCCCGAAAACCTGGCCGCCCGACCCGGCGACCGAAGGGCTGATCGTCACCGGCGGCGTCGAGGCCTCCACACTGCCCAGCAACCCGTCCGCGGCGCCAGGACCATAGGGCAAGCGTTACGCAGACTGCGCGCGACCTTTCCGGGCGCGACAAGGAGGAGAATCATGACTCTGGCACGGATTGCGGCGGCGGCCATGGCCATTGGTTTCGCCGCGCAGATGTGCGTTGCGGGGCAATTCCCCGCGCGCAAGAAGCTGATCGAATACGGCTGGGATGTGCCCGTTCCATCGTTCGTACGCGCGCACATTCGCGACATGGAGCAGCGCCCCTTCGACGGCCTCATTATGCGCCTGCCCGACATGGGTAACGTCTTCACCGTCGGTAAATGGGATGAAGCCAAGTTCGCGGCTGCGCTCGAGGACCTGCGTAACATCCGCTGGGGCAAGTTCACCGACAACTTCGTCATCATGTGGTCGGCCTCGACCATGGATTGGTTCAGCGACGCCGACTGGAAGACCGTGCTGCATAACGTCGGCCTGATGACGCAGGCCGCGGCGGCCGGCCACTGCAAAGGAGTCTGCTTCGACGCCGAGCCGTACGGCGACAACCCGTGGGCCTACCCGCTGAAGGCCCATCCCGACAAGACCTTCGCGCAATGCGAGGCCCAGACGCGCAAGCGCGGCGCGCAGTGCATCCGCGCCATCGGCGAGCACATGCCCAACGCCGTGGTGCACACCTTCTTTCTGCTGAGCCTTTTCCGTGACATCGAGAGCGAGGCCGACCCGGCGCGTCGGGCAGAGGTGCTGTCGCACAATTCGTATGCGCTGCTGCCGGCGTTCGTCAACGGGCTGCTCGATGGCATCGGTCCGAAGATGGTCATCACCGATGGCAACGAGGACTCCTACTATTACACCGAGGCGTGCGACTACTATCGCGCCTACCACCAGGTGCGCCAGAGCGCGCTGGCGCTGGTAGCGCCGGAGAACGTCGCCAAGTACGACACGCAAATGCAGGTCAGCCAGGCGCTCTACGTGGATCACGTCTTCAACCTGCGCAAGGGAACGAAGCTGCTGAGCGCCGCGCTGTCGCCGGAGCAGCGCTCGCGCTGGTTCGAGCAGGACGTGTACTACGCGCTGACCACTGCCGACGAGTATGTGTGGTGTTACAGCGAGCGGATGAGCTGGTGGGAGAATCGCGACCTCCCACCGGGTTTGCCCGAGGCTATTGAATCGGCGCGCCGCAAGGTCGCCGCGGCGCAGCCCCTGGGCTTCGATGTCTCGGATGAGCTCGAGGCGGCGGACAAGCGACTCACTGCCGAGTTGGAGTCGAAGATCGTCCGCCGCACCGCCCGTATCGCGCGCCGCCCAGCCGATGTCCCGCCGCCGGTGATTGACGGCAAGCTCGATGATCCCATCTGGCAGCGCACCCAGCCGCTCCCGGCGTTCCTGCCTTACGTCACGAATTCCGACGCGACGCCGCCGGCGGCCACGGTGGCTCGCGTAACCTACGACCATAATAATCTCTACTTGGCGTTTCAGTGCGACGAGCCCACGCCGACGGCGATCCAGGCCCTGGGCAGCACTCGCGACGACGAGGCGGTGTGGACCGGCGACTGCCTGGAGATTTTCCTGGCGGTCGGTGCGCCGACTGCGGTCGGAGACGCGCCCGAGCCGTTCGTGCATTTCATCTTGAACCCGCGCAACGTGAAATGGGACGCCTACTGCCGCAATGAGGACGAGGAGGACTTGAGCTTCAACCCGGAGTGGCAGAGCGCTGCCGCCATCGGCGAGAAGGCGTGGTTCGTCGAGGCCGCTCTGCCGTGGAACCAGATCGTCGGCGTCGCGCCGCTGCCCGGCGCCCGGTGTCGCGCCAATCTCTGCCGCAAACGCATGCGGGGTTTCGAGCACTCGACCTGGTCGCAGGTTATGCATGGCTTCGTCGCGCCGGAGTACTTCGGCGTCTGGATCTTCGACGGCGAGCAGGCCGGCGCGCAAGAGAAGGCGACGACTTCCGCCGCCGCGCCGCCCGCTGCGCAGAAGGAGACGGCGATGGACAACTCGCTGCCGCAGAATGTGCAGATGCAGTTCATGCGCCCGCGCCAGGTCGAGGAAGCGGCGCGGCGTTTTCCGGTGGCCTATGTTCCCTTCGGCTTGATCGAATGGCACGGGCCGCACCTGCCGCTGGGTAACGATGCGCTCAAGGCGCATGGCATCTTGGTCAAGACCGCGCAGCAATTCGGCGGCGGTGTCTATCCGGCGATCTATTTCCACGAGGGCTTCGCTCAGGAGCATCTCGTGCCAGTCCTGACACAGTCGTTCGAGCGCCTGAAGAAGATGGGCTTTCGCGTCATCATCGGCATCTCCGGCCACAACGTGCCGGCGCAGATACAGATGATAAACCGCGCGCTGGAGCCGGTGATCGCAGATCACACGTGCGCGGGCATCGGCTATTGGGAGGTCAGCCTCACCGGCGGGGAGGAGTCGGGCACCGATCACGCCGCCAAGTGGGAGACCTCCAACATGCAGTTCTTCTATCCGGACCTGGTCGATATGAGTGAGTTGCCGGCGGGCGATATCGGTCCCGAATGGAGCCAGGAGATGGGCATCGGCGGCCTCGATCCGCGGCTGCACGCGAGCGCGGCCGTGGGCGAGCGCAACTGCGAGCTCGCCGCGCAGGCCATCGGCCGCAAGGCCCAGGAGCTGCTGCACTCGCTGCCCCCAGAGCGCCGCGAGTTCAACCTGGCCGCGCTCACGCCGGAGCATTGGTGGCTGGTGTGACGCCGCGACCAGGCCCCCCTTAGCCCTGATGCCGGCCCGTGTGATTCCGAGTGGCTAGGCCAAGGGCCGCGGGCTAGGTCTGTGACCGCCATCCCGGTCGCCAAGGGCGACCTAGTGCTTTCTTGCGAGATTGCTGTTCCGTGGGAGGTCACCCTCACCCAACCTCTCCCTGAGAGCTTACCATTACCCACATCGTGCTCGCGGAACAGATCGAGAGGAGGTTCGCGGCAAGCGACGGGCTGGTCTCACCTTGCGCCAACGGGAATGTGGCGGCCGATTTGGAGTGCGGCGGCTCGCCGCCGCTTTGAAAGCGGGAGCGCAGCTCCCGCACTCCATAAGGCACGTTCCGCCGCCAGGCGAGATGTGGGTAATGCTAAGCCCTGAGAGGGAGAGGGGTCTCAGGCCGTGCTCGCCGCGGCGCCGAGGGAACAACAGACATACAAGACAGCACTAGGGACACGGCGGGTCGCTCTCGCGACCTAGCCTGGATTATTCACCACCAGCGTGTGGCGGGTGCACACTGTCATTCCGAGCGCAGCGAGGAATCCCCTATCGTTGGCGCTTCCTGGTAGGGGATTCCTCACTCCGCCTTGCTCCGTTCGGAA
>Ga0315280_10002555_pt1 | contig 29385 bp, 28 predicted proteins | sample YL17G06_40_MG_FD_203697 | JGI IMG/M metagenome (GOLD analysis project Ga0315280, IMG submission 203697) | Sediment microbial communities from Yellowstone Lake, YNP, Wyoming, USA - YL17G06_40 | ecosystem: Environmental > Aquatic > Freshwater > Lake > Sediment | place: USA: Wyoming | collected... | reverse complement strand
AGCTCTGTGATCAGCCAGCGGCCCTGGGCGCTGTCCGGGTGCAGGGCGATATCGACCCGGCCGTCATGATCGAACCCCATCTTTTCGTGAGTCTCCGAAGGTCCGAAGGCGCTGATGGGCAGCGGCTGCCGAAACTCGCGGTAGAACTCGTCCTGAAGCTGGAAAAAGGTTCTGGCCGAAAACCCCGCCAGGCCCACCGGCTCTGGCGTCCTTTGCGGCAGGCTCTCCAGCAACTCAACATGCCGCGCGAGTTCCTGGTTCAACTTCAAGAACGTTTCCGCCTGAGCGGCGGCGGCCTGTGCCGCCAGGACGTCGTTGCGCGCCACCACGCCTGCTTCGTACAACTCTTCCAGCTTGCGCGCCCGGGCGGCTGCCTTCTGCCAGTCAGCCTGGGAGTCCTCAACGCGGAGCTTTACGTCCTGGGCGGTGAGCGGGGCCGCCGGCCGGGAGGCATCGCGCAGACGCCGCTGGACCTCGCGCAACTCTTCTTCCGCCTCCTCCAGGTCTTTGCGGGAGACGGCCCCGGCCGCGTAGCCCTGCCGGAGACGTTCCGCGCGCTCGGTGGCCCGGTCGGCCTGAGCTTGCGCGTATTCAGCCGGGGAGATGGCGACGGCGGAGGCGCAGGAAAGCGCCCCGGCAAGTAAAAACAGTACAAAACGCATCAGCGAATATCGAGTCATTATATCGTACCGGCTGCCTGGGCTACCGGCGATAATAGGACTCTTATTATGAAACAAACCAGACGCCGGTTCTGCACTTCACTGGGCTGCGCCACGCTGGCCGCTTCCTCGGCTTCGGCCGCGCTGCTGGGCGCCGCGAAACGGCCGCCGAATGTGGTACTGGTCCTCACCGACGACCAGGGTTACGGCGACCTCGGCTGTCACGGCAACACCATGATCCGCACGCCGAACCTCGACCGGCTGCATTCCGACAGCGTGCGCTTCACCAACTTCCACTCCGACCCGCTGTGCGCCCCGACCCGTGCGGCGCTGATGACCGGGCGATATTCCTGCCGGGCGGGGGTCTGGGCCACGATTCGCGGCCGCTCGCTGCTGCGGCGCGACGAACTGACCATGGCCAACGTGTTTGCCGCCAACGGCTACCGCACGGCGGTCACCGGCAAGTGGCACCTGGGCGACAACTACCCCTTCCGCCCCCAAGACCGCGGCTTCCAGGAGGCGCTGGTGCACGGCGGCGGCGGTGTCACGCAGACGCCCGACTACTGGGGCAACAGCTACTTCAACGACACCTACTTCCACAACGGCAAGCCGGAGAAATTCCAGGGCTACTGCACCGACGTCTGGTTCCAGAACGCGTTGAAGTTCGTCGAGGCCAATCGCAACCGGCCCTTCTTCCTGTACCTGCCCACCAACGCGCCGCACTCGCCTTACAACGTGGACGAGAAATACAAGCAGCCGTACCTGGAGCGCGGCGTGCCTGCCTCGATGGCCGCTTTCTACGGCATGATCGCCAACATCGACGAGAACGTGGGCCGCCTCCGGCAGCGGCTGAAGGAACTGGGGCTGGAAGACAACACCATTTTCATCTTCATGACCGACAATGGAACGGCGGCCGGCGCCGCCGGCCCGCGCAAGGAACCCGGCGCGTGGACGGGGTTCAACGCCGGCATGCGCGCCCAGAAGGCCTCGCCTTACGAGGGCGGTCACCGTGTTCCCTTGTTCATGTACTGGCCGGGCGGCGGGCTAAAGGGCGGCAGGAACATTCCCAGGCTGGCCGCGCACTTCGATCTTCCACCTACCCTGATTGAGCTGGCCGGGCTGAAGCGGCCCGACGGCCAGCCCTTCGACGGAACCAGCCTGGCGCCGCTGATGACTGGCAAAGGCAGTTTTCCGGAACGCACGCTTGTGGTGCAAACACAGCAGCGCGAAACGCCCGAGCCGTGGGCCAGGTCGGCGGTCATGACCGAGCAGTGGCGGCTGGTCGAAGGAAAGGAGTTGTTCGACATGCAGGCCGATCCAGGGCAGACCGCCGAGGTGGCCGCACAGCACCCGGAGGTGGTGAAGGGCCTGCGCGCGGCCTACGAGCAGTGGTGGGGCAGCGTGTCGCGCCGCTTCGACGAGTACTGCCATATCGTGCTCGGCAGCGACCGCGAGAATCCCTCGCGCCTGACCTGCCACGATTGGCACGGCGAGGACGTGCCCTGGAACCAGGGCATGATCCGGAAAGCGCCGGAGGCCAACGGATTCTGGGCGGTCGAGATCGAGCGAGACGGCCGGTACGAATTCACGTTGCGCCAGCAGCCCGCCGAAGCCAATTTCCCCATTCAGGCGAAAACCGCGCGGCTGCGGATTGGCGGCGTGGACGAAAGCCTGCCGGTGCCCGGCGGCGCCACCGGCGTGACATTCCAGGTGCGGCTCAAGGCCGGCACGACGCGCCTCCAGACCTGGCTGAGCGACGGCCAGAAAACGCGCGGCGCGTTCTTCGTTGATGTGCGGCTGTAGGCTGTGGGCTGTAGGCTGTAGGCTCAAGATTATCGTAGCGCGTAGCCTACAGCCCACAGCCCACAGCCTACAGCCGGACTGCCTTTGTGTTGAAAAAGACTGGTGGGTGTTATGGAGAATGTGGGGTTTTTGGGGCTGGGGGTGATGGGCAGCGGCATGGCCGGCAACCTGCTCGCTGCCGGCTACGCGCTGCGGGTGTGGAACCGCACGGCTGCGAAAGCCGAACCGCTGGTCGCCCAGGGCGCGAGGCGGGCGGCAACGCCGGCGGAGGCCGCGACTGCAGCCGACGCCGTGATCACCATGCTGGCCGACGATGCGGCGCTGCGGGAGGTCAGCTACGGGGCCGAGGGGCTGCTCGACGCGCTGCCGCGCGGCAGCCTGCACCTCAGCATGAGCACGGTGTCGGCGGCCGTCACCGCGGAGCTGGCGCAGGCGCATCGCCAACGAGGCGCGGAACTGCTGGCCGTCCCCGTGTTCGGGTCCAAAGAAGCGGCGATGGGCAAGAAGATCTGGGCCATTGCCGCGGGCGATCCGCAAGCGTTCCAGCGCGCCCGGCCGCTGATCGAGGCCATGAGCCGCGGTGTCGCCTTTTTGGGCGAAGACCCTTGCCTGGCCGCCGGCATGAAGCTGATCGGCAACCTGCTGATCTCCTCGGCCATCGCCGCCATGGTACAGGCCTTCACGCTGGCCGGCAGGCTGGGGCTGACGGCCGAGCAGATGATGGAGGTCATCCATCAGGTGTTCGACTCCATTGTCTACGAGCGATACGGTCGCCGGCTGGTGGCTCGTGATTTCTCCGTGCATTTCCCGCTGAAGCTGATGCTGAAGGATGTGGGCCTGACGCTGGAGCTGGGCGCCGCCGCCGGCGTGCCCCTGCCGCACGCCGCGATGGTGCGCGAGATGGTCGTAGCCGCCATGGGCCGCGGCTGCGCCGACAAGGATTCGGCCGGAAGCCTGCTGGAAACCTGGGAAGCGATTCGTTAGGCCGTGGGCTGTAGGCCGTGGGCTGTAGGCTGCTCGGTTTGGCATAGATGGAGACGGGCCATACAAGGCGCAACCACTTACAGCCTACAGCCCACAGCCCACAGCCTACAGCCTATTAATCATGCTGGCCACGCAGCCGGCGCCGAAGCCGTTGTCGATGTTGACCACCGACACGTTGCTGGCGCAACTGTTCAGCATGCCCAGCAGCGCCGCCAGGCCCTGGAAACTGGAGCCGTAGCCGATGCTGGTGGGGACGGCGATGACGGGAACGGCGACCATGCCGGCCACGACGCTGGGCAGCGCCCCTTCCATGCCCGCCACCACAATGATCACGCGTGCCGTCCCCAGCACCTGGCGGTTGCCCATCAGGCGGTGAATGCCGGCCACGCCCACGTCGTAGAGGGTCTCGGCTTCGTTGCCCATGATGCGCGCCGTGACCAGCGCCTCTTCCGCGACCGGGATGTCGGAGGTGCCGGCGGAAACGACCAGAATCTTGCCCCGCCCGTAGATGGTCTTGTCGCGGTGAATGGTGATGGCGCCGGACAGGGGGTGGAACTGGGCGGCGCGCACCGCCTGCCGCACCTTGCGGTACAGCGGCTGGTCGCCCCGGGTGATCAGGATGTTCGGTGACACGCGCGCCATCTTCTTCACCACGCCCACGACCTGCTCGGGCCGCTTGCCGCGCCCCAGAATCACTTCGGGCATGCCCTGGCGCAGAGCGCGGTGGTGGTCGATCTTCGCGTATCCCAGGTCCTCGTAGGGGAGGTGCTTCAGCTCCCGAACCGCGTCATCGATGTGCAGCTTGCCTGCCCGCACCTGCTCGAGCAGGTTCCGAATCTTGTTCTCCGTCATCTTGCGCCAGTGTATCCTGCCGCGCGAATCGGGTAAAGAGTGTGACGGCTGCCAGAGGCGAGTGAACAAGCCGACACCGGCATCCGCGATCTCGCCGGTGAGCAACACAGACGAAGCCAAGCTACTCAACGGCATTGCCGCACTCTGCCGCCTCTGCCAAGCAGCATTTCGCAGATCACGGCTGACGCTTCGCTGCTGTGCGAGCCGTCACGTGGCATTCTGTGAGGGTGAACACGGCAATCCCGCGCCCGGCAGAAGGGGCACATGCGTTCGGTGCGGCCCTGAACCGGAGGGAACAGCACGCTGTCGGGTGAGCACCCATAAGAGACCCGTGAGCGCACGCGCTGCAAAACCCTGAGAATGCACGGCGCTTGGGCCGCCACCCGCTCGCCTACGGGGTTGACGCGTCTGATACCCGTCGCAACGCAACGTCAGGAAGTTTTTTGGGACTCACCTCCCAGATTGGTGTATGCTCTGCCCGAGAGGGCCTTCGGTAGGCAACCGGGATGGGCGGGTGCCGCGTCAATCAATAAAATGGCAACGCGGAAGCGCGAGACTCCGATTCTTCAGTTGCATGTGCACGGTCCTGGCGTAGGGCGGGGCCGAATACCGGTCCCCGACCTCATCAGGATTTGCCAGGAGGCACAAACCGCAGTCACCAAGCAGGCGGAGGCGCTGGAGGGGAGGAAAACGATCCACCCCGGGCCCACGACGAGTCAGATTCAGCATGAGTGCACGCTTGAGCTGATCGGAATCAAGGCCGGCGGCAGCACCACCCTGCAGTTTGGGTTGGCGAAGCGTCAGATGCCACTGGTAGCAGATCAGCAGTTTGGCCTTGAGGTTGTTGAGCAACTGGCCTCCACGATCAGATCTCTCACAAATGGAAGCCGGAAGGACGTTGACCCAGGCGTCCTGCGTAGCCTATACGGACTAGGCTCAGTACTCCGCGAGAGGACGGTAGACAGAATCACATGGATCGCACCTAAGCACGGGACGCGGGCGCGGGTTGCTGGCACGCTCGATCGGCAAGTGACGGAGAGAGTTGCGCAACGGCTCAGCGCGCCGAGAAGGGCGATGGTTCAGGTGGACGGCGTGTTGGACATGGCAGACTTCAAACCCAAGGACAGAAAATGCCGCATTGATCCGGCCATGGGCGCTTCCATAATGTGCGCATTCGACGCACGACACGCGAATCTGGTTTACTCGCTGCTTCGTAAGCCAGTTCGCGCAAAGGGGGAAGCCACGCTCCAGCCGTACACAGAGCGCATCGAGTTCGTTCACATTCACACCATCGAACCCCTCCCGTCTTTGTCGCTCGGGGAGGGCAATTTCTTTTCCTCGCCCTCAATCACGGAGCTCGCCAACGCGCAGAAGGTCAAGCCGCTCAGTGATCTGTCGGCACTCGCAGGGGGAATCCCGACGGATCTGGACCTCGAGGAGTTCCTCGAGGAAATCTACAGCGCGAGAAAGTAGGCTGATACGCCAAGTGAAAATGAGTCCGTCTTGCTGGACACGGACGTTTTTTCCTACCTGATGAAGGCCGGCGATTCCCCGATGAAAGACGTGTATAAACCGCACGTAAAGGGGAAGTTGGTAGCGGTCTCGTTTATCACGGTTGGCGAGTTGCTGTTCGGCGCCTACAAAAAGAACTGGAGCGAGGCGAAGGTCAGAGATCTGAGGGAGCGACTGAGATCTGTTGTCATCGTGCCTTACGACATCGAGGTCTGCGACACGTATGCGACCCTGAAGAGCCGCCTCCAGGCAGATGGCATCTCCATCGCCGATAATGACCTCTGGATTGCGGCATGCGCGATCCGACACGCAATACCGCTGATCTCAAACAACCGTTCGCACTTTGAACGGGTTCCCGGATTGATCCTGATTTCAGAAGCGCCGATAGTGAAAGAAATACAGTCCCAGACAGAACTAGACCTGAACCGGCAACCGTCCGGTGCCGGCGCCCCGCCCGGGTCGGCCGCTTCGTAGCAATAATCGTTCTCTTTTGTCCGCCCAGTGGTTGCGGACGGCTCCCTCCTCATTCGAAGCGGGACAGCGCGCAGTGCCGATGTGGGGCATGCCGTCCAGCTTTCCGCAAGAATGCACGTATGTCCGACAGGGCCACACGACGGGTCCTTCTGAAGGCACTTGGCACGGGGGCCGGGGCGCAGGAGGCGGCCAAGGCCTGCCGCGAGGTGTCGAGCCTGGCGCTGGAATTGCAGAACTTGCTGGGCCAGTTCAGGCTGAGCGGCAACGGCCACGGCAGCCGGCGTGACCAACCGGCTTTGGGACGTTTCCGGTATTGTGGCGCTTCTAAAGCAATCGTGGCATCATGTGGCCCATGTTCGAGTCCTTGATCCGTCGGGAGCTTCCAAAAACTGTCCGCGATTTATACGAGATCGCCAGGCGAGAGCAACCGAAGGACTGCCAGGCTCCAGCCTGCCCTCACCGAGACAAGATCCGAGATACAGACATGGAGTGGCAGCACCAGCTTCGCCGGGAACTGCACAAGTTGGCTGTCTGCGATGGCCGCAGAAATTCCGTCTGGCGACTGAAAGCAAACTGACCCGCTAGCTGAGGACATCGTGCCTTTGCTGGAGAGAAAAATCAAACTGAGACGCTGCCGAATCCTCAGAGCGCGTAACTTCATCTAGTTCTTGTGACACAGAGTCTGGAATCGCCCGATTCGTTCCAGGTGGAGGCCCCAACAAGGAGATGGTGCGTGCGCGTTTCACGAATCGCCGCCGCGGTCAGAGTGGCGTGCTGCGCCGGTATCCTGCTGGCCGTCTGGCCGGCCGATTTGGCGGAGGAGGATGAGCTGGCCGCGATTGCTGCTCTGCCGGTGAAGCCGATCCGCTGGCCGAGCCTGCGGTCCGGCCCTTTGCAGGACAACTCGTTCTTGATCGAGGAAGCCTACAACCAGGAGCCGGGCGTGGTGCAGCACATTAACAGCGTGCTCTACGATCGGGCGAGCGGCGGCTGGTTGGCGAACTTCACGCAGGAGTGGCCGCTGGGCGGGCAGCGGCACCAGCTTTCCTGCTCTGTGCCCTTTTCCTGGCTGGGGGACGGCGGCAGGGGGCCCGGCGACGTCCTGCTCAACTATCGGTATCAACTGTTGACCGAGCAGGGCCGGCGGCCGGCGGGCGCGCACGGAGCGGCCTACCGCAACCGCGCCATCTTTCCCCCCGGGATCCCCGTGGGCCGGAATTGCGTGGGCGGCGTGCAAGCGGTCTGGGGCATCGCCTTCCCATTGGGGGTGGCCGGGAACCGCGGCCCCCTCGGCATCCTGCTGTATTTCTCAATCGAGCAGGGCTTTACCAGCAAGGCGCGGGAAGAGCGGCGCTGGCAGTGAAGCTGTAGCGGTTGTACCGCCGGCCTGCCGCGGGGTCGCCGCGGCGACCTGAACCGGGCACCGCGCCAGGGGTCGCCGGCGAGAGGCCGGGGGCACATCTGCTTGGTGGCTACCTGCGGGCGCGGGTCTTGAGGACCAGCGGCGTGCCCGAGAAACCAAAGCGCCGCCGCATCTGGTTCTCCAGGAACCGTTCGAACGCGGGGTGCAGCTTCTCCGGCCGGTCGGTGAACAGCACGAAGGTGGGCGGCCGGACTGCGGCCTGCGTCAGGTAGAAAATCTTGATTCTCTTCTGGGCCGGCACCGGGGCGCGATCCAGGTTCAGGCCGGCGAAGAAGCGGTTTAATTCGCCGGTCGGAACGCGCCGCGAGCGGGCCTCTCCCACCTCATGGATGTTCCGTAGTAACTTGTCAACGTTCCAGCCGCCGGTAGCGGACAGGAATTGCATCGGGGCGTAATCGAGGAACGGCACTTCGCGGCGCAGGCGCTCCGCGATTTGCCCCGCCTGACGGCGCTTGTCGGTGACCAGGTCCCACTTGTTCGCGACCAGGACCAGTCCCTTGCCGTGCTGATGGGCGTAGGCGGCGATGGCCGCGTCCTGCGACGTAGCCCCCTCGGTCGCGTCGATCAGCAGCAAGGCCACGTCGCTGAGGCGGATGTGGCGCTGGGCCATGACCACGCTCAGCTTCTCGGCCATCTCGCCCGTCTTGCTCTTGCGCCGGATGCCGGCGGTATCGACCAGGCGAAGCCGGCCGGCTATGGGCGATTCCACCAGCAGGTCCACGGCGTCGCGGGTGGTGCCGGGCAGCGGAGTCACCATCGATCGCTCTTCGCCGGCCAGCAGGTTCAGCAGCGTGGACTTGCCGACGTTGGGCTTGCCGATGATGGCCACCCGGATTTCGGCCGCTTCCGGCTCGCCGGCCGCTTCCGGCTCGCCACGGGGGAAGGCGGCGGTCAGCTCATCGAGCAGTTCCGCAACGCCGGCGCCGTGCTCGGCGGAAATGAAAAACACCCGGCCCACGCCCAGCTCATGCCACTCCTGCATATGGGCTTCGATCTGCGGCGAGTCGGCCTTATTCACGGCCAGGGCCAGCGGCTTCCCCGTCCGGCGAAGCAGCCGAACCAGTTCGCGGTCGGGGGCGGTGATTTCGGCCCGCCCGTCCGCCACCATCACCACCTGGTCGGCCTGCCGGATGGCCACCTCGGCGTGCTTGATGATCTGCCGCGGAATGATCGCGCTCTCGCCCGGAAGCATTCCTCCGGTATCCACGACTTCGAACACTTTTCCCTGCCATTCGGCCCGGCCATGGATGCGGTCGCGGGTAATGCCCGGCTGGTCGCCGACAATGGCGCGCCGGCTTCCGGTGATGCGGTTGAACAGCCTGGACTTGCCCACGTTGGGCCGGCCGACGATGGCAATTAACGAAAGCTTCATCAGGTCTCAGGTGTCAGGTGTCAGGTGTCAGGGGCAAGCTCCTGGTGTGCTATAACAGGTTCGGGGGCCACGCATCTAGCCCTGACACCTGGCACCTGAAACCTGACACCTATTATGAGGTATTATCCCGCGTTTCTCGATGTGCGAGGCAAGCGCTGCCTGGTGGTGGGCGGCGGAGCGGTGGCCGCGCGGAAGGCCAGGGCGCTGGTGGCCGCCGGCGCCACGGTACGGGTGGTGGCGCCGGAGATCAGCCGGGAACTGCGGCGCGCCGCGGGCATCGAGTGCCGGCAGGCGCGTTACTCGGCTGAGCAGTTGCGCGGCGTGTGGCTGGTGGTGGCGGCCACGGACGATCCGCTGGTGCAGCAAGCGCTGTGGCGGGACGCCGCGCGGCGCGGCCTGTTGTGCAACGTGGCCGACGTCCCGGGCCGCTCGAATTTCATCGTTCCGGCCGTGGTCGGGCGCGGCGAGTTGCAGATCGCGGTGTCGACCGGCGGCGGCTCCCCGGCGCTGGCCCGCCGCCTGCGCCGCGAACTGGAGAAGACCGTGGGCCGCGAATACGCGGCCCTGCTCGAATTGCTGCGGGCGCTGCGGCCGCGGGTGATGGCCGAGGTGCCCGCCCCCGAGCGCCCCCGCGTCTTTTCCGCCATGGTCGATTCCGCGGCGCTCGACCTGCTTCGAGCCGGCCGCCGCCGCGACGCCCGCCGTTTACTAGAGGGATTCATTCACCACAAAGGCACAAAGGACACAAAGCTCACAAAGAACACGCAGTGAATCTCTTTGTGCATCTTTGTGAGCTTTGTGTCTTTGTGGTGAAGTGTTCCATGCGAGTGACGGACAAACCCGCGAGCATGCGGTCGTTCTTTGGGCCGGGCGGGTGGCTGGCCGGCCACCACCCCAACTACGAGTTCCGGCCCGGCCAACTGGAAATGGCCGAGCTGGTCCAGACCGCGTTCCGCGAGAAGCGGCACCTGCTGGTCGAGGCCGGGACCGGCACCGGCAAGACGCTCGCCTACCTAGTCCCGGCGCTGCTCAGCGGCCGCCGTGTCGTTGTCTCCACCTTCACCAAGAACCTCCAAGAACAGCTCTTCTTCAAAGACATTCCGTTTCTTGGCCAGCACCTGGGCGGCGAGATCCGCGCTTGCTACATGAAGGGCCGCAACAATTACCTCTGCCGGCAAAGGCTGTACGAGGCGGCGCGGCAAGGGGCGCTGGAAGAGATCGAGCAGCCGGGCGAGCTGGCCATGATCCGCGATTGGGAACCGCACACTGAGAGCGGCGACCGCGCCGAGCTGGACGGCTTGCCCGACAACAGCGCGCTGTGGCCGCGCCTGGATGCCCGCCGCGACACCTGCCGGGGCCAGAAGTGCCCGCAAATTGACCGCTGCTTTCTGACCGAGATGCGCCGGCGCGCCCTGGAATCGGACCTGGTGATTGTCAACCATCACCTGTTCTTCGCCGACCTGGCGCTGAAGCAGCGTGACGCGCCGGGCCTGGGCATTATCCCCGACTACAGCGCGGTGATCTTCGACGAGGCCCACGAGATCGAGGAGGTCGTGTCCCAATACTTCGGGGTGAGCGCCAGCAACTACCGGGTCGAGGACCTGGCGCGCGACTGCGAGATGGTTCTGCGCGTCCAGCAGTGCGGCTTGCCGGAGCTGTTTCAGGCCGCCGCCCGGATGCGCGAGCGTGTGGGATTCCTGTTCGGGTTGCTGGCGGGCGATGATGGCCGCGTCGCGTTCGACAATCGTTCTGAGTTTCTGGAGCGGCACGCCACGGCCTGGGCGTCGGCCGCCGGATCGCTGGAGGCCCTGGGCTCGGCGCTGGCCGCCATGCCGGAGAAGCCGGAGGAGGTCCATCGCCTGATCGCCCGCGTGGCCGAGTTGCGGCGGGACCTTTCATTCCTGCTTGAGGAAGCCAACCGGGCCTATGTCTACTGGGTGGAGCGGCGCGGCCGGGGCATCTTCCTGCAGGCCACGCCCATCGACGTGGCGCCCATTCTTACCGAGACGCTGTTCGAGCAGGTGGAGGCCTGTGTGCTCACCTCGGCGACCCTGTCGGTGGCCGGCAGCTTCGAATACATCCGCCGGCGGCTGGGGGTGCGCTACGGGCGCGAGCGGGCGCTGGATTCGCACTTTGATTACGGGCGGCAGGCGCTGCTGTACTTGCCATCCGGCCTGCCGGACCCGCGCCGCCCCGACTTCAGCACCAAGGCGGCGGAGGAAGTGTGCCGCATCCTGGAGGCTACGCGGGGCCGCGCCTTCGTCTTGTTCACCAGCTATCAGCAGATGAAGCAGGTGTATGAGTTGGCCGCCCCGCGGCTCCCTTTTCCGCTGCTCCTTCAGGGAACGGCGCCACGCTCGGCCCTGCTGGAGCGCTTCCGGACGCTCAAGAACGCGGTGCTGTTCGCCACCAGCAGCTTCTGGCAGGGCGTGGATGTTCCGGGCCAACAGTTGAGCTGCGTGATCATCGACCGGCTCCCGTTCGCCGTCCCCACCGATCCGGTGGTGGCCGCGCGCTCGCGCCTGCTGGCCGAGGAAGGCGGCAACCCCTTCCTCGACTACCAGGTTCCGCAGGCCGTGCTGGCTCTGAAGCAGGGATTCGGCAGGCTGATCCGCAGCCGCTCCGACCGCGGCGTCCTGGCCATTCTCGACACCCGCATCCTGACCAAGAACTACGGTACAATTTTTCTGGAGAGCCTTCCCGGCTATCGAACCACTCGCGATCCCTCGGAACTCGAGCGGTTCATGAAGTAGGCGGCAGGCTGGAGACCGGAGGCTGGAGGGGAACCTCCTACATGTTCGAAGTCACCGTTGAAGATACGTTCGCCGCGGGCCACGCCCTGCGCGGTTACCACGGCAAGTGCGAGAACCTGCACGGTCACAATTACCGTGTGCGGCTCGCGTTGCGCGGGCCGCAACTGGATGCGATCGGTCTGCTGCTCGACTTCAAGGACATGAAGCAGATCCTCGGCGAGGTCGCCGAGCGCCTCGATCACCATCACCTGAACGATCTGGCGCCCTTCGACGTACTGAATCCTTCGGCTGAGAACATAGCGAAGTACTTCTACGACGAGATGGCGCGGCGGCTGGCCGAGCTGAAACCGGGACACAGCGTGCGAGTCGCCTCGGTGACAGTTTGGGAAACCGATACCACGACGGCCACCTACACCGGGGAGTAGGCAGAAGGCAGTAGGCCGACAGCCGCCGGCCGGACTTTGGACCTTGGACCTTGGACTTTGGACCTAAGAAAGCGGTGGTGCTGTTGAGCGGCGGCATGGATAGCTGCGTCACCGCCGCGGTGGCACGTGCCGATGGCTACCGGCTGGCCCTGCTGCACAGCGACTACGGCCAGCGCACCGAGGCGCGCGAGCGCCGCGCCTTCCAGGAGATGGCCGATTACTTCGGGGCCACCGAGCGGCTGATCGTCGAGCAGCGCTACCTGGCGGGGATCGGCGGCTCCAGCCTGACCGACGAGCGCATCCCGGTCAGCCTCGCCAATCTCGATTCGAAAGAAATCCCTTCCAGCTACGTGCCCTTCCGCAACGCTCATTTCCTGTCGGTGGCGGTTTCCTGGGCCGAGGTGATTGGGGCGGAGAGAATCTACGTCGGCGCGGTCGCTGCCGACAGCTCCGGATACCCCGACTGCCGGCCGGAGTACTACGAGGCCTTCCAGCGGCTGGTGCGGGCGGGCACCCGCCCCGAAACGCGCATTGAAATCGTGGCGCCCCTCATCTCCTTGCACAAGCATGAGATCATCAAGAAGGGGATTGAACTGGGCGCGCCTCTTCAATTAAGCTGGTCCTGCTATCAAAGCAGCAAAAAAGCCTGCGGAGTCTGCGATAGCTGCGCGCTTCGCTTACGTGCATTTGAGCAGGCCGGGGTGGAAGATCCGATTTCATACCTGTAGGGGCGGCCTGTGTGGCCGCCCGTCGATGAGCGGCCACCGAGCCCAGGCGGGCGGACATAGGGGCCGACCCTACATCCCGGACATGGAGGAAACATGCTGAGACGGGCATTGTTGCTAATTGCCGCGCTGGTTGTCGCGGCCTTCCTGGCGGCGGTTCCGGCGCGCGCCCAGTTCGGTTCCATTGAAGGCGACGTGAAGGATCAAGAGGGCAACCCGATGGTCGGCGCACAAATCCTGATTGAGCGCATCGACATCAAGGGGAACTATAAGTGCAAGTCAGACAGAAAGGGCCACTATTTCCACGGCGGTTTGCCGCTGGGCAACTATAACGTGACGCTCGCCGACGCCAGCGGCAAGGCGCTGGATATGGTGAAGGGCGTGCGCACCCGGCTGGGCGACAGCCAGATGGTCAATTTTGACCTGAAAGCCAGGCAGCAGCGCGCCGCGGCCCAGCAGGCTGGCATCAAGACGAGGCAGCAGCAGCCAGGGGGCGGCGGGCAGGAGCTGACCAAGGAACAGCGGGCCCAGATTGACGCGGCCATGAAGCAGCGCGAGGCCCTGCGCCAAAAGATGGAGAAACTGCAGAAGAGCTACGGCGCGGGCATGGAGGCCATGAAGACGGCCGGCGACCAGGCGCTGCTGGCCGCCGCGCTCAACATCCCCGCCGGCACCCCGCTGACCCCCGAGGTCCGCACCAAGATGGACGACAAGAAGTTCGAGCTGTGCAGCTCGGCGGCCACCGACTTCGAAGCGGCGGCCGAGGCCGCCAAGACCGACTCCAACGAGCACATCGTGCTGGCGCAGTTGGCGGAAGCCCGCGTCTGCCAGGCCAAGGCCAAGCGCGGCCAGGAGGCTACCGACCTGTACAGCAAGTCCATCGAAGCCTACCAGAAGGCCATCGCCCTAAAAGCCGATGACCCCTCCTACCACAATAACTACGCGCTGGCGCTGGTCAACGTGGGCAAGATGCCGCAGGCGCTGGAGGAACTGGGCAAGGCGGCGCAACTGGATCCGCCCGGCGCCGGCCGGTACTTCTACAACCTGGGCGCCGTGCTCACCAATTCCGGCCGCGCCAAGGAAGCCACCGATGCCTTCCGGAAGGCGACGGAAGCCGACCCCAAGTACGCCGACGCCTGGTACCAGCTCGGAGTCTCGCTGCTGGCCGACGTCAAGCTCGACCCGGCCACCGGCAAGAGCACCCCGGCGCCTGGAACACTGGAGGCGCTGCAGAAATACCTCGATCTGCAGCCCGACGGCGCGCACGCCGCGGAAGCCAAAGGCATGATCGAGGCGCTCGCCGGCACCGTGCAGACACTGATCAAGCGCGAAAAGGCGGCTCCGGCAAAGAAGAAGAAGTGATATCGACGGTAGGCTGTGGGCTGTAGGCTGTGGGACATGGCCTGCAGCCTGTAGCCTGCAGCCTGTGGTCTGTTATGGTGCTTCTCCTCCGGGTTTTTCTTCTCGTCCTGCTGCTGTTCCTGCTGCGCTACCTCTTCCAGAGCTTGATTACCCAGGCTAAGATCGCGTTGTTTGGCCGGCAGGCGGCGCCCGATCCGCCGCAAAACGTGATTGCCGGCCGGGCGCATAAGGACCCGCAGTGCGGCACCTATGTGGCCGAGGAACTGGCCATCCGAGCGACGGCGGCGGGGCAGGTGCACTATTTCTGCTCACCGGAATGCCGGGACCGCTTTTTGAACGGACCTGAGTCCTGAGACCTGGGACCGGCAGGCGGTGCATTGGCTCCCGGGTTTCAAGTCCGGGGTCTCAGGTCCCAGGTCTCAAGTCCCAAGTCTCAAGCCGCAGGTTGCAGGCGGCGGGAGCAGGTGGTAGCTTTTAGCTTGCGCATTGCAGGGAGGGAAGCAGGCCCCACCCGCGACCTGCGACCTGCAACCTGATCATGGCGGCGATTCCCGACAAGCTCTACTTCCGCATCGGCGAGGTCAGCGAGCTGACCGGCCTCGAGGCCTACGTGCTCCGCTTCTGGGAGAAGGAATTCCCGATGCTGCGGCCGATGAAAAGCTCCACCGGGCACCGCATGTACCGCCGCAAAGACGTGGAGTTGCTGCTGGAGATCAAGCGGCTGCTCTATGGCGAAGGCTTCACCATCGAGGGGGCGCGCAAGAAATTGCGGAGCGAGACCGGCCAGCAGCGGCTGGCCTTCCCGAGCGCCGACCGCGAGAAGTTTTTGGCAGTTCGCCGCGAGCTCAGTGAGCTGCTGGACCTGCTGAAGAGGGGCAGCGCCGCTCCACAGCGAGGCAGCGTCAATAAGGGATGAGGGCCGGCCCCGTGCCAACAATCCTGGTAACCAACGACGACGGCATCCACGCGGCCGGCATCGCTCCGCTCGAGGAGGCGCTGGCCGGCCTGGCCGACGTGTACACGGTGGCGCCCATGTGCGAGATGAGCGCCACCAGCCATTCCATCTCGCTGCGGCGTCCGGTGCGCTTCCAGGAGGCGGGCCAGCGGCGCTGGGCCGTCGACGGCACCCCCGTCGATTGCGTCATCCTGGCCATTCACCGCCTGCTGCCGTTCCTGCCCGACCTGCTCATCTCCGGCATCAATTCCGGCGGGAACCTGGGCCGCAATGTGTATTACTCGGGAACCGTAGCGGCGGCCGTGGAGGGCACGCTGCACGGCGTGGACAGCATGGCCGTCTCGCTGTGCGGGCCTCCTTTCGACTTCGCCATGGCGGCCTCTGTGGCCGCCCGGCTGGCCGGCGGCATTCTGGAAAGTCGCCTTCCCGAAGGCATTACGCTGAACGTCAACATTCCCGGCCAGTGGGCGGGCGGCATCCGCCTGGCGCGCATGGGCCGCAGCGCGGCCGAAGATCCGAGCCGCCATCGCGGCAACGGCGGCCATGTGGTCGATCCCGCGCAACTGGGCTCACCCGCCGACCACCGCCTGACCACGCACGGCGCCGCCTGGCGCCCCCTGATCCTGCCCGGCAGCGATTACCAGGCCATCCGGGACGGCTGCGTGGCCGTGACCCCGCTGGCCATCGACCGCAACGACGGCAACGCCCTGGAATCGCTTGCGGCCTGGCTGGTCCCGTAGCCGCAGATTGCGCAGATTCCGCAGATTTCATCTGTGCGATCTGCGGAATCTGCGGCTAAAAACTGCCCGCCCGCGCCTATACTGTCTGGCATGAGAACAACGACGAAAGCAGCCCTGGCCGCTCTTCTGGCCGGCGTTCTGTTCTGGCTCTCGCCGGCGCCATTCCGCGCGCAAAGCGCCGCCGGGGCGGCCGACGACGTCCAGGTAATCGAGGCCATGCTCCCGATGCGTGACGGCGTTCGCTTGCACACCGTGCTCTTTACCTTGAAGAGCGCGGCCGAGCCGCTGCCCATCCTGCTCACCCGCACGCCCTACGGCGCCCCGGACGTGTCGCGGGGCGGCGCGGAACTGAAGCAACGCTATCAAAAGCGGCTGGAGGAAGAGGGCCTGATGCTCGCGTTTCAGGACATCCGCGGGCGCTACAAGTCGGAGGGCCAGTTCGTGATGATCCGGCCGCCGCGGGACGCGGGCGACCCGCGCGCCATCGACGAAGGCACCGACGCCTACGACACCATTGAATGGCTGGTGAAGAACGTTCCGAAGAACAACGGCCGGGTGGGCATGGCCGGTGTCTCCTACGGCGGCTGGCTGACCGTCATGGCCCTGCTGGATCCCCACCCGGCGCTGAAGGCCGCCTCTCCGCAGGCCTCGCCCGCCGACATGTTCCTGGGCGACGACTTCTTCCACAACGGCGCGTTCCGCCTCAGCTACGGCTTCGAATACGTGGCCAGGATGGAAACCTCGAACGAACAGTACTCATTTCAGTTCGACCGCGCCGACACCTTCCAGTGGTATCTGCGCCTGGGCGCCCTGTCGAACGTCAACGCGAAATACTTCCAGGAGCAGCGGCCGACCTGGAACGATTTCCTGGCCCACCCCAACTACGACGAGTTCTGGAAGGCCAGGGCGGCGGCGCGGCGCCTGCCTCAGCCGAGCGTGCCCACTCTCAACGTCGCCGGTTGGTGGGACCAGGAGGACTTCTACGGCCCGCTCAAAATCTACGAGGCCTTCGAGGCCAAGGACTCCAACCACCTGAACTTCCTGGTCGTCGGGCCCTGGAACCACGGCGGATGGCAGGGTGAGGGCAACCGGCTGGGCAATATCGATTTTGAAACCGCCACCGGCCGCTATTTCCGGGATTACATTCAGCGCCCGTTTTTTGCCCGGTTCCTGAAGGGCAAAGGCAAGCTCGACCAGCCCGAGGCCATCACCTTCCAAACCGGCGCGAACAAGTGGGAGACCTACGAGCAGTGGCCTCCGCGCAAGAACATCTCCGAGCGCAGCCTGTATTTCCGCGAAGGCGGGCGGCTGTCGTTTGAAGCGCCGCAAAGCCAGGGGCGCAACGAGTTCGACAGCTACGTGTCTGACCCGGCGCATCCGGTTCCCTATCGCCACCGCCCCATCTCGCCGACCTACCCGACTCCGGCGTGGCGGGAATGGCTGGTCGAGGACCAACGCTTCGTGCATGAGCGCTCGGACGTGCTGAGCTGGGAGGGCGAGACGCTAAGCCAGGATGTGGCGGTGGTGGGCGACATCGTCGCCCACCTGTTCGCCTCCACCTCCGGCACCGACAGCGACTGGATCGTGAAGCTGATCGACGTCTACCCGGAGGAGTACCCCAAGGACCCCAAGATGGCGGGATACCAATTGATGGTCGCCAACGAAGTGTTCCGCGGCCGCTTCCGGAACAGCTTCGAGAAGCCGGAACCGTTGCGCGCCAACCAGGCGCTCGAATACGCGATCGATCTGCACACTAACAACCACCGCTTTCTGAAGGGCCACAAGATCATGGCGCAGGTGCAGAGCACCTGGTTCCCGCTGATCGACCGCAATCCGCAGAAATTCGTGCCCAACATTTTCCGGGCCCGGGAATCGGACTACCAGCGGGCGACGCAGCGTGTCTACCGCTCGCGGCAGTATCCCACGCACATCCGGCTGCCGGTGGCCACGCAGCCGGACTGACGGCCCTGGGGCGGGGCATGCTTCTGTTTCCCGCCGTTCGTGTTAGCCTAAGGGCATGAACCGGGCGGGCGACTGGCTCGGCCAGGCGGAGCGGGACCTGGGGGCCGCCGGGAAGCTCGCGGCCGACGGCTACCACGAATGGGCTGCCTTTGCCGCGCAGCAGGCTGCCGAGAAGGCTGTGAAGGCGCTCATCCAGGAGTTGCACGGCGCCTCGCGCGGGCATTCGATCACCGAGCTGCTGCTGCAGCTTCGCGCTGTCCAGGAGATTCCGGAACAGTTGATCGACGCGGCGCGTGGGCTGGACGAAACCTATGTGACTTCCCGCTATCCGAATGGCTTTGCCAGCGGCAAGCCGGCCGATTATTTCACACCGGGCAGAAGCCGGCAGTTGATCGATCATGCGCGACAGATCATCGAGTTTTGCCGAAGTAAGATTCATTGACCGCGACCGGATTATCGAGGAGCTGCGCCGGGCCGCCGCCGAGGCCAGGAACCGATATCCGGAGATCAGCCGGGTGCTGCTTTTCGGCTCCCTGGTTCGCGGCGACTGGACCGCCGACAGCGATGCCGACCTGATTGTCGTCGTGAAGCGCGAGTTCTCCGATCTGCTGGAGCGCAGCCCCTACCAGGTTTTCACGAGCGCGATTCCCACCGATACACTGGTTTATTCAGAGGCGGAGTTCGAACGTCTGGTAACAGATCGTCAAAACCCGCTCTCGGAGGAGTTACGTTGCGCCATCACATTGCTGGACAAGGATGGGTGAACGATGCGCCGGGCGCGTTTGCGTCGGTTAAGAAGACCAGCTATCAGCAACCGCGTTGAAACGGGATCGCGCCGTTCCAAACGAAACGGCTTCTCCAGTGCTCCCAATTCAGCCAGTAGCGGCCGGCCATGGTGGAGGTAGCAGGCAGCCAGCGGATTGAGTACCCCCGCTCGCAGACGGCATCCACGACGAAGTAGTGAAGGTGCGTGTGGCCCTCGGAAAGTAAGGTGTCGCGCCAATCGCTCCATCCGGCCGCGGCCTTATAGGCATCTACAAGAAGTCTGAGCTCTAGAGGCTCGTGGTACAGCCGAACCAGCCGCACAGCCGCGTTCCGGGCGCGGGCGAAACCGGCCACGTCCCCGAGCGCTTTCGGCAAGTCCCTCGTACCGACGGAAAGCAGGAGCATCTGCAGGCGCCCGCAGCGGGCCAGGTAGTTGGGGGCCTCGGATAGAATCGAGCGGACGCATCTTAGGCCATCTGCGCCGCCGTAACTGTGCGTAACGTGGCTACACCCAGCAGGCATGGGGACAAAAGGAGGGTTGGAAACCAGCAGGTCGAACCGCTTGCCGCTCAGCTCTGAAAACCAATCGCTGAAGACGAACTGGACCTTGGACTGGAGCCCATTAGCGCGGGCATTCTCTTCCGCAAGGGCAAGAGCGCGGTCGTCGATGTCCGCGGCGATCACGTTCGCCCCCCGGCAGGCAGCCGCCAGCGCCAGATTGCCGCAACCCGTGCCCAGATCCAGCGCGGTTTGCCCCGCTCGCGCACCCGAATGGTGCATCAGGTACACTTGGCCGCTGCCTCGGAATACCGGCAAAACCTGGCCCGTGTTACCGCTCCCTAGTCGCAACCATGTCTTGAGCATCATCCTGCGGCCCTCAGCGCGGCGTTATACAAAAAGCCTTATGGTGCTCGAAGTGCTTGTCGTAGCCCAGGAGATTGCTGAGTGTCTTTTCTGTAACTTGCAGATCGGAGTCGGACCGGAGTTTCTCTCTCAGCTCTTGCTCTGATCTTTCGACATCGTCTATGCCGCTGCCGAACGCAACCAGAATCGGAGCAACCTTGCGCCTGCCGTCCATCGGCTTCGCCGCCAGCGTCTCCAGTTTCTTGGCGTAGTTGACTGTCGGGCTGAGGGCGGTGTAGCTCTTCTGCCAATCTGCGCCGAAAAAATCGGTGTAAGCAGTGCCCACCATGATGCCGATGCCGAGGGCAAGATTCTTCTCAATCCTTTTCACGACAGCTTGGGCCTTATTGTTAGTCTCAAGGCAGCCGAGAATCTTTTGCTTTATGTCGGGGAACGCCTGGGTCATCTTCACGGCGGCTCGCACCACTTGCATCGCGAGCTCCGCCGGTTCAGGGACGGCCCTCTGTGCTGTTCCGAACAGGGCCATGACACCGTCCCCCTCGAATTTATCCACCTCTCCCCCGTTCCTCAAGATGATCTGCCACATCTTTTCAAAATAGCTGGCAAGCCACTTGGTCAGGTCCCCGGACTGGTCGCCCAGTTCGGCACAAGCGTCCGTGAAGCCCCTTATGTCAGCAAACAGCACACCCACCAATCTCAGGAAGCCGCGCGCGGCGAGAACGTCGCGGTCGAGAGTATGTCTCTGTCTTAGGATGCCATACGCCTTGAGGGGGAGTCGGTTCCAACGCGCAATGGGCTCAGCTCCCCGGTAGTACTGCGTCTCCGCCTGCTCAAAATGCATGGCCCATCGCAGGTATTGGGAAAGCTCCTCTGCATACCCGAAGAACCTCCGGAATGCTGCCTCCAGAGCGGATACCACCTGCGGGTTCATCCGCAGCCGCGCCACACTCACGGCGCTCACCGCTCGTGCCCTGGACTTGGCCGACGCCCATCTGTGTAGCGTGCTCCGGCCTCCCGGAAACATCAACTTCGGGTGCGCGGGGTGAGGACTGGTGTTGACAAGCTGGCGCCCAATATTCGGTCGCAAATAGGCATACTGGCCCTTGAAGAAAACGGTAATGACTCCCCATGCCTTCCCCGGAGTATCCGACAGCAGGGGAATGACCACGAGGGATCCTGGCTTGTCCTCCTCGGGAGCTAAGTCGTTGTGGTGTTGGAGGAGCCTCGCGAAGTCCCGGGGAAAAGCCCAGGGCAGCCTCTCTGTTCCCCTGTATGAAAGGTCCCCGCACAGAACCGGACCGGCTACCTCGCATGCCCATTGACTCTGACTGGCAGGCCACCTGCGGGGCGGAACCCGTGTGAAGCGAGGAAGCGGCACAGGGACTCCCAGAACGGTCAGTGGGAAGAAGTGGCCTTCTCTCTGTTGCGCGCTCATCTTGGGGATGAGGAGAACAGACATGCTTTGCGCTTCGTGACCGTCTTTCGCAAGACTCTGACGGAGGTAATCCAGAGCCTTGTGGCAAGCGGAGAACACACAACCGAAGTGCACTTGCTGCCCTGGAGGATCGATAGGGTAAGTTGCCATGCTAAGCTACCTCCCAGCCCAATGCAAATGTCGTTTCTCGACGAAGTCCAGGATCAGATTCAGCCCGGCGCCGAGGCAACCGGTCAGGATGATAGCGGCGAACATCTCGACGCTGTTATAAATCAACTGCGCCTCATAAATGCGATGGCCGAGACCCATGCTGGTCCCGATCAGCATCTCGGTGACGACCACAATGATCAGAGACAGGGAGACAGACACCCGAAAACCGGTGAACACCTGGGGAAGCGCGTCCATCACCGCCACCCGGGACAACGATTGCCAGCGGGTGGCGCCCATCGCCCTGGCGGCCATCAGCCTCGCCCTCGAGACGTTCCGGACGCCGGCGTGGGTGTTCACGATCATGATCAGGCTGGTGCAGAACACCACAAGCAGGATGCGGGTTTGATCGCCGATGCCGAAAGCCACCATGAACAGCGGCAACATGGCCGTCGCGGGAATCGACCGAAAGAAATCCACCAGGCCACCGAAATGCCTCTGGAAGCGCTGGCTCGCTCCCATGAACGCACCCAGCGGAATGCCGATCAACGACGCGAGGAGAATCCCGGCGCCCGCCCGGTAGACGGTGGCGCCCAAGTCCCGGAGCAAGTCGCGCGAGAACAGGCCACGGCTCAGCCGCAAAAACACCTCCCAGGGAGATGGCAACAGAAGCGGGTTGACCAAGCCACCCCAGTAAAGGACGACCCAGGCCAGCAGAACAATGGCTGGTCCCAGGGGCCAGTTCTTCCTTCTCAAAGCGCAACCTCGCGAAAACTCTTCAGAACGGAGTTGCGGTAGCCCAAGAACTCCGCGCTTTCCATCATATCCAGCGAGCGCGGCCTGTCCAGTCGGACGTGGATGCGGCTGGCGACCCGTGCCGGGATGTTCGTGACAACCAAGAGATCGTCCGCCAGAAAGATTGCCTCGTCAGGATCGTGGGAAACGATTAGGGCTGTCAATTTCACTTTCTCCAGGATGCCGGAAACCCGCAACTGGGTTTGCAGTCGTGCCTGGTAATCCAGCGCGCTGAAAGGCTCGTCAAGCAGAAGGATTTCCGGATCGGTTATCAGGGCCCGGGCAATCGCGACCATTTGCAGTTGGCCGCCGCTAAGTTGGTAGGGGTATAAGTCGAGCGGGAGGGCCATTTCCAACGACTCGGTCAGTTCCCTCACCCGGCTGGTCCGTTCGCGCCTGCCCACGCCACGAAGCGCCAAGGGGAAAGCGATGTTATCCGATGCGGTCAGCCACGGGAAGAGCGACTCCCGGTAGTTCTGAAAGACAAAGCCAAAACGCGGGCCCTCAGGGTCGAGGCCGCAGTACCGCACGCGGCCAGCGTCCGGGGCAAGCAGGCCGGCGATGGTGTTGAGGAGCGTCGTCTTTCCACAGCCATTGGGGCCAAACAACGAAGTAGTAGAACCGGCCTTGACCTCGAAATCGATTGCGTCGAGTACTTTGACGCCCTGCGTCTGCCCATCGACAAGGCGCGTGAAGCTCTTGGAAACAGCTTCCACCCCGAGCAGGGCCCCAACTTGGCCGGTAGACACTGGCATAGGCTAATGGCGCAACTCCGCCTCCGAAAGATAGGCATCCTTCATGTCGACACGAGCCGGCAGGACCTTTTCGCGGGTGAGAATGTCGGCGAACTTCTGGATGGAAGCCCGGTCGGCATCCTCCACCTTCCAGTACAGGCAAACTCGCGTCTTCCGCGCCACGTCTTCCGAGATCGAGATGTACTTTGGCAGGTAAAGTTTCGCCGCTTCGGGGGAGGCCCGCGTAAAATCGATCGCCTGGTCGAGAGCCTGCTTTATCTTGCGCGCCGTTTCGGCGTTCCGGCGAATCCAGTCGGTTCTCATTACGCCCGCGCCGCCGGGAAACGGCTGGAGTATGTACTTCATCTGCGGCCCCCGGTCTACGATCCGCCCAATCCCGCCCGCCACGGCTATCGTACCGGTCGGCTCCAGGGTAAGCAGGGCGTCTACCCTGCCTGCCTGCAGGGCTTGAAGCTGCATTTGAGGAGCAAGCTGAATCACCTCGACGTCCTTGACGGGCAGTAAACCAAAATGGGCCAGTACCAGCCGCGCTCCCATCTCGGTGGTTGTGCCGGGGAAGATGCCGAGCTTCTTGCCTTTCAGGTCGGTCCAGGAGTTTATCGCCGAGTCCGACCTGGCGATGAGATAGTCGACGAACTGTTCCCCGGCATTGGAGTTAAACCAGTACATCTTGAAGACCCCGGGCTTCTGCAGTTCGATGGGGTACAGTGCGGCGATGCCCCCAACCGCAGTAACGTCCAGGCGGCCAGCGATCACGGCATTGAACAGCTCGGAGGTGCTCTCGAACCTCAGCGGCTGGACGTTGAGGCCTCGGTCACGAAAATAGCCGCGCTCCAGCGCTACGAAGAAGGGCAGGTTGATGGTGCTGGCCAGGTAGCCGATCGGAATCGGTTGTGGCGTCGCTAGGCGTCTGCCCTGCCCACAGCCCATGCACAGAAGAAACAGCGCAACCGCGATGCTCAGCCCGCTTACCGGAAGCCTCCTCCGCATTGTTCACCTCCCGACCGTTGCCCGTTTCCTGCTTTCTCTGGCCGGCGCGAAAATCCTCATCGGGCAGAAGTCGCTGCAAATCGAGCACGAAGGCGAGCGTGTCGGCGTCGCGCGGCGGAGCGACTCGAATTTCTGGGGGTCGATCGCGTGGCTCGATTGCCCGGTCCAATCCAACTCGTACCGGGCTTTTGACAGGCGGTCATCCCAGTCCTGGGAGGCGGGTATCCGCTTTGACAGGTCGCCTGCGTGCGCCGCGATCCTTGCTGCCATAACGCCCAAATATATGTCGTCCGGTTGGGGAAGCGACAAATGTTCGGCCGCGGTAACGGCGCAGAGAAAATCGGCGCCGGCGCTTGCCGCGAGCGTTGCGCCGATGGCGCTGGTAATGTGGTCATAACCTGGCGCTACGTCCGTTACAAGAGGGCCCATGTAGTAAGCCGGCGCTCCGTCGGCCACTTTCTTCAATAACTGCACGTCGCTCGCGATCAGATCCGCTCTCAGGTGTCCCGGCCCTTCTACGATCACTTGAACCCCTGCGAGTCGTGCTCTCCGCACGAGTTCGCTCATGGTCGCGTACTCGGCCAGGTGTGCGGAGTCCAAGCCATCATGCAGGCAACCCGGCCTCAGTCCGTCTCCTATGCTTATGGTCGTATTGTACGCGCGACAGATACCGATAATGTCGTCGAAGCGGGACCGCAGGGGGTTTTCGCAATCGTTGCCCATCATCCATTTGCCGGTGAGCGCGCCCCCCCGACTGACAATGGGTGTGATTCTGCCGCTGCCGTCGATCATCCTCAATGCACCCATGGTTATGGCTGGGTGGATCGTCATGAAGTCCAGGCCTTCTCTGGCCTGCTCTTGAATGCTGGCGAGAATTTCGTCCTCGGAGACATCCTCCCAGTTCCTGCCCTGCTGGGCGGCATCGACCGCCGCCCGGTAGATGACGACGGTCCCCACGGGGAGGCGGCATTCCCGAAGAATCTGTGCACGCGCTTCCCGCACGTTGCCGCCGATACTCAAATCCATCACGGTATCGGCGCCGGCCCTGATGGCGGCTAGGAGCTTGCACATTTCGGCGGTCAGGTCGGCTTGGTCGGGAGACGTGCCGATCGTGCCGTTCACTTTCGTCCTCAACCCGGCGCCAACCGCGACCGGGCTGACTGCCTCGTGGCGGTCGCCGGCCAGAATAGCGACCCGGCCGGTGGCGGCTGCGTCGAGAAGCGCTTCCGGAGAAACCCCATCCTTGGCCGCAGCAGCCTGCAGCGCATCGTTGATCTTGCCTGCGCGCGCTGACTCCATGTGCGTCATTGAAAGTTCCTTGGGCGCGGCCTGAACTGGGAGAGTGAGTTCACAACTTGAAACCGACGCTAATTTATGTCATTCATATCTGCCCGTCAATTGGCAATTTCGCCGCCACTAATTTCACCGCGAGACAGTGGCCCCGGGCGATTGGTGCCTGCAAGAGGATTCGTTGGACAACTGTTCGGGGAGACACCGGCCTTCCGATCGCGAGCGGACCCGCGACCACCGGGCAGGGAGAGGCGTGACAACGATGGAAACGAGCATCGCGATGCTGACCATCCGCGAACTGGCGCCGTTGCTGCGCGCAGGGAAGCTTTCGCCGGTGGAGCTGGCGCGGGCGACGCTGGCCCGCATCGAGCGCGAGAATCCCCGGCTCAACGCCTACTTGGCGGTGTTCCACGATGAGGCCCTGGAAGAAGCTCGGGAAGCCGAGCGTGAAATCCGGGCCGGCCGGTATCGCGGGCCGCTCCACGGCATCCCGGTTTCACTCAAAGACCTGTTCCACATGCGCGGCCGGCGCACCACCGCCGGATCGAAAATCCTCGCGGAGTTCATCCCCGATGCTGATGCGGCCGCCGTGGAGCGCCTGCGCGCGGCGGGTGCGGTGATTGTGGGCAAGACCAACCTGCACGAGCTGGCCTACGGCATCACCAACAACAACCCGCATTACGGCCCGACGCGCAATCCGCACGACACTGCGCGCATTCCCGGCGGCTCCAGCGGCGGCAGCGGGGCGGCGGTGGCGGCCGGCCTGTGCGCCGCTTCCCTCGGCACCGACACCGGCGGCTCGATCCGCATCCCGGCGTCGTTCTGCGGGGTTGTGGGGCTGAAGCCGGCCTTCGGCCGCGTCAGCCGCCGGGGAGTGTTTCCGCTGGGGCGGAGCCTGGACCACGTTGGACCGCTGGCCCGCAGCGCGTGGGATGCGGCCGCCGTGCTGCAGGCCATCGCCGGACACGATCCGGCCGACCAGGCCAGCGCCGACCATCCGGTCCCGGACTTCCTGTCCGAAATCGAACTCGGAATCCAAGGCTTGGTCATCGGCGTCCCGGACAACTATTTCTTCGACCGCCTGGACCCGGAGGTAGAGGCGGCGGTGCGCTCGGCGATTGCCGCCATGGAGCGGGCCGGTGCGCGCCTCGAGCCCATCACCCTGGCGGGCATCGCCGAGGCCACCGAGGCCTGCTACCTCTTGCTGCTGGCCGAAGCCGCCGCGCTGTACGAAAAGGAGCTGCGCGACCGCCCCCAGGATTTTGGTTCTGACGTCCGCGCGCTTCTGGAGCAGGGGCGGCAGGCGCCGGCGACCGATTACGCGAAAGCGCTCCTGGAGCGCCGGGAATTCCAGCGGGAACTGAACGGAGTGTTTCAGAAAGTGGACCTGATGGTGACGCCGGCCGCGCCCGTCACCGCCCCGCTGATCGGGCAGGCGGAGGTCCGCGTCCAGGACCACAGCGAAGACGCGCGCCTGGCCAGCACGCGGCTGGTCCGGGCCTTCAACATGGCCGGCGTGCCGGCCCTGTCCCTGCCCTGCGGCCGGGACGCCCGCGGCCTGCCGGTGGGGCTGCAAATCATCGGGCGACCCTTCGACGAAGCCACCGTGCTGCGCGCCGCCCAGGCCTGCGAGGCCGTCTGCCCCGAACGCTAATTCGGCATCCGCACTTGCTTGGCTGCTCTATACTGGGGCCATGGGTACATCACGGCCGGCCTCAGCCAAACCGAGCAGGAGCCGGGCGTCTCACGTCAGGGCTCGCATGAAAAGGCAGAGAAGCGAGAGCAGAGACGCTCCGGCCAATCGAAGATACACGGTCGTCCTCGAGCAGGAACCAGACGGCGGTTATTCGGTGCACGTTCCGGCATTGCCTGGGTGTGCGTCCCAAGGGGATACGCTGGAAGAGGCGCTGGCAAACATACGCGAAGCCGCGGAACTCTATTTGTGGAGCCTGATGGATGATGGCCTGCCGGCCCCCGAGGGCAACGGCCACGTCGTCGTGCGTGAAATCGCACTCGAAGCGTGACGAAGCTGCCACAGATTTCCGGCCGCCGCTTGATCCGCCAACTTGAATCACGGGGCTATTTTGCAAAGCGGCAAAGCGGCGGACACGCCATCGTCGTCCACCGGGACGATCCGCGGCGCAGAGCGATCGTTCCGCTGCACGGGGGCAGACCGATCCGGCCAGGCACTCTGCGTTCTATTCTGAGCGGACTCCAACTGTCAGTCGAAGATCTGCGGTGAACAGGTCGTCGTTGCCGAACTTGATGCCCGGAACACAAAGCCGCCGCCAGGGTGTGAATCGGCGATAAGATAACGGCGTGTCGCTTCGGGAACAACTGGCGCGCGTGGCCGCCCGGCCGTGGAACTGGCTGGCCGGCCGCCCGCCCCTGCGCTGGGAAGTCCCCGGGCGCCTGACTATCCGGGCCACGCTGCTGGCCGGCTTCGGCCTGATCTTCATCCTTTGGCTGGCGTCCGGCTATACCATCGCCCGCCGCCTGGCCGAGCTGGAGTTCCGGGCCGCGGCCATACGGAGCAGTGTTGCGCAAAGCGAGGGATCGCTGTTCACGGTGCGCGCCCAGGTGCTGCTCGGCGCCGTCTACCTGCGCGACGCGCTGCTCGACCCCAGCCCCGAGGCCCTGAACCACTATCGAGACCGGCTTGTGGAGACACGAAAAAAGATCGAGCAGGCGCTCGAGGACTACACGCCGGTGATTGACTCGCCCGCCGAGCGCGAGGACTGGGACAAGCTGCGGGAGGAGATGGACGATTACTGGGACATCGTAATGCCGGTGCTGGCCTGGGAGCCGGACCGCAGGGCCGCCGAGGCCCGCACCTACCTGCGGGAGCGGGTCCTGCCCAAGCGCGAAATCGTGATCCGCATTTCCGAGCGCATTCAGGCCTTGAACCGCGAGGCCTTCGACGAACAGCAGGACGAGATCGCCCGCATGCACCGCTCCATGCGCCAGCGCCTGCGATGGACCAGCAGCCTGGCCGGACTGCTGGGCCTGGTGATCGCGCTGGTGGTGGTGCGCTATGCGGGCCGGCTGGAGGACCGCATCCACAGCCAGCACCTGCGCGCCCTGGAAAACCAGCGCGACCTGCGCCGCCTCTCCGCCCGCCTGGTGCACGCCCAGGAAGAAGAGCGGCGCAGCATCTCCCGCGAGCTGCACGACGAGATCGGGCAGGCGCTGACGGCCATCAAGATGGAGCTGGCACTGGCGGCGCGCCGCCCGGAAAGCCGGCAGGCCATCGAGGAAGCGCGGGCCATCGCCGACCGCACCCTGCAGGCCGTGCGCGACCTCTCTCACCTTCTGCACCCCTCCATGCTGGACGACCTGGGCTTGCCCTCCACCCTGGAGTGGTATTTGAAGAGCTTCTCCAGGCGCACCGGCATCCGCGCCGAGCTGTTCCAGGACCGCATGGAAAGCCGGCTGGCCCTGGAGCTGGAGCTTTCCGCGTACCGCATCATCCAGGAAGCACTGACCAATGCCGCGCGGCACTCCGGGGCTGCCTTGTGCCGCGTCTACGTGCAGCGGTTGGCGCACACGCTTCTGATCACGGTGGAAGACGACGGCAAAGGTTTCGATCCCCGCAGCGCCGAAACCCTGGAGCGGCGCGGGCTGGGACTGGTGGGCATCCGCGAGCGGGTCTCGGACCTGGGCGGCGTCCTGCGCCTGGAAAGCAATCCGGGCCGCGGCACACGCCTGTCGGTGGAGTTGCCCGCGGTTCCGGCCGGCCCCGAAGAACCGCAGCCGGCGCCGGAACCCCAGCCGGCCGAGCGCAGCCCCCAAGGAGGCCCGCGCGATGGCTAGGATGCGCATTCTATTGGCCGATGACCACACCCTGATGCGTCACGGCCTGCGCAAGATCATCGCGGAACAGCCCGATTGGGAAGTGGTGGCGGAAACCGGCGACGGGCGCGAGGCCGTCCGCTTGGCGGTTGAACTGAAGCCGGACGTCGCCGTCCTGGACATTGCCATGCCGCTGCTCAATGGCATCGAGGCCACGCGCCAGATAGCGCGCCGCGCCCCGCCGGTTCGGATCCTGATTCTCAGCATGTATTCCGACGAGAGTTACATCGTGCAGGCCCTGCGGGCGGGCGCCCACGGCTACCTGCTGAAGGACTCGGCCGATGTCGATCTGATCCGGGCGGTGACGGTCGTCAGGCAGGGCAAATCGTTTTTCAGCCCCGTTGTCGCCAAGGTCATGCTGGATGATTACGTGCGCCGCCTGGCCGACAAGGGGATCACCGACCGCTTCGATTCGCTGTCGGAGCGGGAGCGGGAGATTTTCCAGCTCATCGCCGAAGGCCGCAGCAACAAGGAGATCGCCGATCTGATCA
>Ga0315280_10002553_pt1 | contig 29396 bp, 20 predicted proteins | sample YL17G06_40_MG_FD_203697 | JGI IMG/M metagenome (GOLD analysis project Ga0315280, IMG submission 203697) | Sediment microbial communities from Yellowstone Lake, YNP, Wyoming, USA - YL17G06_40 | ecosystem: Environmental > Aquatic > Freshwater > Lake > Sediment | place: USA: Wyoming | collected... | reverse complement strand
GCGGTGTTTGATTTTTATGATGGGTTTGATGGGACGGGTCTGGATGGCGGCAAGTGGTCCTTTGCCAACGGCAGTTCGAGCCAGGCGGTAGAAGCGGGGGGGCAGTTGACACTGACTGCGACCGGATCTTCTTTTATCAGGATCACAAGTCGGCAAAGTTTTGGAAGGGACTACCTCGTCGAGGCCCACGCGCGACATCCTCAGCAAGGGATACTCAACATGGTCGTAGAGGTTGGGCTGATAGATGCCAGTTTTGGTGACATAGTCCGGATAGTGGACGATTTTCCTGCGAGCTTACCTACAAGCACTGTTACATGGGACCGACAGGCTAAGCTAAGGGGTCAGTCTGATACAAACTGGAACGCAATGGCGCAGGTGGCCGATCAGCAGTGGCACACATTTCGCGTCTACCGGCAGAGCCCGAATGTGGCGGGATTCCAAATCGACGATAATCCAGTTGAGACCATATCCACGAGCGTGCCGATCTCCAACCTGCCAGTGTTTCTCATGTCCTACACCGGAGGGTTCGATAATCAGTTTGTAGCAGACTGGATTCGCGTACGCAAGTTCGCCTATCCTGAGCCCGTCGCCGCATTGAATCCCGGCAGCAATCCTGCGCCAGTAATGACGAGTCTAAGTCCAGAGGTGGCTACGGCCGGAGGGGCGGCATTTACGCTGACGGTTGATGGGAGCGGGTTTGTGGCCAGCTCGGTCGTGCGCTGGAATGGGGCGGATCGGGGGACGACGTTTGTTTCTTCGACCCAGTTGAGGGCGGCGATACCGGCAGCGGACATCGCGGTGGCCGGGACCGTCCAGGTAACGGTGTATACTCCGGCGCCGGGTGGGGGGACCTCCAATCCCCAAACCTTCACGATCAACTAATTATGTTATTTAGCAGAGGGGAGGTTGCCTATAGATCGGGCCGCATCAGGCCCTAACTGACGCGACTGAAAGGAATATGGCAAATTCGTGTAGCGTCTTAGAAATTGTACCTCTTGCCAATAAACTTTCTATCAGATTGTCTAACTGGCTTCTCATATTCCTTGCTAAATTCACTGCTCCCTGGGCTGTGTATTCCGTTTTTGATTGATGCATTCTTGATATCATCATATGTGGCGATCACGGATATTGAACCTGGGTCTTTCAATTCTCCGATAACTCGGAATATTAAAGTGACCAATACTCCAGAGGTGGGATTTGCTGTCGATCCGGTTTTATATCCTCCCACCCGAAGCAGTCGGTAATTTCCCGTACCCGTGGACGCCGGATCAAACTCTTGTGAAGGCCTGCTGTTATTAATCGCTTGAAGCGTTAAGATTTTGGTGGCAAAGCTCGGGTCGAATCCAAAAATGAAATTTTCTGTCGGCTCTGTTTTGGGCCTTTCTTGTTCCGTCTCCTGATAAGCGAGTACGTTAGCCTCCAATTGATCAAAGTCATTCGTCAGTTCGGTGCTTTCCAATCCGATGTAAGTCAAGATGTCTGATGGATAGCTGAGGTCAAACCCAAAAGCCTTGATATCGGAAGGAGATTCTACAATGACTGGTATCACGACATCTTGGCCGGCGGCAAAAGTGACATTACTGATGCTGAGGCTAACATTTGAGAAACCTGAGCCCTGAGTCGCGAGTGCCGCTACCCTGGAATTTCCCGAGCAATCACTACTAACCACTCCTTTTCTGAGATACTTATGAAAGATGGTCTGAGCATCAGCCGGTGTGACTTTCGGTGCAAACTTTGTCCCGTCGCACTTCACATCTGCATTTTCCAGCTCGCACCAAGTCGGATTGGCTATTTTCCCGAGATATATATCGAAAGCCCGCTGAGCATCCGCAGGTGTAATCTTGAGATCCCCGTTGACATCAGCACACTTCGTGCAGAAAGTGGCCGAGAGCGACTTGTTTGTATCCATAATGAGTGTATTTGTAATATTAAATGTGGCAGCTTCTGTGACATCTCCGGTCCACTTTGAAAACCTATAATCCGTATTAGGAATCGACCTAACTGAAGCCGTGTTTCCGATGGAGAAGGAATGATTTCCGGGGGATGGATCGGTGGTACCGCCTTGACCAGGTGCAGGCGCTCCGGTCTCCGCTGCAAGGGCAAGATTGGCTGCCGTAACTGATCCGACAGTGATGCTAACCGTGGCGTTAGCGTTGGCGGAACCGCTATCAGTTACAGTTAGGGTTGCAGTATAGTTGCCTATAGCAGAGTAAGTATGAGACGGATTCTGAGTTGCGGAGGAGCTGCCGTCTCCGAAGTCCCAGCTATATGTATAAGGTGGAGTGCCGCCCGTCGCGCTGCCACCAAAATTAACAGCAAGAGGTGCAAGACCAGAGGTAGGCGAAGCGGAGGCAGTGGCAATGAGCTGCCCGGCTGTCCCTGTGACGCTAATAGAAACAGAATTGGTCGCGGTGGCGCTTTGACTATCTGTTACGGTCAATATAGCTGCATAATTTCCAGCCGCCGAATATGTGTGCGTAGGATTCTGAGAAGTTAAAGATTGTCCATCTCCGAAAGTCCATCTATACGTATAAGGTGCTGTGCCTCCTGACGCACTTCCTGTGAAATTCACGGCAAGAGGAGCCTGGCCGGAACCGGGATTGGCAGCGGCTGCGGCTGTGAGTTGGGAAGTAGCGGCGGTTACGTTCATGGTGAGAGATTTGCTGTTGGTTGCGCTTTGGCTGTCTCTGACGGTCAGAGTCGCCGTATAATTACCGGCTGCAGAATAGACATGAGAGGGGTTTTGAGTGGTAGAGGACTGTCCGTCACCGAAGGTCCAGCCAAAGGTGTAAGGGGGTGTGCCTCCAGTAGCGCTGCCGGTGAAACTAACTGTGAGTGGCGCATCTCCCGAGGTCGGGGATGCAGTTAAGCTAGCAACAAGAGGATTTCCAGAAAAAATATATTCATACGCCCCGATATCGGGGGCGAAGCCTTGGGGGATGGGTGTACCCTGGCGATCTTGGGAGAGGCCGACAAAGACGCCGGCGTCGATGGCCGGGGAGGAGGACTGGAGCTGGAAGTTTTCATTGGCGGGTGACTGGAATAGAGGGGCTGTGAACGTGGAATTTGGGTCAAAAGTGTATCCAGCCCTGGTGAGCGATTTCCATCCAGAAAAATTATAAGTTCCCGAATTATAGTAGAACTTCGATCCTCCGTCGGGATAGTAGAGGTTATAATTGTAATCGCATACAGAGTTAGCTCCGGAGGTGGCGAAATAGACATGGTAGGAACTGGGATTCAGACTGATATTATTTCTGGCCTTTACATTGGGTCCATAATTATTATAGCTCCTACCAGAGTAAAAACTTGTCCCACAGCCAGAGATCACATTGTTATAGATTTCCACCTGATCTTCATACTGGACTCTGATTCCGACTGAGCAATTGACCACGATATTCTGATAAATTTTGTTCCCGCTTTTATCGCTCAGAGAAGCGTTATCACATTGCAATGTGATTCCATACCCAGGATTGCCCCCGAGTTGATGGCTGTTTTTGACAAAATTTCTTCTGATGATAGTATTTTTGAGCTCCTGATTTGTGAAAGCATATAAACAGATGGTGGTCCCGCAGTTATAAAAATAGTTGTCTTCAATGATGTTATCGTGGCCGCTTTGAATACCTATGCCGTGAGCATCGCCGTTTTGCATGGAAGGTCTTACGCCAATATCGTGGATAGTATTTCCACTAAAAACACAGTATGAAGGTGCGTTGTTGGTGTCGCTAATATTATAGATAGCATTTCCGGCCCAACTAATTTCACAGTTAGTGACTTTGATTCCAACGCACCCATCATAAAATGGCAGGCAATCCACCTCGCCATAAGATAATGTGCAACCATCCCATGTGATATAGCTGCAAGATTGGTTTGATTCAAGAAAACGATAATGACAATAGATTTTTAGATTCTTAAATGTAATATATTGCTTCCCGCTTAACAACCAATGATATCCCCAACGGTTGCAATAAATATGCCCAGTAGGGTCTGCCCCATTATGATTGACATATAAATCTTTATTGGCGGAATCATAATAAAAACTATTATTTGCTGTCTGACAATCGGCTACCGATGTGACCTTGTCCAGAACAGTCCAAGAACCCGCCGTGATATCTGCAAAAAACCAATCTTGATAACACGCCCCATCGGTATATATCGCCCAGACACTTGAATTAGGGGATGTCTGTTGAGTCCAAGAGTTATAACTAATTTTATATGCCCCCCAAATAATTCCGGCGTCGCCAGGATAATCACCACGAATAGTAACTCTCGCAGATTCGGATGTTCCTGAGGTTGGTTTTATATTGGCCTGTTCTGCTATATTTGCGGGATTTGTCATTTCGTACACATGTAGCCCACAGACCCAGAGGGTGTCACCGGGCTGGACGCCGCCCGCCCCCCACTTCACATTCAACAGCCCATCCCAGGCGTTGGCATAGCTCGTCCCATTCTCAAGACCATAATTCCCACCCGCAGGTCGAACGTACCAATCGCTTGCAAGAATTCCTATGGAAAAGACTATGCAGATTTGGACTATAATTAAACATATTTTTTTCATGAGCTCCCCCAGAAAACGATGAAAATAGACAGTCTCACTTCCATCTTCCTTCATCAAAACTTTAGTCGGCTATTGTAGGCGGGCGAAGATAGTCTTTAGAGATGATAATGGGGGTGATTTTTAGGGGATTTTGTCACCCCTCTATTTTGAGGAAAAAAGGAATTATTTTTTTGGCAAAAAAAGGATTACCTAAGGGCTATGACAAAAACCGTCGTAGTTCCACTTTTTGCCCTTTGTCCTGGCGGGATATTTTTTAACCGGCGTTCTTTCTTCTTTTGCTTTTTTCCGGATACTCCCGGTTCTAATGGAGTCACTGCGAATTTCATCGTAGGTTGCAGCTATTCTGAATTCGTCAGCCTTTATGGGTGGCTTTATGATCCTGAATATTATGATTAAAGAAACCCCTGGTGAACTATCTTGTTTTCTATTGGCCTTATAGCCGCCGACTCTGAGTAATCCCCGCGAGATTTCATGAAATCCAACCTGGCTAAAGCTTTCTGTGAGTTTTGTTTTTTCCAATCCAATAGGCTCTAATTTATAAGGAGGGAATTGAAGGTCAAACCCAAATGAACTAATGTTTGAATCTTGAGCCACAATTACTGATAAAAAAATGTCTTCTCCGATTTTTTTTTCAAGATCGCCGAGGGTGTAGCTAAGGGTGGCTGATCCTCCAGGATGTGAAGAGATCGCTAAGGATGTTCTTGACTTTCCCGCGCAGTCGCTCGGGAGATCGCTTCTTTCTAAATATTTGTTGAAAATCAATTGAGCATCCAGGGGGGTTATGCGCGGAGATGTTTTGGTCCCATCCGCGTTAACGTCGGCATTTTCTTTCTGACATGCGGTCGGATTAGGAATTTTACCCAGGAAAATATCAAATGCAGCCTGTGCATCAGCGGGGGTTATTGCCAGGTCTCCATTTACATCCCCGCATTTTGCGCAAAAATTTGCAGTCGCCATCTTATCTCTGTCTATGATGACTGCCGTGTTTTGTTTAAAACTTTCTGAGAAGGCAATATCTCCTGCCCATTGCGAAAATCTATAATTTATATGAGGGACTGCGCTCAGTTGAACAGTGCTCCCTTTGACATAAGAGTAATCCCCGGGCGCAGGATTGGTTGTTCCGCCAGCCCCTGGAGCGGGTGAACCGGTATTCATAGCGAGAGAGAGGCGGTACATCCTGTAGGCCTGGATTTCGATGGATTGGCTTTCTCTGTTCCCGCGAGAATCGGTGACGGTTAATATTGACACATAAGTTCCCACGTTTGTGTAAGTGTGGGAACAATACTGAGAATTAGAGGATTGACCATCCCCGAAATCCCATTTATATGTAAACGGAGGAAAATCCCCTGTGGCTTCAGCCGAGAAGTTGATAGCTAAAGGGGGAGGCCCCGAACTTGGAGTTGCAGAGATGCGGGGATAAATAGTTTTTTTACATTCATACGCCCCGATATCGGGGGCGAAGCCTTGGGGGATGGGTGTACCCTGGCGATCTTGGGAGAGGCCGACAAAGACGCCGGCGTCGATGGCCGGGGAGGAGGACTGGAGCTGGAAGTTTTCATTGGCGGGTGACTGGAATAGAGGGGCTGTGAACGTGGAATTTGGGTCAAAAGTGTATCCAGCCCTGGTGAGCGATTTCCATCCAGAAAAATTATAAGTTCCCGAATTATAGTAGAACTTCGATCCTCCGTCGGGATAGTAGAGGTTATAATTGTAATCGCATACAGAGTTAGCTCCGGAGGTGGCGAAATAGACATGGTAGGAACTGGGATTCAGACTGATATTATTTCTGGCCTTTACATTGGGTCCATAATTATTATAGCTCCTACCAGAGTAAAAACTTGTCCCACAGCCAGAGATCACATTGTTATAGATTTCCACCTGATCTTCATACTGGACTCTGATTCCGACTGAGCAATTGACCACGATATTCTGATAAATTTTGTTCCCGCTTTTATCGCTCAGAGAAGCGTTATCACATTGCAATGTGATTCCATACCCAGGATTGCCCCCGAGTTGATGGCTGTTTTTGACAAAATTTCTTCTGATGATAGTATTTTTGAGCTCCTGATTTGTGAAAGCATATAAACAGATGGTGGTCCCGCAGTTATAAAAATAGTTGTCTTCAATGATGTTATCGTGGCCGCTTTGAATACCTATGCCGTGAGCATCGCCGTTTTGCATGGAAGGTCTTACGCCAATATCGTGGATAGTATTTCCACTAAAAACACAGTATGAAGGTGCGTTGTTGGTGTCGCTAATATTATAGATAGCATTTCCGGCCCAACTAATTTCACAGTTAGTGACTTTGATTCCAACGCACCCATCATAAAATGGCAGGCAATCCACCTCGCCATAAGATAATGTGCAACCATCCCATGTGATATAGCTGCAAGATTGGTTTGATTCAAGAAAACGATAATGACAATAGATTTTTAGATTCTTAAATGTAATATATTGCTTCCCGCTTAACAACCAATGATATCCCCAACGGTTGCAATAAATATGCCCAGTAGGGTCTGCCCCATTATGATTGACATATAAATCTTTATTGGCGGAATCATAATAAAAACTATTATTTGCTGTCTGACAATCGGCTACCGATGTGACCTTGTCCAGAACAGTCCAAGAACCCGCCGTGATATCTGCAAAAAACCAATCTTGATAACACGCCCCATCGGTATATATCGCCCAGACACTTGAATTAGGGGATGTCTGTTGAGTCCAAGAGTTATAACTAATTTTATATGCCCCCCAAATAATTCCGGCGTCGCCAGGATAATCACCACGAATAGTAACTCTCGCAGATTCGGATGTTCCTGAGGTTGGTTTTATATTGGCCTGTTCTGCTATATTTGCGGGATTTGTCATTTCGTACACATGTAGCCCACAGACCCAGAGGGTGTCACCGGGCTGGACGCCGCCCGCCCCCCACTTCACATTCAACAGCCCATCCCAGGCGTTGGCATAGCTCGTCCCATTCTCAAGACCATAATTCCCACCCGCAGGTCGAACGTACCAATCTGCGGCAGCAAGGACAGAGGCTAATAAAAATAAGGCTAAAAGAAGGACTTTGATTTTTCTCATCCAAGGCCTACTGAATGTCATTATGATAGAGATATTTTCATGAAAGTCAACGGTGGATTGAATTTTTGTAGGACAAAGTCTGACAAAAAAAATAGCCTTTTTCTGATTTTCTTTGACGATCCCCTGAACTAAAATCCTGGCAGTAAGGAGACAGGATATTCCTTATACTTTAATGGCGCGATATGCTTATGCGTGTGATCATCGCGGACGATTCTGAAATTCTTCGTTCCCGCCTAGTCGAGATGCTCACTGCTATTGAAGGAATTGAAATTGTGGCAGAAGCAAACGATACAAAGGAAGCGATCGAGACGACGAGAGCTTACCACCCGGATATTCTCATCATGGACATCAGAATGCCTGGAGAGGACGGGATTGTTGCCATTGAAGCGATCAAGAAGGGCAAGAGGAATAAGCCCAAGATTATCGTCTTTACTAATTATCCCTATCTTCAATATCGAAAACGATGCTTGGAAGCAGGCGCAGATTTCTTCTTCTACAAAGGCCTCGAGTTCGAAAAGCTGGCAGCTCTAATTAAGGAATTAGCTCGAAGAAATTAAGAACAAGAAATTTCTAAAAAACATCGTAGCTCCAGAAAAAATTAGGCGAAATGAAGAATGAAGTTGAAATGTTTAACGGCGGTAGCTTATCAAATTTGGCATAAATAGGGAACTATATCTTTATGTCTGAAAGCCTAAAACTCAAAATTATATCTGCTCTTATTTGGAGTGCAATTGAAAGAGTTGGACAACAGGCTATCTATTTTTTTATTACGATAATTATCGCTCGGCTCTTGTCGCCATCAGATTACGGGTTGGTTGGGATGCTGGCAATATTTATGGCGATTTCAAGTTCATTGGTAGATAGCGGTTTTAGCGCTGCCTTAATTCAAAAGAAAAATGCGACTTATAAAGATTTTTCTACGATTTTTTATTTTAATATTTTTATAAGCATAATTCTTTTTTCAGTTTTATTTTTTTCTGCCCCATTTATTGCCAAGTTTTATAATCAGCCAAGACTCATATCTCTCACTCAATTTATGGCCCTTAATTTAATCATCAATTCCTTTGGCCTAATACAGAATACCATCATTATAAAAAGCATCGATTTTAAAACCCAGACAAAAATAAGCTTGGTTTCTTCAATAGCCTCAGGAGCAATAGGTATTTTCTTAGCCTATGAAGGATTTGGAGTATGGAGTCTGGCTGTCCAGGGGCTAACAAGCAACTTAATCAGAACAGTATTGTTATGGTTTTTTAATAGCTGGCGGCCCACTCTTGAATTTAGTATTTCGTCTCTTAGAGGTCTATTCTCGTTTGGATCTAAGCTATTAGCATCAGGGCTATTAGACCAGATATTTGATAATATCTATAAACTTGTTATAGGAAAACTTTTTTCCGCAACCAGTTTGGGATATTATTCTCAAGCCAAAAGAATCCAGGAAATCCCAGTAACCAATTTAACGCAGATGGTTCAGAGAGTAACATATCCTGTTTATTCAACAATCCAGGATGACACGCAGCGGCTCAAACGCGGCTATAGGAATACCATCAAAGCAATCATCTTCATAAATTTTCCATTAATGTTAGGTCTAGCTATCACAGCAGAGCCTTTGGTTAAGGTCTTACTGACCGAAAAATGGTTGCCTGTAGTTCCATACCTGCAGTTACTCTGCATTTACGGTTTCTTATATCCACTAAGCGCAGTAAATCTGAACATTTTAAAAGTTAAAGGAAGGTCTGATATTTTTTTTTATTTGGAAATAGTAAAAAAAGCAGTTATTGCGATAGCAATCTTAATCACGTATAGATGGGGAGTTTTGGCGCTTGTGATTGGACAGGTATGCACAGGAATAATTGCTTTTTTTATTAATATATATTATTCAGGTAAACTCATAAATTATTCTATAAAAGAACAACTGCTGGATATTTTCCCATATTTTTCTTTAGCGGCATTAATGAGTATATTTATGTATCTTGTCGGGTTATTCTTTCTGGAAAAAAGTCTGATAAAGACAGTTGTTCAAATATTTTCTGGAGCTGGTATTTATCTTGGGATGGCAAGCGCATTAAGATTAGATGCAAATAAAGAAATGATTTCCATTCTGCAAAACAATTTGCTTAGGCAAAAAAAATCCGTTCTCCCGATGTGAACTATGTTAAAAGAAAAAAATAAGCCAATTTATGTAACAAAACCATATTTGCCTCCACTAGAAGAATTCCAAGTCCTTTTGGAAGAAATATGGAAAAGCAGATGGCTAACCAATATGGGTAAGTTTCATCATGAATTTGAAAGAGCCTTAGCAGAATATCTGGGTATAAACTATATTTCCCTATTTTCTAATGGGACTTTAGCGCTAATTATTGCTCTGCAGACTCTACGTATTACAGGTGAAGTTATTACCACTCCTTATAGCTTTGTTGCCACCACCCATGCTTTGCATTGGAATAAGATTACGCCAGTATTCTGCGATATCGAGCCAGGTTTTATGAATATTGATCCGGATAGAATCGAATCAGCGATCACACCACAAACGACTGCAATCTTGCCCGTTCATGTATACGGAAATCCTTGCCAGGTAGACAAAATCCAGAAAATTGCTGATATATACGGTCTAAAAGTCATCTATGATGCATGTCATGCGTTTGGTGTGAAAATTGATCGAAATTCAATTTTAGACTTTGGGGATCTTTCTGTTCTGAGCTTCCACGCCACTAAAGTATTTAATACTTTTGAGGGAGGAGCGATTGTTTGCCATGATGAAAAATCAAAAAAAAGAATAGATTATTTAAAAAATTTCGGGTTTGCTGATGAAGTAACTGTTGTCGGTCCTGGTATTAACGCCAAAATGAACGAATTCCAGGCTGCCCTTGGATTGCTGCAATTAAAGTATGTGGACGAAGCCATAAAAAAAAGACAAAGCATTTCACATCTATATAGGGATAAATTAAAAGGAATTAAAGGCATAACTTTTTTAGATGAGATACCAGGAGTCAAACATAACTATGCTTATTTTCCAATTTTAATTGATCAATCTAATTATGGCAAAAACAGGGATGAACTATATGAAGAATTCAAAAAACACAATATCTACAGCAGGAGATATTTTTATCCTTTAATAAGTCATTTTCCCACTTATAAAGGTTTATCCTCCTCGGGCCCAAATAACTTGCCAGTTGCAGAAAAAACCGCGATGCAAATTCTTTGTTTGCCAATTTATCCAGATTTAGAGGTGGGGCAAGTGGAAAATATTGTCAAGATAATTAGGAGGCTTAAGGAAGAGGAATAATATGAATAATTCATACTATGGCGAAGACGAACTAAAAAAACTGGGCCTAAAAGGCTTCGGCAAAAATGTTTTTATTAGTAGAAAGGCAAGTTTTTATAATCCTAAATCTATATCGATAGGTAATAACGTTAGAATAGATGATTTTTGCATACTTTCCGGAAACATAAATATCGGCTCTTTTGTCCACATTGCTGCCTATTGTGTATTGTACGGCCGTATGGGCATATTAGTGAAAGACTTTTGCAGTTTATCGGCCAAAGTTATAATCTACAGTGCATCCGATGATTTTAGCGGCAAATTTCTTGCCGGACCCACGATGCCAGAAAAATATACCAACGTAAGTGGGGGTAAAGTCACTATTAATAAGTATGTGTTAGTAGGAGCGGGAAGTATTGTTTTTCCCAATATTGTGATTGGCGAAGGTGTCGCCGTGGGCTCTATGAGCTTGGTCAATACAAGCCTTGATGCCTGGGGCATTTATGTCGGGATTCCGGCAAAGTTTCTTAAAAAACGATCAAGAGAGCTGCTAAAAAAACAAAAAGCCTTATTGAAGGAAATGGAGAAATGGTGAAAGCAAGCGTATGCATGATTACCTATAACCATGAAAAATATATCGCTCAGGCAATTGAGAGCGTCATTATGCAAAAGACCGATCTTGATTATGAATTAGTTATAGGCGAAGATTGCTCAACAGACAGGACTCGAGATATATGTAAAAGTTATAAAGAAAAATATCCAAAAAAAATTAAATTACTTCTTCAAGAAAGAAACCTAGGAATAATTCCTAATTTTATTCAAACCCTTCGAGCTTGCGATGGAGAATATATAGCAATGCTGGAAGGAGATGATTATTGGACAGATCCTTATAAACTCCAAAAACAGGCAACTTTTCTAGATGCAAATCCTGATTATGGTTTGGTGCACAGCGATTTTGATCATTGGGAAGAAAAAAGTTCTGAATATATAAAAGCATTCAATAAAACCTTTTATCGCACAGTTCCACAGGGTTATGTTTATGAAGAGCTTCTTAGGAGAAATTTTATTAATACGCTTACCGTTTGTTTTCGGAGAGAGTTAATTAGTAATTTTTTTGCTAAAGAACTGGTTTTATTTAAGAACAGTCTAATTGGAGATAACTGCATATGGCTTGAAATTGCACGAAAGAAGAAAATTGCCTATATTGATGAGCCAATGGCAACATATAGAGAATTAATTTCTTCAGCTTCTCATTACAAAGATAATAATAAAAGACTCAAATTTTTTAAGTCTGCTTATGGCATACGTTTTTATTTTATAAAAAAATATGGATGTTCTGAGAGTACAAAAAGTATTGTATTAGAAAATTATCATAGTGGGCTCTTAAAAATTTATTCTAATTCTGGAAATAGAAAAAGAGCAAAAACGAGCTATGATCATCTGATAAAAAAGTGTCATATAGGGAGCTCAATTATTTATTCTATATATTTATTTGGAGCTTATAATATAATAACCTTGTTTGTTTCCAAAATTATTCTAAAATTCATAGATTTATCTGCTAATTTCTTAATAAATCTCAATTTGATAAAAAAACAGAGCTCTCGATTTTAATAAAAATAACTCCAAAGAGATCACACTTTAATTTTTAAATAATCTTAAAAACTAAGGAGGATGAAAAGAAAAATATTATCCATATCATATTATTTTCCGAGTTGCGTTAACCGCGGTGCTCATAGGGCGCTAAGGCTTGCTTCAGGATAGGCTGAAAAAAATGAAAAAAATAGTGATAATTTCTTATTATTTTCCTCCTTGTGCCAAAGCGGGCGCTCATAGGGCGTATGCGATGGCTGAATATCTTCCAAAATTTGGCTGGGAACCTATATTCATTGCACCAAAAAATGGCTACTATGGAAGAGCAGTAAGAGTTGACGTTGAACTTCTGTCTGTGATAGATAAATTTTTAGTTTATCGGGCACCATTTTTTTACCCGTTTAATAATCGGGATTCCAATCTTCTCGCACGAATAGCTCGACGGTTTTGGGAGACGTTAGTGTTTCCTGATGGGAAAATATTCTGGAATGTTCATGTAAAAAAGCTTGGAACTCGAGCAGTAATTCAGCATAAACCGAGTATCTTTTTTATAACAGGAACTCCATTTTCAACATTTTTATTAGCGCCTTATATAAAGAAATTGTTTCAATTGCCTGTAATATTAGACTATCGAGATCCGTGGACTGGATTTTATCGATCCTATTTTCCTATAAAAACAAAGGTTAATCTAAAAATTGAAAGAAGATGCATAGAGGCAGCTAACTTAGTTACAACAGCATCTTTTCACATGATAGAATTTATTAAGAGATATTTGGGACCCTCTGCCATTGGAAAAAGGTTTTTTGGTTTTCCCTACGGATATAATGGCGAATTTTTCAGAAGGAAAATTTTGCCAATAGGGTCCGAAAATTCTGATGAGAAAGCAACCGCCACATTTGCAGGATTCATTCATGGAGATGTTGATTCTCGGTCAATTCTAAGGGGAATCAGAATGGCAATTGAGCAGGATCCAGAGGTAGAAAAAAAGCTCCGGATCAATTGTTATGGCACGCTTTTTGGACACAGCAAAAATTCAATGACTTTAATAGAGAAGTATTGTTTGCAAAAGCATATACGATTATTTCCTTTTTTGCCTTATAATGAATTTTTAATAACCTTAAGGAAATCAACTTTCCTCATTCTTCCCTTAGGAAGAAGCCCTTTACCGATGGTGCTATATCCAACCAAGCTATTTGACTATTTAGGAGTGAAGAGGCCCATTTTGTATATTGGAGGCAATGGGCAGGTCGCAGAAACAATAAAGGCTTGTAACGCAGGAATTTGTGTCAAGCCAGAGCCAACAGATATCGCTATAGCAATTATAGAATTTGTGAAGAGAGGACATGCGAAGTGCTTTTATACAAATAATAATGCTTACGAACAATTAGATAGAATCAATATTTATGAAGCTTTCAGTAAAGAGCTAGAGAATCTCATATAAAAGTTGCTATGCGGCTAATGTTCGCCGTTCTGTCTTTTTGAAGACTATCAATGTAAGGAGATGGGGTATTCCCTAATTTTAATGGCGCGATAAGCTTATGCGTGTGATCATCGCAGACGATTCTGAAATTCTTCGTTCCCGCCTTGTCGAAATGCTCACGGAGGTTAAAGGAATTGAGATTGTAGCAGAAGCAAGGGACACAAAAGAAGCGATCGAGACGACACGAGCTCACCATCCGGATGTTCTTATCATGGACCTCAGAATGCCGGGAGAGGATGGAATTGCAGCAATTGAAGCGATCAAGAAGGGCAAAAGGAATAAACCAAAGATTATCGTTTTCACCAACTATCCCTATCTTCAGTACCGGAAACGATGCTTGGAAGCAGGTGCAGATTTCTTCTTCTACAAAGCTCTAGAGTTTGAAAAGCTGGTGGCTCTAATCAAAGAATTAGCTCGAAGAAATTATAAAAGAGAATTTCTAAAGACCCTTTAGATCCAAAGAAAAATAGGCGAAATGAAGAATGCGCCAGAACATGTCTAATGGCGGTAGCCTGTCTAATTTTCTGCCCTCTGGGTATAATCAAACCCCTACTAAACTGGACTTTGCTACGCTGCAATACAAGTTTCTTATTGATTTAGCAGATTACATAAATGGATATTTTATTACTTCCAATGATTTGATATTTTATTTTTTTTCTCGCAGAAAGGCTTTTTATAGAAATGCAAAAATCTGCGTTTCAAAACTTAATTACCTCAAGGATGAAGCTACTAAGATAAGAAAAGATCGCGAGCAAATAACAATATGTGTTGATGCTTACAAAGGCAATAATCGCTATGTTTATGAAATGATCAAATATCTTGAGAAAAATTTAAAAAATGATCTCTATGGTGCCTATCTACATGGAAGCTTAGCAACATATGAAGAATGTAATTATAGTGATTTCGATGCTGTAGTTATAATAAAGAATGAAGTTTTTTCAAGCCCAGAAAAGCTGTGTGACGTTGCGATAAAGCTTCATAAAGCCTCTTCAATAATGTTTAAATTTGATCCTTTGCAACATCATGGATGGTTTGTTCTAACGGCGATGGATTTAGAATGTTACCCTGCAATTTATTTCCCGCATGAAATTTTCAATAATGCAAAATCTTTGTTCCGGGATATGGGTTTGACATTAGACATTAATATCAATATTTCTGATGCATCTGATAGAGACATTTTTTCGGTCTTAAGCAAGAGTATAAAGAAACTTATTCAACACAAAGAATATCCAAGAAATATGTATCAACTAAAAAGCTTACTTAGTAAGTTTATGCTATTGCCATCTCTTTATGTTCAATCAAGAGATGGATATGCAATTTTTAAGAAATTTAGCTTTAATGAAGTGAAAAAAGATTTTTCTAATGAAGAATGGGAAGTCATGGAAGAAGTATCCAGAGTAAGAGGATCTTGGACATATAGAATCTCGCCTCTTAAATTTTTGCTCATGGCAAGAAGTAATAGATTATCTCGTTATTTAGCAAAAATATATGGCCCTAGAATTCCAAAGTCAATTCTAAATATATTAACAGATACCTTTTATGAAAAAATGTTCCGCTTAATAAAAGCAATGGAGGCAAAGCTGCAAATTCAAGTTAGCTCAGAAGACGATAGCGGCTTTATAGATGCTAAGAAATAATCCTCAGCTTATCCATATGAAGAAAAAAAAAGTGCTGATGCTAGCCTATAGCTACCCATCAGTTCATGATCCATCTTCAGGAGTTTTTTTTAGAGAGCAAGCCAGAGCTATAGGGATATTTAATGATATAGTTGTTATCTGTTGTTATTCCTTTCCTATAAAATCACAGACAATTTTCAATATTATCAAAAATTATCGATGTATAGATATCATTGAAGAAGGGATACGAACTGTGCGAGTAGAATATCCTTGGGTATCCAATAAGATTGATGCTGCGATTTCATTTATATTTCCCCTGTTCGCCATCTTTAGAATAAGAAATCAGTTCAAGTTTGATATATTTCATGCCCAGAACTTTTTTCCTGCAGGACTCGTGGGTTTATTATTTTGCAGTTTCTATAAGACTAAGCTTGTTATTACTGAGCATTCTGGTAATTTTGATCACACAAATAGAAATTTTATTAGAAGAATTTTCATTAAACTTGCCATGAATTATGCAGCGAGGGTTATTGCAGTCAGTCGGCATCTATCGAGTTCTATCAAAAAATATAATCCAAAATTGGCAATAGATGTTATTCCGAATCCGGTAGATACGCATAAATTTTCATTTGTAACGAAGAAAATTTCTTGCAAGAATCAGAAAAAAATTCTGCACATTTCCTCTTTAAATCATAATAAAGGTATTGATTATCTTGTAGTTGCGGCACAGAAGCTAAAGCAGAAGAGAAGTGATTTTGTAATAAATATTATAGGAGGGGAAGACGTAAACCTTATAATAAAATATCAAAATATAGTAAATTCGTTAAATTTAAATTATACTATCAAAATACTCGGCAGAAAATCTCATGACATTATTCCAGATTATCTCAGAAACTGTGATTTTTTCGTTTTGCCAAGCTTAAGAGAAAGTTTCGGCGTTGTACTCATTGAAGCCATGGCGTGCGGCAAGCCCTTAGTTGTGACAGACTGCGGCGGGCCCTCAGAAATAATAAATGAAAAAATTGGAATAATTGTTGCACCAGGAAATGTCGAAGAATTAACAGCAGCAATAGATTTCATGCTTGATAATTTTCCTAAATATGATCCGGTATATATATCGCAACACGCAAGAGATAAATTTAATTATAAAGAGGTTGGAACAGCCATTAGCAGAGTTTATAGAAATATAGTGTAGATATTCATCACTATTTTTTTCGAGAGGTCGAACTATAAGGCAATGATTGAGATATATTAAATATGAAGGATAAATTCAAAATCTAAAAAAAGACTAAAATGGCTGTCATACAGAGAGGAATCACGTCCTTTAGAGTGCCTTAGCTATCTTTATGTCTATATTTAGAGTGTAGTTCGGCTCATGAAGCAATGCTGTGTGGGACTGCAGTTATCGGATCAGGCGCAAGGGGAATGAGAGAATTGCTTATTAAAGGCGAGCAGATAATTTGTAATGATTATTCTAAATTAAAACCAACAGTAACAAACTTGTCGAAAGATAAACAGAAATTAAATAGTTTTATCCTTAAAAGGAAGAAAGTTTGCTGAGCTATTTTCCTTTGATTATTTTAAGAAAAACTGGATAAGCCTTAAAGAAGAATTAGTATAATAATCTAAAAAAGGCCTGATAATTTTAGTCAGATTGCTAGCTTCCGTTTGCTTAAAATGATTTTATTAGAAGAGAACTGACGCAGACTGATTTTGTGGGCACAAACCCAAGAAATTATATGAATATTATTATCAATGCTGATGATTTTGGCGTTCATAAAGAAGCTGATAATACGATAATAAAGTGTCACCAGAATGGGATTGTGACATCAACTTCGATTGTAAGCAACGGCAGGAATTTTTTTGCGGCTGTCGAACTTGCTAAAAAAAATCCACATCTGGGTGTGGGAGTTCACTTGACACTAGAGGGCGATAATAATTTTACGGAATCGCCCAGCAGCATTATAGATCCACAGACGAATAAGTTTTATGAGAAGAGAAAAATTCTAAAAAAACTGCGATTATTTCGTGTTGGCATTAAAGATCTTATTCGGGAATACTCTAAGCAAATCGAATTTGTTTTGGAACATGATATCAATATAACCCATCTAGATCATCATCATCATTATCATTTATACAAGCCTGTTCTGGATGCAATGATATATGTAGCGAAAAGATATCGAATCAACTTCATCCGATCTCAAAGGCTGATCTTATCAGGTAATAGGAACTATGCAAATCTCGTTTATAGAAGACTTCATCAAATCTACCTAAAGAGAAAAATTGGCGTCGTTGACGGTTATTTCTCATTTATCGAGGATAATTTGAATTCTATAAAGACACGGTTGCGATCGTTGATTAAGGGAAATTACAAAAATGTGGAAATTGTTATCCATCCAAAGAGAATGACCGATCTTGAGGTTTTGTTTTTTTTGAGCCAAGATGCCAATAAAATCTTGGAGACTTCTCATTTAATTAGTTATCGCCACCTTTATCATTTTTCCGACCCGGATAGATGTTAAAGAATAAGCATACCTAAAAAGCCATACGATGTTTAAACGTATCTTTTTCACATCGTTTAAATTCATATAGAATTTATAGTTATTTCTTGAAGCCGGTATTTTCCGATGAACGCTAACTACAACAAAAAGATTTAGTTATTATATTAACTTTAAGCGAGGAAAAAGCTAATTATTAAGGATCAAAAGTGTCGGCAGGAATTTCAAATAAAGTTTTGCTGATAACAAACATTCCCACGCCATACCGTATTCCGTTCTTCAACGAATTGCATGCACAGTTAAAGGAGAAAGGTTTGAAACTTAAAGTGATATTTGGCGCCCTTAGCTATCCCCGCCGAAAATGGTATGTTGATTTATCATCATGCAAATTTGATTTCGAGGTATTGCCTTCTTGGCGCCTTACCTTATTTAATTCTGAAAAGGTCATGTTTACTTATCGGCGTCTGTTAAGATTAGTAAAGATAGAGAAGCCAAAAGTGATAATTACGAACGCCTTTTCAGTTGCAACAACAAAACTTTGGCTGATATCATGGTTTAAAAATATCCGGTACATAATTTGGTCCGGAGCGATTGCAACGAGACGGCGGCCGGATACTCAGCTAAGAAGAATTCACCGTAAGCTTCTTATAAAAAAAGCGATGGGGTTTATCACTTACGGGACAAAGGCAAAAGAATATCTCATTAATCTGGGAGCAAAAGTTGAAAGTATAGAGATTGGGATAAACACTGTCGACACGAACTATTTCGATAAAGAAGTCAAGAGAGTTCGGAGCGAAACAGAAAAAAATAGTAGCAAAAAAATAATGATTTATGTTGGGCAATTAACAATTGGAAAACGCTTAGATCTCTTGTTTCGCGCTATTCAAGTTCTATCACAAAAGAGAAATGATTTTATTTTAAAAATTATAGGAGATGGACCAGAAAGAACAAACTTGGTTAATTTGGCTAAAAAATCGGATATCGAAAAATTCATAAGCTTTGAGGGATTTAAACAAAAAGAAGAAATAGTTAAGTACTATGCTGAAGCAGATTGTTTTCTTTTCCCTAGTGAATATGATGTCTGGGGATTGGTTTTAATCGAAGCTATGGCAGCTTGCTTGCCTTGTATTGCTTCCGTCCATGCTGGTGCGACATATGATTTAATCTCTGATGGCATTACAGGATTTGCCATGAATTTTGAAAATGTAGATGAAATAATAAAAAAAATAGAAACCATATTTAATGACCATCAATACGCACAAAGAATTGGCGAAGAGGCACGTCGATTCATAGTCAAGAACGCTAGTCTTCATGAGTCCGCAAAAGGATTTATTCGAGCAATAGAAAAAACAATGTGATTTGGAAAAATGTTCATCTACATAGGATTCGTGGCACTTTTGATATTGTTGATTTTTTCTTTATTTTCTAATTCTTATAAAAAGCCGTTTATTGCTTCTATTTTTCTGAGCCCAATTATAGCCTCGACATGGAATTATAAATTTTCAGGTATAAGTTTGATTGATGTGTATTTTCTGTTATTTACCATGATTTTCTTAGTTAGAATACTAATAAGAAAAGAAAAGATATATGAAATTCCGTACCAAAGCTTCTTTTTAATATATGTGTTTATTTTAGTTTTTGTATCAATTCATATATATCTAATCCAAGACATACAAACAGCCGTCGATTTTTTTGCTAAATCTCTTTATATTCCCTTGTGTTTCTATTTGTGTTTTGTTCATTTTTCAAAACGTGAGGACGGAAAAGCGTTGATAATTTCATTTATCTTAGCGGTTATTTTTCCGCTCTTATTTATTTTTATCCAGAAGGCGACAGGATATACCTGGCGTTATCATACTACTAGGGGCCTTTTAAGGAGCCAGGGAGTATATCATGATGTAACGACCGCGAGGATATTTATTATTCAAGCATTAATAGGAATATATCTTTATTGGCATTATTTCTTAGATAAAACTCGCTATTTAGCGAAAAATTTCCTTATAGTCGTTTCTATATTATGTATAATCGGGCTCTATTTTCTTTATTCAAAAGCAATTGTACTGACCTTAATATTGTGGCTGTTGTTATTTTCTTTTTTGCGAAAGCGAATTTATGCTTTGCCATTAGCATTTGGGCTGCTCATCCTAATCAACTCAATTTTGGGAAATAGGCTTTTCTATGATATGAAGGCTCTTTTTTCAAGGGAGATTGAATATGCAGCAGGCGATATCTCAAGTGATTATGTCTTAGCAGGGAGAGGGGGATTATGGAAGATGTATTTAAAAGGATGGAAAGACTTGCCCGTTCTCGAAAAAATTATTGGGACCGGCATATCCCATGGAGGCTTTCATAATGATTTTCTCAGAGTTCTTTATAGCGGAGGCATTTTATTGCTAGTTTTGTATAGTATTTTAATAATTTTCTTTTCCATAAAGATTTTTAATTATTTTATAAAAGAAGGGAAAATAATACATTTTGCAGCCTTGTTAGCCATTGCTTACTACCTGGCAGAATCATTAGGTCAGTTACCTGGATTTTATCCGATAATTCAGCCCTTCACGTGGGGATTGGTTGGTTTGTCTTTGAATCGCGATTTGCAATGGGTTGAAAAATGACACGAGCGATCCCTTTATCTAAATTATGAGATATAGAGCCCGCATCCTTTTCATGGGAGCCATTCCGCCGCCATATATGGGGCCGACTATAGCAACTAAGCTAATCCTCAATTCGAAGATAAAAAATGAATTTGACCTTATCCATCTTGATACCTCAGATCATCGCAGTTTGAATACACTCAATAAAGCCGATTTATGGAATTTTCTTTTGGCAATTAAGCATTATTCCATCCTCGTGGTCTCGATTCTTAAGTATTGGCCTGCGCTTATTTATATTCCAAACTGTCAAACAACATTTGGTTATTTTCGGGATGCACTCTTTATCGTCATATGTAAAATATTCAATCGAAAAATTCTTTGTCATCTTCGGGGCGGAAATTTTAAAAATTGGTATTCTTCATCAAGCGCGCTGACCCGATGGGTCGTCCGGCGCGTTCATTCTCTTATTGATGGCCAGATTGTTTTAGGCGAACGGTTGAAGAGTTTATTTAATGAGATCATTCCCAAAGATAAAATTTTTGTCGTTCCTAATGGGGCAAGCATTTCCATTCATGAATTTAATGAAAAGCCATCATTGAGTAATCAAAAAACTAATATACTTTTTTTATCTAATTTAAGAAGAGAAAAGGGAATTTTTGATGTTCTAGCTGCAATTCCCGAGGTTTATAGTTTCAGTCATAATTTCCAGTTTATTTTTGCAGGAGAATGGAGGAACAAGGAAACGAAGACAGAATATGATAGCTTTATTAAGATGAATTTGAATCTTCCAGTGCAAATATTGAGTAACGTTTATGGAAGATCAAAATTTGAATTGCTTTTTTCTGCTGATATCTTCGTTTTCCCTCCTCGAGAGCCCGAGGGGCATCCCTGGGTCATTGTCGAAGCGATGGCTGCGGGACTACCGATTATTACGACTGATGAGGGGGCTATAACAGAATCGGTTAAAGATGGCGTAAACGGATTCATTGTCGAGAAAAGAAATCCTCAACAGATTGCAGAAAAGATCAAATTTCTAATTGAACATCCGGATACCAGGAGGAAAATGGGCGAAGAAAGCCGACGGCTTTATCTTGAGAACTTCACCGAAGAAAAAATGATTGAATGCTTATCTGAGGCTTTCCGCGCTGTCTTGACCCATTAAGTTTACGAATAAGGAACTAATCTTTAGTTACATATGAGACAGCTTATTCAAACATTGATGAATGGTGAGATTAGGCTCATTGAAGTTCCTCCTCCGGTATTAGGAAAAGGCTTTATTCTGATCAAAAACCACTATTCCCTCATCAGCCCTGGGACAGAAGGGAGCACAGTTCGGGCGGCCCAAAAGGGCCTTATCGGAAAGGCCAAAGAGAGGCCTCAGCAGCTACGGCAGGCTATCGATTTTCTTAAACAGCAAGGACCCATCCAAACATATAAGACAGTAATGAGCAAGCTTGACGCTTACTCCCCTTTAGGTTACAGCACAGCAGGGGAAGCTGTTGCTGTGGCATCAGACGTCAAGGGGTTCGAAGCAGGAGATTTTGTGGCTTGTGGAGGAGGGGGATATGCCAGTCACGCAGAAATTGTGGCAGTTCCCCAAAATTTGTGTGTTAAGCTTCCTCCAGATGCAGATTTGAAAAAGGCGGCTTATAACACACTAGGAGCAATAGCACTTCAAGGGGCAAGGCAGGCAGATCTGAATATTGGAGAGTCATGTGCTGTGATAGGTCTTGGCCTTATTGGTCAGCTGACATGTCTTATTTTAAGAGCGGGCGGCCTCAAAATTGCGGGTATTGACATTGATCCTGTAATGGTTAATATCGCCAGGAAAAATTGCGCCGATTTATCTTTATTGAGAGATGATCCTTCGATAGAAGAAAAGATTAAAGAGTTTACTTCTGGCATTGGGGTTGATGCTGTAATTATTACTGCTGCCACGCAAAGCCCCGACCCCATAAACTTTGCCGGACTAATTGCCCGGAAGAAGGGGCGAGTTGTTGTTGTTGGCGACATCCCTACAGGATTTGATCGAGAGCCATACTATCGCAAAGAGCTCGAATTGAGGATGTCATGTTCCTATGGACCTGGGCGATACGATCCTCTATATGAAGAAAAGGGCGTCGATTATCCTGTTGGATACGTGCGCTGGACAGAAAAAAGAAACATGGAGGCCTTTCAAGAACTCGTCCATACTGGAAAGATCAAGATTGATTATTTGACAACTCATATTTTCGGTCTCGAGGATGCTCCTAAAGCTTATGATCTTATTTTGAAAAGAGAAGAGCCGTGCCTCGGGATTCTCATCAAATATAATGTTGAAGAAACTAAACTGAAGCGAAAAATTGAGGTCGGAAGGCGCACCCCTCAGGGAAGAATAAATATTGGATTTATTGGCGCAGGAAATTATGCTCAAAGTTTCCTTCTGCCCAATCTTCCAAAGAACAAGGATATTGTTTTGAAAGGAGTGATGACTTCCTCGGGAGCAGTAGCTAGAAAAGTGGCTGAAAAATATGGTTTTGAATTCTGCACCTCGGAAGAAAAAGAAATTTTTGAAAATCCGGAGATCAACACGGTCTTCATTGCGACAAGACACAATAGCCATGCAGCGTATGTAATAAAAGCTCTTCAAAATAGAAAGAATGTGGAGGTTGAAAAGCCGCTTTGCTTGAATGAGAGAGAACTCGAAGAAATTAAAGAAAATTATGAGGCGGCTCAAAAAACTTCTCCTGCTCCGATCTTGATGGTAGGTTTTAATAGGCGCTTTTCGCCGCTTACACAAATTTTAAAAGAGCACATAGGTGAAGGACCTATGGCTATGATCTATCGTATTAATGCGGGGTCCATTCTTCCTGACTCCTGGATTCAGGATAAAGATATTGGTGGGGGCAGGATCATCGGTGAAATTTGTCATTTTGTGGATTATATGACCTTCATTAATGGCTCTTTTCCTGATCATGTTTTTGCCGCAGCTATGTCTGACGCTTCGAACCTGGAAGATACGGTAAATATAAGTCTGAAATTTAAAAATGGCTCGGTAGGCACGATTTCTTATCTGGCTAATGGGTCGAAATCTCTTTTTAAGGAGTATATAGAGATTTACAGGGCGGGGATGACCGGAATCATTAAAGACTTCAAGAAGCTCGAGATTTATGAAAAGAGGAAAATATCGAAGAAGCTATTTAGAAGAGATAAAGGCCAAAAAAATATGATGCATAATTTTTTTAAAGCGATCCATAATGGCGAAGCATCCCCCATAGGCTTTGAAAATATATATTCAGTTTTTTTGACAACCTTTAAAATTATCGAGTCTTTGAGAAAAAAAACACTTATAAATATCTTCTAATGCAGAATTCCCCTAATAATCAGAATTATCAAGGTCTTTCCCAACCAAATTCCTAGGAAATGGCAAGTTCAACATGAATAAAGCACTCATAGAAGACTCATTTTTGAGAATCCATAACTACATTCAGAGATGTGAATATAAAGGCTATGAATTTGATGATTTTTTAGTTTCACCGATGATTAGGAAATTAACGCTTTGTAATCTTTTTTTTCAACGAGTTGCAATTCAAATCGGTAAACTGTGTCCAATAAACCTTCGCCCTCTCATAGGCGTAAAAAAGCTTAATAGCACAAAGGCTCGCGGTTTTTTTGCTCGGGGCTATCTTTATTATTTTCTTCTAAGTGAAGATTCGACGTGGTTAAATCGGGCTTTAGAATCTTTAAACTGGCTTCAAATGCACTATTCAAGAGGATTTTCCGGGATATCATGGGGAAATGATTTTGATTTTGCTTCTGGAGTGGGTTTTTTTCCAAGAGGATTGCCGACAGTAGTATGGACTTCTCTGATCGCCGCGACTTTTGAAATGGCTTATGTTATTACAAAGCACGATACTTACCTCCAAGTCTTGAAGAAATCAGCAGATTTTATAGTTTCTAATCTTGAATATTATCAGGATGACGATAGCATTTGTTTTTTTTACGCTCCTGGAATTAGGAGGCTTATTCACAATGCTAATCTGCTTGGAGCTTCAACTTTGCTTCGAGCTTGGAAATATATAAAGAATCCTACTTATTATAATCTATCGAAATCTGCCTTTCACTGGACGATTTCACATCAAAATAGAAATGGAAGCTGGTATTATGGGGAAGGTAAAGAATATAGATTGAGGAATTGGATTGATAACTTTCATACTGCTTATAATATTGATAGCTTGGGCGTCGGATATGAAATAGGCGGTGAAGAGGTTGTGCCTTTTTCAAAACTGAAAAAAGCTTATGATTATTGGACACGTAACTTTTTTTTTAACGATGGAAGACCAAAATATTATCCCAATCGGCTTTATCCTATCGATATCCAATGTGCGTCACAAGCTATAGAAACTCTCTCCAAGATTGCTGCAAGATATTTTCCAGAAGGACTAAAGTTATGCGAAAAAATTTTGCTCTGGACAGTTCAAAATATGCAAAAAATGAGTGGAGCATTTCTTTATCAAAGAAGGAGATTCTGGCTAAATAATCTTGAATCCATCCATTGGGGACAGTCGACTATGTTTGCTGCCCTCGGCACTTATCTTTTTTATTCTTCCGGCCGCCAAAGTAAATACAATATTCCTTATATTTGAATGAAAATAGTTATCTTAAGTTCTTTTTCGAGGGTAAATGCGCCTAATTTTAAGATTCAAATAAAATTATTTGAGACTCAACACCTTCAATGGCGAATTCAGGCGCGTTGATTAATACCATTAAGGCCATCCGCGTTCCGATCGACTGGCATCCCCACCTTCCTATCTTCGCATCTGAACCGGTTCTCAGTTCGGTGAGCGATGAATACGGATGGATGGGAGGTGTTGATGATCATGGCGAGATACGTTGCATTTTGCCCTACACAATCATTAGAAAAGCGATTCTGTGCATGGTTCGCTTCCGGGTTGAGACAATTCCTCTCAGGAGAGAGCATGATAGCCAGCAGGAAAAGGCATTTCTGAACAGTGCAATAGAATTGCTGAGATCACTCGCAGTAGACATGATCATTCCAGCTTCGACGAATTCATTATTTCAATCGTACCCGGATGGTGCTATCGCCGCACCATATGGGTCTTATATCATTGACTTAAATCAGAACGAAGAAGCACTTTGGAATAACGTAAGCTCGAGTCATCGACGAAAAATTCGACTCGCTATCAAGGCTGGCGTCAAAATTCGGAGTGGACTCGATCATGCTGAAAGTGCTTACAAATTGGTGCGCGAGACGTTCGCCAGATCTTTCCTGCCATTCATGAAGCTTGAGGAGTTCAGGAGATTTGTCTCTGGGCTTGGAGACTTCATAAGAATACTCATTGCTGAGCACCAAGGAGTTTTACAGGGGTGCGCTGTCTTTCCCTTCAGCACGTACAGTTCTTACTTCATGTACGGGGGCAGTATTCCAGAACCCCAGACAGGCGCGATGCATCTTCTACATTGGGAAGCGATAAGAATGTTCAAAGAGATGGGGAGCAGATTCCATAACTTCGCAGGGGCGCGGATTGATCCGGAAAAGGGGTCAAAACAGGAAGGCATCAACATCTTCAAAGAGCGCTTTGGCGGATGCCTACATAAAGGTTATCTATGGAAATTCAGCTTCCATCCGATTAAGTTTTTCCTCTATTCGCTGGCGGCTAGGTTCCGCAGTGGGGGAGACATCGTTGACAAGGAGCGGCATAAGCTCAATTATAGTGTAGCAGCATAGATTGACGATCTATTGAAAGAGCTTGTAGACACTTTGAAGAGTTAAAGCAAAAGGTTGAAAAATGATACCCAAGCTGATTCAAGAATCAAGTGATCTGCTTTCAAAAATGTATGATGATAAGCAAATTCTTTTTTCTTATTCATCCATACAAAAAAACAACACACTCTTCAACGACTTTTATCATCCTTCAGTAATTAGATACACCATTAATAGTCTGCTTGGAATTCAAAAAGCAAAATCCCTCTATAAATTAAATTGGGATCTTAATCAAATACTAAATAATTTTATCTCAAAGAACGCACACCGTATTAGTAATCCAGGCGATAAAGGAATATTTCTTTACATCCTTTCTACTTCAAGGCATGAGAAAAAGGATTCTTATGCAAAAGAGTTGCTGGATATATTGATAGAACGAAAATTATGGAGTGAATTGAGCCTTCAAGATATTAGCTGGGCTTTTCTTGGCTTAATTAAATATATAGAGCTTAATAATGATAGTTCCATAACAGAGAGTGTCGAGAAGCTATTTAAATATATAGATGAATATTTTTTAAATAAAGATACTTTTATCCCCTATCACAACTTGAGGTTATTGAGAAAAGCTTTCGTATCTTTTGGGGCGGTTACTTATTTTCTGTTGTCATTATACGAGTATAGCAGGGTATATAATGACCAGCATGCAAAAAGTATCTTCAAAGAATGCTGTTTAAGAATAATGAGCTTACAGGGAGAATACGGAGAATGGCCGTGGTTTATTGATACAAAAACTGGCAAAGTCCTTGATTGGTATGAGGCTTATAGCGTTCATCAAGATTCGATGGCGATGTTATTCTTGTTCCGGGCAATAAATCTCGGTATTGAAGAAGCGAAAAGTTCAATAATTAAAAGCTACAAATGGTTATTTGGTGCTAATGAACTCGGCGTAAGGATGTTGACTCGTCGTCCCTTTTTTATCTATAGATCAATTCGAAGAAAAGAGAAATGGGAACGCGAAAAAAGATTTTTAAGGGCAACTGTCTTGCACGTCTTAAATAAGTCAGGAAAAAAGCTTGATTCTTCGTATCTCGAAATCAACCGAGAATGCCGTTCATATCATCTGGGGTGGATCTTATTTGTTTGGTCTGGTGTGGATAATTTTAATGAATTTGTTGAATTAGAGCTATAAATATTGAGTAGCGAGGTCATCATTATTTTGGCGATTGGTGTTCATGTTGATATTCATTCGGCAGCTCAAGCTCTCGTGTTTTTTTCCAGATGCGGGCGAAATTATATGAATCTTGCAGAGAAAATAGCCAACTGGATGATCGAAAATTTTCAGGATAAAAAAGGATACTTCTATTTTCAAAAACGTCGCATGTTAATGAATAAAGTACCTTACATGCGCTGGTCCCGGGCCTGGGCATTTCATGCGCTAACAGAATACTTATTTTCTACGAGAAAGGTAAATCAGGATGTTAACACTCGGCGTGCATGACGGACACACGGCAACCGCTTGTTTATTCGAGGACGGAAAGGTTATCGCCTGTATCTCCGAAGAAAGGTTGAACAGAATCAAAGAATGGAGTGGATTTCCTGAGGCGGCGATTCGCAAATGTCTGGAAATCACAGGGAAAAGCCCTGCAGAGGTGGATGCTATTGGCGTTTGTTCTCTTCTGCCTCAGATCGGGACTGAATATTGGCTTAAACCAAATCGATACAAGAGGTCTTTTTCTTATCTGGTGAAGTTCCTTCCCAAACGCGCTCTGCAAAGCTCCAGAAACATAGGAGTAATTAAAAAGATCGGCAAGCAAGTTTTCAGGTCGCGCCAGAGACAAACAATAAATAAATTAGCAGGGATGGGATTTCAGACGAAGAATGTCTTTTTCTTCGAGCATCATCTTGCGCATGCGGCCACAGCTTATTTCACTAACTGGTATATGCCGGAAAAAGCCCTGGTGATCACCCTTGATGGCTCAGGCGACGCTGTGTGCGCCACGATAAATATTGGATCAAACGGAAGACTGGAACGAATCGCCGAGCTTTTCAATTATAACTCCATTTGTGATTTTTACACTAGGGTGACCTATTTCCTCGGGATGAAACCTATGTCCCATGAATACAAGGTCATGGGCATGGCTCCTTATGCTTCGGAAAAGGAACGCCAGAAGATATCTGATCAGTTCCATAAGTATTTTAGGATCTCGGAGAAAAATCCGCTTCTCTTTGTCAACAATACGCGGCTTTACAAGTGGCAGTTCATGAAGGAATTCAATAAGTCCTTACTGGGAAAAAGGTTTGACTGGATTGCCGGAGCAGTTCAGGATTTCTTTGAGGACATTGCTCTTGAATGGGTCAAAAATGTTATAAAAGCTACAGGGCTCGGTGATCTTGCCCTGTCAGGCGGCGGGTTCATGAACGTTAAGCTGAATTATCTTATTTCTGAGCTTCCTGAGGTCAAATCTCTCTTTATCTTTCCGAGTTGTGGCGATGAATCTAACCCGATTGGGGCCTCTTTCCTTGCGGCCCTGGAACTAGGGTTTCCTCCTGCAAAAATAGCTGCTCTCGGAATGGTCTACTGGGGCCCGTCCTATGAGCGCAAGAATATTCAAATAGCCATCAACAATAAGCTTTCCGGGTCGGGATTCAAAATAAATGAAGAAAAAGATGTCAACAATATTCTTTGCCAGAATCTATTAGAAGGAAAAATCATCGGCCGATTCACAGGCCGGATGGAATGGGGAGCCAGAGCTCTCGGGAATAGGTCGATTGTGGCCGACCCAAGAAATCAGAAGATCATTCATAAAATAAACAAAGCCATCAAGATGAGAGACTTCTGGATGCCGTTTGCTCCGGCTATTCTCCAGGAATATAGAAATGAATATTTGCTCCTACGGGAAGATTTTAGATGTCCTTTCATGACCATCGCATCGGATACCAAGCCAAGAGCTTGGGACGATATTCCTGCTGGTTTGCATCCCTTTGATAAATCGTCAAGGGCCCAGATTCTTGA
>Ga0315280_10002552_pt1 | contig 29403 bp, 16 predicted proteins | sample YL17G06_40_MG_FD_203697 | JGI IMG/M metagenome (GOLD analysis project Ga0315280, IMG submission 203697) | Sediment microbial communities from Yellowstone Lake, YNP, Wyoming, USA - YL17G06_40 | ecosystem: Environmental > Aquatic > Freshwater > Lake > Sediment | place: USA: Wyoming | collected... | reverse complement strand
CCTCCAGCGCAAGGCGGCGTACAGCAAGGACGACGAGCGCGAGCTGATCCTCAAGGGCTACGTGGCGTTCCTCGATCCGCCCAAAGACACGGCCCGCCCCGCGATCGTCGCCCTGCAAAGCCATGGGGTGGCGGTGAAGGTGCTCACCGGCGACAACGACCTGGTGAGCCGCAAGATATGCCACGAAGTCGGACTCTCCACGGAGCGCGTCCTCTTGGGCAGCCAGGTGGAGACGATGAGCGACGCCCAATTGGCGGAGGCCGCGGAGCAGACCACGCTCTTTGCCCGGCTCTCGCCGGCCCACAAGCAGCGGGTCATCCGTGCCTTGCAGAGCAAGGGGCACGTGGTCGGCTTCCTGGGGGACGGGATCAACGATTCGCCCGCCCTTCGCGCGGCCGACGTGGGCATCTCCGTCGATACGGCGACCGACATCGCCCGCGAAGCCGCCGACGTGATCCTCTTGGAAAAGAGCCTCATGGTGCTCGAGGGGGGGGTCCTGGAAGGCCGCAAGGTGTTTGCCAACATCCGCAAGTACATCCGCATGGGGGCGAGCTCCAATTTCGGCAACATGTTCAGCGTGCTGGGGGCCAGCGCGTTCGTCCCCTATCTGCCCATGGCCCCGATCCAGATCCTCACCAACAACCTGCTTTACGACTTCTCCCAGGTCCCCATCCCGGCGGACGACGTGGACCCCGAGCAGATCGCCAAGCCGCGGCCCTGGCACATGGGCGAGATCGCCCGCTACATCCTCTGCATCGGCCCGTGCAGCTCGGTGTTCGACTACACCACGTACCTGATAATGTTATTCGTGTTCAAGTGCCTCGACACCGCCCTGCTCCCGGCCCCGGAACTGATGGAACGTTTCGCCGGCGTGGCCGACGTGGGCCAAAGCTATGCGGCCGCGTTGTTCCAGACGGGCTGGTTCGTCGAGTCGCTCCTGACGCAGACGCTGATCATCCACATCATCCGCACCAACCGCATCCCCTTCCTGCAAAGCCGCGCGAGCTGGCCGGTGATGTTCACCACGGTGCTGATTATGGCAATCGGAATGTGGCTTCCCGCCTCGCCGATCGGGCCGTGGCTGGGGTTCACGCCGCTGCCGCCGCTCTATTGGCTGCTGCTGACGGTGACGCTATGCTGCTATGTGCTCCTGACGCAGGGCGTCAAGACGCTGTTGATCCGCAGGGGGTGGATTTGATCGCAGGGACGACGGCCACCGCTGACGCCCCTCTCCCGTTCCCGGGAGAGGGGCAGGGTGTGGGCACGCGGCGATGAGGATACGAGTTTGTTGCTGGCCGTTTAGCGAAAGGAACCATGCTATGGCCCGGGAGGTCGATCGCACGAGACCGTGGTTCGCGTTGGTGTCACTCCTCCAGGTCTTCGCTTTCACAGTGACGCCGGGAGACGCGCGCGGCGCCGACTTGCCGAAGAGGCCCAACGTCGTGTTCATCCTCACCGACGACCAGGGATACGGCGAGCTGGGCTGCCACGGAAACCCGATCATCAAGACCCCGAACCTCGACCGGCTCCACAGCGAGAGCGTCCGATTCACCGACTTCCAAGTCAGTCCCACGTGCTCGCCGACGCGGGCCTCGTGGATGACCGGGCGCCACGAGTTCCGCTCCGGCGTGACCCACACGATCAATGAGCGGGAACGGCTGAGCCTCAAGGCGGTGACCATCGCCCAGGTGCTCAAGTCGGCCGGCTACACGACGGGCATCTTCGGCAAGTGGCACCTCGGCGACGAGGCCCCGCATCAGCCCGACCAGCGCGGTTTCGACGAGGTGTTCATCCACGGCGCGGGCGGCATCGGGCAGACGTATCCCGGCAGTTGCGGCGACGCCCCGGGCAACACCTACTTCAATCCGGCGATCCTGCACAACCGCGTGTTTGAGAAGACGCAAGGGTTCTGCACCGACGTCTTCTTCCGGCAGGCAGCCCAGTGGATCGATCGGAAGCGGCAGGAGAAGCGCCCCTTCTTCGCCTACATCGCCACCAACGCGCCGCACGCCCCCTATGTCTGCCCCGAGAAGTACCTGAAGCTGTACGAGGGGTCGGGCCTCGGCAAGGATGCGATGGCCTACTACGGCATGATCACCAACATCGACGAGAATGTCGGCAAGCTCATGGCGAGGCTCAAGAAGTGGAACCTGGAGAAGGACACCCTGGTCATCTTCATGACCGACAACGGGCACCCCATCGCCAAGCTCTACAACGCCGGAATGCGCGGGGCTAAAGGCGGGCCGTATCAGGGCGGCACGCGCGTGCCGATCTTCTTCCGCTGGCCGGGGATGCTGCGAGGTGGAATCGACATCGACAAGCTCGCCGCGCACATCGACCTGTTCCCCACGCTGGCCGAGCTGGCCGGGGTGAAGATCCCCGAGGGTCTGAAACTCGACGGCCGCAGCCTCGTGCCGCTCCTCAAGGACCCCAGCGCTCCTTGGCCCGACCGCTTCCTCTTCGTCCACGTCGGCCGCTGGCCCAAAGGCAAGGCGAACCAGTCGAAGTACGCCCAGTGCGCCGTGCGCAACAGCCGTTTCCGTCTGGTCAATAACCGCGAACTGTACGACATCAAGGCCGACCCCGGCGAGAAGACCAGCGTGCTCGCCGAGCACCCGGAGGTCGTTGCCCAGATGCGGGCGGCTTATGACCGCTGGTGGGAGGAGGTCCTTCCCGCGCTGGTGAATGAAGACGCGGTGGGCCCGCGGGTCAATCCGTTCAAGGAACTTTACTGGAAGCAGTTCGGCGGCGGCTCCGAGCGCCCCTAGTCATGCCGGTTGAAGCGGATTGGCCCGCAGGATACAACTACTCCCGTAGTCGGCCACGAGTCGAACGACCGCTCGAGCCAAGGATCCCTTTCCAAGGAGACCACCCCATGCTTGCACCACGAAGAACTGGGACCCGTCCCGTCAACCGCCGGCAATTCCTTCGGCAATCCGCGGCGATGGCCGGCGCGATCGGACTGCCCGCCATCGTTTCGTCAGCGGCCCTGGGGCTGGCGGGGAATCCGGCGCCGTCCGGCCGCGTGGTGATGGGGTGCGTCGGCCTGGGGGTCCAAGGCTTGGGCAACATGCGGACCTTCCGCGGGAATCCCGAGGTCCAGGTGGTGGCCGTGTGCGACGTACACGAAACCCAGCGGCGCCGGGCCAAGCAATCGGTGGACGAGTTCTACGACAACCGGGACTGTGCGGCCACCAAGGATTTCCGGGAGCTCGTGGGACGGAAGGACATCGACGCCGTGCAGATCACCACGCCCGACCACTGGCACGTGCTCGTGGCCCTGGAGGCGGTCCGCCGCGGCAAGCACATGTACTGCGAAAAGCCGATCGGCTGGAGTGCCCGGGCCGCGAAGGTCTTGCGGAAGGCGGTGCAAGAGAGCGGCGTGGTCTTCCAGTTCGGCACGCAGCAGAGGTCCGGCGGCAAGTTCCGGTTCGCCTGCGAGCTCGTGCGAAACGGCAAGATCGGGCAGCTCAAGACGATCCTCGTGGGGGTCCCCGGCAGTTGGACTTGCCCGCGCCAGCCCACCGAGCCGGTTCCCAAGGAGTTGGACTACGACTTGTGGCTCGGCCCCGCGCCCGAGGCGCCTTACTGCTACCAGCGCTGCCGCCCCTGGACGGAAAAGGAAGGCTGGAGCATTTGGTACTGCATCTCGGACTACTGCACGGGCATGATTGGTAACTGGGGCGTCCACCACCTGGATATCGCCCAGTGGGGAAACGGCACGGACCTGAGCGGGCCCACGGAGATCGAAGGCACGGGCGTCTTCCCCAAGGACCTTCTGACCGATGCCGCCATGAGTTGGCAGGTCGAGAACCGCTATCAAAGCGGCGTGACCCTGGTGCACATGGACGACGGCACCGCCAAGAAGCACCCCCAGCAAGTGGCGAAGTACGGCCACGGGGTCTTGTTTCTCGGCACCGAGGGCTGGGTCCACGTGGACCGCGAGGTGATCGACGCCCAGCCGAACGCGCTCCTCAAGGCGACCCTCGGCCCCAACGAAGTCCATCTGCTGAAGAGCGACAATCACCACGCCAACTTCATCGACGCGGTGAAAGGCCGAGCCAAGCCGGCGGCCCCCATCGACGAGTCGAAGGAGGAAAAGGGGGTCGGGTCCTATGCCGTTGCGCTTTTTCGGCGATTCGCCCCAGAGGGGCCCGAAATCGCGGAGAAAACGGCGTGCTAGCAGTGCTATCACGCGCACATGCCGCCAAACCGGGGTTTGGCCTGGAAAACCACGGACAGAGTTGCTGTCGGGGACAAAAAAGCGCAACGGCATAGGGTCGGGTCTCATTTGTGGAGAACACCCGTCCGGCCGTTCCGGCGAATGAGACCCGACCCCTTCTCTCTCCCCAGCGGCTTTTCGCGGCAGCCCTCCTCTCGCCCGGCGGCAATCTCACGCTCGCGATCGTCAACGACGCCGACACTCCCTGGGAAACCGGCGTCGCCTTCCGCGGCCTGAAGCGCGAGCAGACGCTTTACCGCTACCGCATCACGCAAGCCGACCGCGACCGCACGGACCTGACAATGACCTACGACCGGGAACTCCCCGGGTCAGACCGGGAATTCCCCGGGTGGGGGATCATCATGAGTTTCCCGGACACCACTCCGCCTTCCGGCTTGACCATTTACACAAGCTACAAACTCTCCCCTCGCGACCCGGGCGTGATGGCGGAGTGAGTCGTAAAGTCGTAGGTGACGTTCCCCTTTCCCATCTACCACCTACTTCCCACCGACCGCCCAGAGCCAACCGGCGGTGGTGGCGACGTAGAGCGTGCCGTTGGCCGCGACCGGCGAGGCGTGGACCCTCGCGCCGAGATTGATGCGGCTGAGGACTTTCAACTCCTTGCCCGCCGCCAGCACCCAAAGGTACTTCGAGGTCGGCATGTAGACCTTGCCGTCCGCCACCAGCGTCGAGCCCCAGACCTCGCACTTCGTCTCGTGAATCCAGTAGCACTGGCCCGTCTCGGCGCTGACGCAGTGCAGGCGGCCTGCAACGTCGGAAAGATAGAGCAGTCCGTCGGCAACCGAGACCGTCGAAAGCGTCCGGTCCAGCCCTTGGTAGGTCCAGATATTGCCGGTCTTTGTGATGTCTCCGGTCCCGCGGGCGTCGATGCAGTGCAGGGCCCCTCGCCCGCGGCCGTGCTCCGGGTCGCGCCCGATGGCGACGTAAACGCGGTTGTCGAGAAAGACCGGCGTGCCGATGATTTCGCTCTTGCCGACGAACTTCCCGTCGTGCTTGTTCAGCGTGCCCTTCACGCGCTTGTCGCCGAGGCAATAGTAGGTAATCGGCTCCACGCCCCCGGTCTCCGTGTACTCGGGAGGGATGCAGTCGTACGACCAGACGGTTTTCAGCCGCGTGGGTTTGTCCGGGGCCGACGCGAGCGCCTCGAACGCGTAGCAAACGCCGTCGCCGCCGCCGTAGAAAATCAGCTTTCGGTCCCCCACCTTGCCGAGCGAAGGCGAAGACCACTGCCCGTGCAGCAGGCCCTTGATGATGGGCGTGTCGTCGGTGGCCACCAGGCGGCCGTTCCTCTTGTCTAACACGATCAGGTTCGGTGCGTTGGGCGCCGGTATCTTGCGGTCTATTTCCTTGGCGGGATTCTGAAACGTGTTGCGGTCCACGCCGTTGGACGTTTGCACGTACAGCAGGTCGCCGTCGATCACGGGCGACCCGTTGGCGGCATCGCAGGGAAAAACGCCCAGCTTCTCCCACACGTCGTAGGTCCATACGACGCGGGCGTTGCCGGCCTCGGCCCCCGGGGGCTGACCGCGGGCATCCAGGCACATGACGTCGAAACGGTTCGACACGAAATACACGCGGTCTCCGTCGACCGCGGCTGACGAGCAAACACCAAGCTGGTGTGGGATCTCGCCGATCCCAATCGAGAAGCCGTCGATCTTGCGGGGGACCTCGCGCACCGGGGCCTTCCACTGCCAAAGGCGCTTGCCCGTGGCCGCGTCCAGACACGTGAAACTCCCATCTCGCCCATCGAGACCGCCGAGGAACACCTTGCCTCCGGACACCGAAGGCGTGGAAAAGAAGGCGTCGCAGAACTTGGCTCCCCATTTCACGTTCTTGGCGGTCGCCAGATTGATCGTCCGCTCCTGGCTTCGCTTTTCACCCGGCTCGAACGACTCGGGCAGCCCTTTCTCGAACGACACCATGTTCTTCCCGTCGGACCCGCACCATTGCGGCCAGTCGCCGGCAGAAGCGCTGACCGTGAAGAGTAATCCCGCGAGGAAACCGGCGCCTGTTGCCGTCACTCGGGTCATCGCGCAAGGATGCATAGACACTCTTCCTTTCGACTCGCTTGATCGAACATGCCAAATCAGCATACCAGGGATTCATCACGGGCACCAGTTTGCGGGATAGCCGCACGAACAGCGAATCTCTCGTGAGATCACGCTGCGCGGGCTTCCTTGACCGGGGAGCCTACTGGATTGAGACCTTCGCCCCCGCGTGGAGCCTCACCGGTCCCAGCAGGCCGGAGGGCTGGAGCGGCGAGCCTTTGGGCCAGAGCTTCCAGGAGGTAAACGTGTGGCGGTCGGTCGGGCTGGGCTTTCCCTCCTGGAGCCACTGGGGCCACCGCTTGAGAGTGCCGTTCGGATTGCGCTGGCTGTCTTCGGCCAGTTCCTCGTCGCCGATCATCCGATTGATCCACAGGTTGACGACCTTGACCTCCAGATCGTTATCGCCCGGCTTCACACGCCCGGTGACGTCGATGCGGAAGGGCTCCTTCCAGAGGATGCCGAGGTCTTGGCCGTTGAGCTTGACCTGCGCGATCACCTGTACACGGCCGAGGTCGAGCATGAACTCGCGATCCTTCGAGACCAGCCCCGCCGGCACGCTGAACTTCCTGCGGTAGGTCGCCGCCCCAGAGTAGTACTTGACGCCGGGATCGGGATGGTCACTCCAGGAGATGAGCTTCGGGAGCGTCACCCGATCCGGCGCGCCGCCTCCCGGCGAGAAACGCACTTCCCACGGGCCTGCGATTTCCAGCGGCTTGGGGAGTTCCGCGACTTCCAGCGATCGCTGCCGGCCATCGGCCGTGCGTAGCTCGTACTTCCCGGGCTCCCAAACCCGGGCCTCGATGCCGCCGGCAGCGGTGCGGGTCAGTCGGATGCGTTCCGACTTCCCCGCCACGAAAAGTCGTCGCTCCCCGGGCCCCAGGTCCGGGATTTCGTCAATAGAGAACCATTCCTTCGACGCGTCCAGCAACGACACGCCGTTGTGCGTGACCGACATCACGCGGTCCTTGTCGATCCCCGCTTCGCCGCGGAAGACCACGAACACCGAGCCGCTGGGACCGAGGCGCAGGGGAACGCGGACGGAATCTTCTTCAACGTTGTAGACCGCCGGCCGCTCGATCCGGCCCGTGTCGGGCCACCACAGCTCCGGCCGTCGGCCGCGCACGCGGAACACGCACAAGCCCCCCTCGGGGTTTGGACTGCCATTGGCCACGAAGTACACGTCGGTCTGGCCGATCCTGCGGTGGATATACCGGAAGCCCGGATCCTTCGACTCTACGAAGAAGACGTCGAAGAAGTCGTGCCCGAAGCCGAGGCTCTCCCGGACGGCGAAGTCTGGGCGCACGCCCCTCTTCTCCAGCCAGTCGCAGACGATGTCCACGTCCGCGTAGCGGTCCGGCGACGAAAGGCTCTGCTGGACGTCGCCCCAGGGGGCCATCCCCAGTGGGCCCAGCTCCATCGCCGGGCTCCAGCCTTGCGCGGCTGCGGGGTGGGACGGATTGCCAATCCGTCCTACCGTCCAGTTGCCCTGGACCTTCCCCGCGGCTTCCCAGGTCCGATCGGTCGAGGCTTCCAGTGTGCGGCCGTTCTGGTAACGAATCTCTAGCGAGGCGATCAGGCCGGCGGGATTCGGCCCCTCGCCGCCGTTGGTCGCGGCCACGGCGACGAGATTCGCGCCCGGCTTCACGAAAGGCGTCACGTCCATGACATACGTTCGCGTGAAGTTGTCGCCCTCTCCGGCCTTTCGGCCATTGACCCAGCTCTCAAAGCCGTTGTCGGCGGTCATCACCAGCCGCGCGGACTGGATCCTGCCGCCCGCCTCCACGTTGACAACGCGGCGGAAATACCGCTTCCCGGGCGGCACCGCCACCGCCGGATTGCCTTCCTTGCGCCAGATCCAACGGGCCGACGGTCCCAGCCGAGCGGGCTCGCCGTCCTTGAGTCCCATCCCCTTGGTCAACTCGCCGCCCCAGACGATCCGGCCCTTTCCGATCGGGCGCTCGGTGATCCGAGCGGGCGATGGTGGGACGGATTTCAGATCCGTCGTTCCTGGTGGAACGGATTTCAAATCCGTCCTACTGTTGCCCGTCCCCCAAAGCTCCGCCGCGAGTCGCCGGACCTCGTCATCGCACTTGGGATAGTCGGTCAGGCTCGGCGATTTCGCCGGCGGCGAACCGATCACCGTCGCGCCGGCCTCGACAAGCTCCTTGATCTTGCGCAGAAGCTGCGGCGTCATCGTCTCGAGCCGCGGCAGCACGAGCACGCGATAGCTCATGCCGTCGGGCAGCACGAGGCGGCCGTCCTTGACCGACATGCGGGTGAGGACCACTTCCGGCGGACAGGCGTCGAAGTTGTAGCCCGGCCGCTCCAGCGGGCGCTCGCCCCCGCCGGGCGTCTTCGAGAGGAAGCTCTTTTGCCCGTTGAGGCTTTGCGGCGAGCCCTCGGGCCCCAGCATACAGATGTCCGCCACAAAGAGGCCCTGCTGCAAGACATACTGGCAGCGGGCCAGGTATTCGTGCCAGGGCTTGGATAGCTCCCACCAGGTCTGAGTCCGCTCGTAGTGCAGCCCCCAAGGCCCCATCGACATGCCGGGCTTCACGTCGCGCCACGGCTGCAGCGCGTAGCGGTGGAAGACGAAGCGGTTGATGCCTTCGCAAAAGGCCCAATCGCCCAGGTCCTTGATGTTGCCGGGATGGCCGAGCCACTTCTCCGCGTCCGTGGCGGTAAACGCCTCCGCGCCGACAATCCGCTTCCCATACACGTGGGCCGCCGACGCCATCTCCGTGCAACTGAAGGCCGACCCGTACTTGCTCCACGACCAGAACTCCCCCATGGGCTCGTCCGCCCGGCCCGCGTAGGCCATTTCGTCGCAGGGGCAGGTGTTGTAGGCTTCGATCGAGAGTCGCATGCCGTGGCGATGGGCCATCGTGCGGAAGTGGCCGGCATAGTTCTCCAGGACTAGCTCCGAAATCGTCTGCCGCAAGTCCCACAAGAACCGCTCGGACATCTCAACGCTGCCCACGACGCGGCCCGTCATCACGGGGAGCCAGCGCAGCAAGTCATAGCCGCGGAGCCGCTGAAACTCCTCGCGCATACGGGGCGTCCAGTTCTGCACGCCGACCTCCCAACTGTCGATGTGCGTGGAGACAAGCGTCTTGCCCGCCAGCGGGCCCACGTCGGCGATGAGCTTGCCCATCAGGCCGGCGAAGTGGGCCTCGGCGGCCTCCTTGCTCAGCTTGTCGCATTCCAGCCCGCGGCAATCGGCGGGCGCCGGCGAGTTCACCGCGCCGGTCGGCGTGTGGCCAAGTCTCAGGATCGTCCACTTGCCGGGCGGCACGTCCCAAGGGAGTTGGCCGTCGGGCCGGAGGTTCGCCGTAAGGTCCACGATGCGGTCGCGCGGGATCATCGCCCCCGGCGGCGCCGACGGCCACGTGGCGGGCGCAGCCAGCGCCACCGACAGCGGAGTGAAGACGGCTTTGCCCTGGAGACCCTCGATCCGGGCATTGCCCTCGGGCGTGGGGAATGCCAAGACCGCGATGTCGCGATAGAAGTTGGCCATGGCCTGAGGCTTGGGCAGCGGGCCCTCAAACCGGCGCGGTCCCTCGACCGCGGTCTCCGTCCATACCATCTTCTGCATGGCGAGCTCCGGCGTGATCCACGGCCCGCCGCTTCCGCACCAGCCGGCGTCGTTGTTCATGTTCACTTCCAGCCCGAGGCGGCTCGCCTCGGCGCAGACGTGCTTGAACAACTCGCGCCATGCGGGGCTGCCGAATCGCGCCGGCCCCTTTGGCGCGCCCTGGTCCACCTCCATGATCAAGACGCCGCCGATCCCGGTCCGCTGCATCGCCTCCAGATCGGCCGTGATGCCTTCGCGGGTGATGTTCCCATCGAGCCAGAACCAGTAGACCCAGGGGCGGGCCGACGCCAGCGGCGAGGCGAACTGACTGGCCAGCTCATCCGCGGACGCGGCGCCGGCCAGCAACGTCGACAGGGTTACGAAAAGTGCGAACAGTCTCACGAGCTTGTTCATGGGTCGCTCCGTGGTTGAAGTCAGTTTGTCCGCACCCGGCCGGCTGGTTTCATGGCACTCAGGACGCGCCCGGGGCACGTCGCCGCGGAAAGGACGTTTACATGTGTATCCCGGATCCCCTTGTGTGGCACAGCCGCCCTCGGCTGTGCGCAGCGAGTTGCGCAGCCGAGGGCCGCCGTGCCCAACGATTTGCACAGCCGAGGGCGGCTGTGCCACGTTTCGGTGGGTACTACGCTTCTTCCACGAACTTGAATTCCAGGGCTGCGGCCAGCTCCTTCACCGGCTCCCGCAGGTCGCCGTAGAAGGTGACGCGGTGCCAGCCGTATTGGTCCCAGTAGGTCAAAAGCTTCTCGATGTCTCCCACGACCTCGCCGGCCAGCTTGGTCCGGCAGGCGCGGTCGATGACCACGTTGTCCACTGCCTTGGCCCGGTGGCAGAGAATCTCCTGCCGGCCGGGATGGATTTCCAGCGTCGTGGTCATGTAGCCTTGCGGGAGGAACGACCGCACCGAGGCACCCTTGCGGTCCTCGGAGTGCGTGAGGATCTCGAAGGGATTGGACTGGCCCGCCGGGCCGAACATCTTGGTCGAGGCCACGCAGTGGGCGTAGATGATCTGCCGCTTGGAGGTGTCGATCACGGGATCGGAGATGTACCCCGGCCGGCCCACGAGGTGCTTCATCGCGACCATCGTGGCGGTCGAGAGGAGATCGGCCTCGCAGGCCCCGACCAGGCCGGCGTCCAAGAGTTCCACGAATCCCAGGCACGGGTAGGCCGCGAGGTGTCCGCCGTAGAAGCCGCCGAGGCAGTTGATCGTAATCGCCTCGGCCCGGTGCTTTTCGAGCACGGCCAGTTGGGCCAGATACAGCCGGGCCGACTTCTCCAGCGTGGCATCGGCATCGTCCAGAGCGACGGAGCGGGCCGCGGATTTCCATCGCGCGGCGAGCTGTCGGGCCTTGTCGCGATCGGCATTCTCGTACGCCGCGGCAAGCTGCTTGAAATCGATCAGGACCACGGCGATGCCGAGCCGCTCCTGAATCTGCTTGGCGAGGCCCTGCGACCCGCCGCCCACGGCGACCATCTTGGCCCGCTTCATGGCCTGCAAGCACTGGGCCACGCCGGCGACCTGGAGCGGATCGTCCTTGGCGGGCGAAGGATCGGGGAGGGGAGTCCGGTCCTGACGGACGCGGTCGCAGGCGGCCACGAACTCGGCGGTCGAGCCGCCCTTCTTCAGAACCTCAAAACACGTCGTGGACGCGGCAAGGTCCTCGATCTTCGAGGAGGCGACGACGGAAAAGTTCTTGTGCGTGCGGCGAAGCCCGGCCGTGTAGACGAGGAACCCGCCGCTGCCGGCAAAGTTGAAATCGGCCACCAGCGTCGGCTTGCCCGAACCGACGACGGTCTGCATCACCTGCACCCAGTTGTTCATCTGGAAGACGAGATAGCCGTCGATGCGGTCCGACTGGCCCGCGGCCAGGAGTTTCTTGGCGTCCTCGGGGCCATGGGCCAGGGCCGGGACAAATTCCACCTGCGGCGAGAGCCGCCGCAACCCCGAGGTGACGCGCTCGATGTCGGCAGCGAAATCGTAGCCGATGTGCGGCCACGTCGGGCGGTCCTGCTTGAGCGTGAAGCAGGCAAAGACCAGCCGGACCCGCGCACGGCCCGCGCCGGCCTTGACCGCCGAGGCGCGAGGCTCATCGGCCGCTCCAGCCAGTCCGGTGAAAAGGCCGGGAACGGCCGAGGCAGCACACAGTCCGCAACCGGCCGCCAAAAAACGGCGGCGGCTCGTGCAGCACCCACAGCCGGACGATACGGGCAGATTGCGATTCATAGTCAGCTCCCCTGAAGGTGGACTGGTCAGCGCGAGGGACACTCCAACGGGGCCCATTGTAGCACGCGGCGAAAGACAATAGAACAGTGTGCGGGACCCGGCGACTTGATCGCCAGCAACGTCACCCCGCGTCTCCCCTACCGGTCTTCGCTTCCGGCTGCTTCCAATCGGAAGGGCGGATCACGCTGTAGCCCGAGTCGTCGATCTGGAACGGCCCGGCCTTCATGCGGACGCGGACTTGGTACTGGTCGGCCGGCTCCGAGGGTACTCGCCACGAGTCCCGGCAGGTGAAGCCTCATCCATACTCGAAGCGGCCCTCCTGGACGACCTCGCCTTTGACCGTGCTGATCGTGAACTGCGGCGCAGGCGGGCGCCGGCCGTCGACCAGCATGTAATTCACCGTCTCGCCCCCCGACCCGACCAGCGAGAGCGACAAGGAGGCGTGCCCGCTCGCGAGCACGTCATGAGACGCCGTCACGACCGGCCTGTAAGGCGGCCCAAAGGGTAACGTGACCGTTTGGCCTTTGCGGACCGTCACCGGCTTGCACTCCTTGATGGCCCGGGCATTGACCATCGAGTAGCTGGCCGGTCCCATGCGGGGCTCGTCTTCCGGCCCGCTGACTCCGAAGACCGCCCGGGCGATCGCCCCCAGGAGCGAGGTCTTGAGCGGTTCCTTCTCGGCGTCCTTCTTCTTTGCGGCGGTCTTCTCCTTGCCCGCCGGTTTCTTCTCTTCTTTGCTCTCGATCGTGTAGGACGTCAGTCTCCATTTCCCTTCGGGCACTGCCACGGGCTTGGATTTGCCCTTCACGAATTGGAGGAATCCGACATCGCTCCACATGGCTGCCATGAGACCTTCGTTGGGGCTCGCGAGGTATCCGAGAGGGACGCTCGACGGGGTCAGCGTGATCTGGTCGCCCGCGGGAGCGACCTTCAGATCGTAGAACCGGTCGTCGATCCTGGCCAGCTTCGACACCCACTGCTGGTAGTCGGCGACGGGCTCCCCGAAGAAGTCTTCGGGGGGCTTGGCGTTCTGGGGATCGAGCAGCAGCGCGTCGCCGGGCATCGGCTCGATTTCGCCGTCGGGCGCCTCAGCTTTATCGGGAACTTTGACTGCGTCATCGAAGCGTCCGTTGCCGTTGCTGTCCACCAGGGCCATCCTGTGCTTCTTTCCATCAAGCGTGATCTCGCCCACTCGGTACGCTGCCGCCGTCAGCGAGACCACTGCGGCCCTTTCCCGCCCCGGAAGAGACGAGGACTCGGCGCGCAGGAAGAACGCGTAGTCGGTCTTGGGCCCGTCCACGTTGATGGTCAGGTCCACGCGCGGAAAGACGCTCTCCCGAGAGCCCCCGCCGAAGAACAGCCCGAGGCCGGGGGTCTTCACCGCCTCGATCACCTTGTCGTCCGTGAGGTCGCCGTTGTGGTTCAGGTCGAAGTAGAGCCGGTCGTACGCCTTCGACTTGGCGTCCTTCATGTCCAGCACGAAGGCGTACTGGTCCGATCCGAGCTTGACGACCCCGCGGAGCGGGCGCTCGGACTGGTACTTGGCCGGCTCTTTCTTGACGATCTTGGCGAAGACTTCCGCACCGGCGTCCGGCACTGCGCTCTTGGCCGTCAACCGGAAGGAAACGTGCTGTGGACTTACCTGCCGATAGACCCAATCCGCCAGCGGATTGGAATCGAGAATGCCGACTTCTGACACGGCCTCCAAGCGTTTCAACTCCAGCTTCCAGGTCTCCGCCGTGACGGCACCTCCGGCCGCAATCAGTCCTGCTGCCGCGATTGCTACCACGCCAACGAGATTCCGCACCGACAGTCTCATGGCTACGTCCTCCCCGTTACATGAGAAACTGACTGAACGACAACGACAGTGCCGTGGTTCACCCCGCCGTCACGCTTGATTCTATGGCTATCGACGGACGGCGTCGAGTCACCCGCCCGTTATCGGGCAGGTGTCGGCAGTGGCAGGTCACTCGGCTGACCCCGCACGAAGCAAGCTTGGGCATCCTACTGGAAAGACAGCGCGATGTCGTGAGCGGCGAAGTACGGGTTCCTCTTCTCTGGTTCGCCACGGAAAGTCTGCCGGAAAAGAGAAGAGGAACCCGTACTTCCTCCGCGGGATGTCGATCCCTGAAGTCCGCCACGATTCCAAAAATCGGGTATGTCACGGGTGTCCTGGTCATTAACAATTCCGGACGGCTGGCCCACTATCCCACTTCTGTCGTTCGATCGTGCAGCTTGGCAGCCGCCATCCCCCGCGTTGCGATTTCGTTCGGCGAATTCATCGAGCAGTTGTTGCGAGGACTCTTCATCGGTGGCGAGACGTGGGTCATCGAGGAGGTCGAACACCTCCGGACCGCCCCAAAGGTCGTCATACCAGCGGAAGGCAACATCGCCGAGAAGTCCCAGAGCTCGTAAGAGCCAGGGGCCAACAAAGCCCAGGGTGAGCCCGCTCAGCAGCCAACCGGCAGCGACGAGCCAGGAACGGTCGAGCAGCCCCGCGATCAGTGCGACGATCGCACCCCACGCCAGAGACACGTACAACCACAACCGCGGCCGCTCGCGAGCCTGGCCGGTGTCGTCAGGACTGGAACTCTCCCGCACCGTCCAAGTCATGCTTGGGCTCTCGTCCGCGCCTTGGCGCAAATACCCAACGGCGTCCCACGGAGCGGGCTAGCCGGCAGGCGGTGTTCGGGGCCCATTCTTGCCGCGAGTTTTGTGAAGGAGCCAATTGACCGCGATCGCGAGCAATGCTAACGAGATGCCGTAACCGTGCAGGGAGAGATGGAATCGCAGGTCCGTCGCAGGCAGCCCTTCGCTGAGCGCCGGTGCAAGCTGTGAAACTGCCAGGATTGCCGCTGAACCTGCGGCCAGGAACGCTTCCATCGCGGCAAGACATGCGATGTAGGGCTTCCACGAAACCCTTAGCCGGCTGCGGACAACCACATGGTATGCGGCTCCTCCAGATCCGCCCACGAAGGTGGCGGCGCAAAGAACAGCCGTTGCCTCGCCCAGGTGGAGCACATCGCCGGTCGTGATCCATCGGTACAAGTAGAAGCACGTCCCGACGGCCGGGCCAGCAGCTTGACGCCACGCTTCGCCCGTGGTGACAAGCGGCGGAACAGCAATGTCGCGGGCACTCCCACCGCCGCGATAACCAACGTGATGGCGAGGACATATAACAGCCGCTCGCGGTGAGAGCAGTAGTATTCAACCCCACCGGCGGAATTGAAGTCATAAAGGATAGGCACCACGATCCAGCCTACCCACGCCACGATGAGCAGCTTGATGGCGGCTTTCTTCATCGGTACACTTTCCGCCCCAACCAGAGGGCCGGCCGACGCCGCTTCTAAAGGAAGCGATCGGCGTCGAACTGCCGCCTCATTGTATTTCCTCACGGCCGCGCGTACCACACCCGCGGCGTGCCCGAAGGGCCTTGGCGGGCAGGCGGTGTTGGGCGCAACGGCGGACGGCGCGCGACCAAGTATCACGGCACGAATACACGCACCAGGGGTTTCCCGCCAATGTGAATGTCCGCATAGTCGCTCTTGGGACTCCACTGAATCGCGCGCGGTCCTCCTCGCAAGGGGTCGGCTTCCTCGTCGCTTGCGGATCATCTTTGGCAGTCCCGCAATCTCTGCCGGGGAAAGGTTGCGTCGCTCCGACTCCCCGGACTCCGTTCCCGTCGGTGGCACCGACCGATCCCACCGGGCATTCAGCATGAGCAGTCGAAAGGGCTTCAACGGTCTCTCCGCAGAGTAGTATGCGCAGACAGGGGATCTCTATCAGGAAAACGCGCTCCGCCGCGAGAGAGGTCCCCCTGGCGGCGTCGGAGCCGCGAACAACGAGAGCCCTCTGTCAGCCGGCCGGCGAGAAAGCGCGATAGATTCCGGCCGCCGGCGCATACTGGTTTGTAGAGAACCGACTTCCAGGAGAAGCGGGAATGGGGTCACTTTCGTGGTCTGAAGTGGGCCCCATCCAGCTTGCCTGGATGGGGAATCTGACTGAAAGCCAACGCGGGCGACGTCCCTAGCCGTCAATCTTCTTCACCATCCAGGCAAGCCTGCTCACAGGACTTTACGAAAAGACCGCCCACTCACCCCCCATATTCCCGCCTATCCTGCGTCGCCGGGAATTGCTGAATAATTGGTAATGTGTCCTTGCGCTACGTTGAACTTGGGAAAGGAGGAGCCGTGTAGGATACATCGTGAAACCTTTTGGTGGAACCCTGCGGGTAACCAAGCCCGTCCGAGAGAGTCTGGCCCACAGCCGGAAGCGAGTCTTGCGTGGCGCACCCCGTGGGGCTGGTTTCGCCAGCTCTTGGAGCGCTACCCTGTGCCGTACCTGCGGGCGGTCCACCCGGTCCGGAATTCAGTGATAGTAGTAAGGCGCCGGGGCCGTCACTCGCCGGGCACCGGGCCGCGATCGGGCGGGGAGGCCAGGTCACTCTCGACCTGGCCTCGCGCGAAGACCAGGAGCCCGCCGCCGACGACCACCAAGAGGCCGCCGGAGAGTTCCACGCCGCTGAGCCGCTCGTCCAAGATGAGCGCGGCGGCGAGATACGTTACGAACGGCGTCAGCAGCGTAACGCCGTTGGCCACCACGGGTCCGAGGCGATGGATGCCGCGGTAATAGAGGACGTGCCCGAAGGCGATGCCGATCAGGGCCGAGACCAAGAGCGAAATCCAGAGACCGGGAGTGAGGCGCAGCAGGTCCTCGAATTTGCCGAAGGAAAACATCATCGCCACCAGGGCCGCCGAGCTGTAGATGCTGATGACGCCGAAGCTCTGGCGTGCCGGATAGGCGGCCATGTAACGGCGCACGGCGACCGCGTAGCCGCCCCATGCCACCGCGGCCGCCACGATGATCGCCGCGCCGGTCCAGGAGTCTTCGTCGCCCCCCTGGAACTCGCAGAAGAACATGGCCAGCACGCCGACGATGCTGACGGCCGCTCCCGACCAGAAAACCGGCTTGCGCGCCAAGAGCCGTTCTTCGGCCAGGACCAGGAAGCCGAAGGAGATCGTGAACAGGAAGGACAGCCGGATCACGAAACCGACCGTGGAGGCCATGACGTAGTAGGCGGCGAGGCCAAAACACGCCTGGCCGATCACGTTGACGATCGACGGCACGACGGCGTCGCGCCAGACGTTTCGCGGCCCGCCTACGGCGCCGGCCCCGGCGGGATGCCGCTCCAAGACCAAGAGAAACGGCAGCCAGAAAACCGCCCCCGCGGAATAGCGGACCCCGTTGACGGTCCACGCGTCCAGGTACCGGGTGAAGTGCTTCAGGAAGATCGGGATCACGCCGAATCCCACCGTGGCCCCGATCAGGCAGAGCACGGCGCCCAGTCTCCCGTCTTTGCCGACGTGGATTGGCTGAGGGGCTTGTGCCAAGGCGAAGGACCTCCGGAAAAACGCGCAATCCTCTGAGGATACGCCGGCCGGGAGGCGCGTCAAGGGCGAAAAGCTTGCCACCCACGCCGCCGGCAATCATAATGAGGGATCGGACGCTGTGACGACCGGAGCGTCAAAGGGACTTCCGAACAAAATGGGGACTGGCTCCGAGCCGGCTTGCGCCTGCAGCGGGAGACCGGGTAGCGGCGAGGTGTCTGTCCCCATTTTGTTCGGGACGATGTGCCTTCGCCACGCTAGGAGCCATGAGCCATGAGTTTTCGCCCGGGAAGAGCCTCCTTGGCGCGATTCCGATCCCGGTTCACGCCGCGTTTCGCCGTTTCGCTGCTGGTCCTTCTGGTGCTTGCGGCCGCCGGTCCGTTGGGGACCGTGCCGGCCCATGGCCAGTCCGCGCCGCAGACTCCGGCGGCCGCCGCAGTCGTTCCCGTGCCGAAAGACATCGGCGAACTGAAGGCCATCCAGACCAAAATCGAGCAGGTGGCCGCCAAGCTCATTCCGTGCACGGTGGTCGTGCGGATCGGCGAATCCCAGGGGAGCGGCGTGGTGGTCAGCAGGGACGGCTACGTGCTTAGCGCCGGCCACGTGGTGGGAAAACCCGGCCAAAAGGCGACCTTCATCTTCGCCGACGGCAAGACCCTTCACGGCACGACCCTGGGGCTCGACCGCGACACCGACGCAGGACTGCTTAAAATCACCGACTCCGGCCACTGGCCGTCGGTCGAGATGCGCAAGCCCGGCAACGTTCAGCCCGGGACCTGGTGTCTGGCGCTGGGCCATCCGCTCGGGCCGCAGGAGGGGCGCCCGCCGGTGGTCCGCGCGGGGAGGGTCCTTCAGTCGCGGGGCACGACGTTCCAGACCGACTGCACCATCGTGGCCGGGGATTCGGGCGGCCCGGTGGTGGATCTGGAGGGCAAGGTCATCGGGATCAACAGCCGGATCAATGCCCCGATGCCGACGATGAATTTTCACGTGGCGATCGATGCATTTCACCTGTCCTGGGACCAAATGCTCAAGGGGGACGCGGTGCAGGCTCCCGGCCGGGACAGCAACGAAGTGAAGAGGGTCTTCGGGCGAGCCGTGGCGGAGGCGGGGCGGTGCGTCGTCCGCGTGAAGTGCGACGGCCGCGACGTGGCCCTGGGCACCATCGTCGGACCCGACGGCTGGATCATCACCAAGGCGAGCCAGCTCAAAGGGAAAACGGTTTGCCGCACCGCCGATGGGCAAGAACGCGAAGCGCGGCTGGTGGGAGTCCAGGAGGCGTTTGACCTGGCCATGCTCAAGATCGACGCCGGCGGGCAGCCGCTGGTGCCGTGGGCGGCGGACGCCAAGCCGGTCGTGGGCCAGTGGGTCGCGGCCGTGGGCGTGGGGAGCGATCGGCCGCTGGCCGTGGGCGTGGTCGGCGTTCCTTTGCGGAAGATTCCCCCGATCCACGGCGTGCTGGGCATCGGCCTGGCGGAAGTGGAGAAACCGGCGCAAATCATCCGCATCTTCCCCAACTCGGCGGCCCAGAAGGCCGGCCTTCAAGAGAAGGACATCATCACTCACCTCAACGACAACCCCACGAACACGCGGAGCGAGTTGCAGGCCGGGCTGAGGCGATTTCGTCCGGGGACGGCCGTGAAGCTGACCGTGAAGCGGGGCGACAAGACCCTGCAAGTCTCGGCCACGTTGTCGCTCTTGGACACGCCCGGCAATAGGAAGCGCGACATGCAAAACCTGGCCGGCCCCGGGGTCAGCGCGCGGCACGACGATTTCCCCAGGGTGCTGCAGCACGATACCGTCCTGGTGCCGAACGATTGCGGCGGCCCGCTGGTGGACTTGAGCGGCCGCGTGGTCGGCGTGAACATCGCCCGCGGGGGACGCACGGAGACGTACTCTGTGCCGACCGACGTGGTGCTGGGGCTGATGTACGACTTGATGTCCGGGCGGCTCGCCCCGAAACCGGAGGCCAAGCCGGAGCCAAAACCTGAGCCGAAAACGCAGCCCAAACCGGAGCCCAAGCCCGAGCCCAAACCGGAGCCCAAACCTCAGGGCAAGCCCGAGCCGAAACCCGAGCCCAAGCCTCAAGTCAAGCCTGAGCCGAAACCCGAGCCCAAGCCGGAGGCCAAGCGCGAGGCGAAACCCGAGCCCAAGCCGGAGGCCAAGCCCCAAATCAAGCCTGAGCCGAAACCCGAGCCCAAGCCCCCGGCCAAGCCTGAGGTGAAACCGGAGCCCAAGCCGCCAACGAAGCCGGAAGCCAAGCCGCCGGAGCCGGCGAAGCCACCGGCGGCTCAGCCCGCTGACCCGGCCAAGAAACCGGCCTCATGAGCGGCTTCGATTCCCAGAGTCACGCAACCGCGTTTAGCGGCGGATCAGGAACACGGAGTTGTCGCCCACGCCGAAGAGCGGATGGTAAGGATTCTGGAGCACGCGGTTGGCGGGCCGGCCCGGGTACCACACGAGTTGAAGGGAGATGCTCCATGCCTCTTCGCGCTGGCCGCCGCCGGCCGGACCGTGCTTGGGGATCAAGCAGGTGAAGTTGTTCTCCAGGGCCCAACTGGAGCCCAGGGGGACGGTCAGCTCGGCCCCGACGATTCCCGCGCCGTCGCCGGTGGCACCGCCCCAGAATCGCCCCTGCCCGCCGCCGCTGAACTGGCGGCGGTAGAAACCGGCGAAGATGTCGTTGGGCTGGAACAAGGCGATGCCCTGGTCTCGAAAGCGGAACCGATCCTTGTTGATGCCGTAGGCGCCCCAGTAGCCGATCTCGTGGCAGCCGTCGAAGACGAGCGAGGTCTCGCTGCGGATCTGTCTCAGGTCGGACTTGAGATAATAGCTGTCGTGCAGGTAGTCGAAGACCACGCCGCCCTGGAGACCGCCGCAGATCGCCCGGCGGAACACCCCGCCCGTGAGGAAGATCTGATCGCGGCCGTGGCGGTCCCCGCCGTCCGTTTGGGAGCCGGCGAAGTTGCTGTGCACCGCCTCGAATCCGAGTTGATACCCGGAGCACCAGGGATCGCCCAGCGGGGCGCCGAAATTCAGCCCCTCGTGGAACCCGAAGTTCCCGTTGACGCCGAGGTCCAACGGCCCTTTGAAACCCTGCACGCCGGCCAGCAGCGACATGTTGCGGAACAGCCCAATCCCGGGCAGCCGATGGAGCCCGCAGGTGCAGCCTTGGCGGCCGCATAACTCGTCACAACTCATGCCGCAGCAGTCACAACCCTCGCAACCCTCCCCACAGTCGTCACATCCGCCCGTGGCCATCCCCGGCCCATAGGATTCCGCTTCCCCGGGGAGCGGCTCAAATTGGATCTCGCCCGGGACGCGCTTGGCAGACGGCTTGGTCTCCAGAGGGGTAGGGGTCGGGATCGGCTCGGGCTGGACCGCGCTCGGACCGGCCTCCTCCTCCGGAGCCGGGGCCTCGGCAACGGCCAGAGGCTCCGATCGCCGGGAGGGAGACCAGGGTCTGGCGGTCCGTTGGGCGACCTGCACGGGGGGCTGACCGGCCTCGGCAGGCCGTCCTCGACGCAGGGCCCGCTCCTGCCACTGAGTCCGCGTCGAGCTTCCTTCGGGGGCCGCGATTGCCGCGTTCTCAGTTCCGGGGCCTCCTTGGCCTAGTGCGGCGTCGCACCATGCCGCGAGGGCGGCCCAACCGGCCACCAAGCCGCTCGCTAAGGCACACCGCACGGTGTTCATAACTGCTACCTCGAATTCTGGGGGGAACTTCAGACTGCTCGCCGTGTGGTCCTTTCCGGCACGGATCTATCGGAAATCGCCCAATCGGAACTTCCGTTAAAATCGACGTTATCAGAAATCATCTCCCAGATTACGCAGAGTGACATGAAGGTGCCCCGAGTAAGGGTTGTGGAGATCCACCCGTAATCAGTACATCAACGTGTGCCGTTAAGGATGGAGATGCCGCTGCCCGCGATCATCCCCTAATTGGGCTTTGGGCCTCGCTCAATCCAGGCGGTGACAAGGTGATTATCACCCGGTGCAATGCGGCAATAGGGGCGATACTGATAAAGATGTCCGGGGTTTCATCATTAGTCAGATGGACCTGGCGTTAGATTTCCATCGGAACAGACGTTGCGCCTCGATTGACTATCCGCTTTGTGTGGATTCGAGGCCACGGTCGCGTTGTGTTTGCGCCCTCGTGATTACGCACTGCGGTCAGACTGCCGTCTGCCGCGGACATGCGTTTGCGCTCGAACCGCACCTAAAGCTTGACACCACGGAACTTAACGGTCGAAGTCGCACCTGAAGCCGTGTTTACGGACCAAGAACGAACGACTTCTCGGGAAGGGCCGCGTGGCCTGAGCACACCGGCGCGGCTGAGGCCGCGCGCGAGGAGCGCGTTGGCCGAGGCAGTTGGCGAGAGGAACGGGGAAGTCACGCTGCGGATCATCCAGGGCCCGCGAAAGCGCCTTGCCCCGGCGCGACAACCATAAGCTTAGCTGTGATGATAGCCCAAGCCTTTGCCCTGGCCCAGCAGTATCATCAAGCGGGATCCCTTCAGCAGGCGGTGGCGATCTACCGCCAAATCCTCGAGGCGGAGCCGGCTTACGCCCCCGCTCTGTACCACCTCGGTGCCGCCTCGGAGGCACTCCGGGATTTCCCGGAAGCGGTGGCCTGTTTCCGGCGACTGTTGAACCTCGCGCCGGGCCACGCCGAGGTGTACAATCACCTGGGCGTGGCCCTTTACAGGCAGGGCAACCTGGCAGAGGCCGCTACGGCCTATCGGCAGGCCCTGCGCGTCCGACCCGATTTCGCCGAGGCTTACGCGAACCTGGGGGTAGCCCTCCAGGCGCAAGGACAGGTGGGTGAGGCGATCACCTGTTACCAACGGGGCTTGAGCATCCGCCCCGACTTCGCCGAGGCCCATAACAATTTGGGCCTGGCCCTGAAAGAGCAAGGCGACCTGCAAGGGGCCGTGGCCTGCTACCAGCGGGCCCTCCAACTCCAGCCCGATTCCCCCCGGACATTCAGCAATTTGGGAAACGCCCTGCGCGAGCAGTGCCGACTGAAAGATGCCGCGGCGTGCTACCAGCAGGCGCTGCGGCTCCTGCCGGGTGACTTCGATGCCCTCTACAACCTCGGGGTGACGATGCGGGAACTGGGGCAGGATGCGGAAGCCGAAGCCATTTTCCATGAAGTCCGCCGCCTTCACCCCACCCTGCCCGAGGCCCACAACAACTTGGGCAACGTCCTACGCGAGCAGGGAGACGTCGAGGGGGCGGTGGGGGCCTACCGCCAAGCCCTGCGCCTCCGGCCGAGCTACGCCCAAGCCCACTGCAACCTAGCCCACGCCTTGGAGGAACAGGGCCGGCCGGCCGAGGCCGCGGCGCACCTCCTGGAGGCCCGGCGACTTCGCCCGGATTGGGCGCCTCCGCTGTTCACTCTGGCCGAGTTGGCTGCCCAAGGCCATTACCAGTTCCCCGAGGCCGACGTCCAGCGGATCGTGGCGCTGGCGGGCGACCCGGGCATTTCGGAGAGCGACGCCAGCGTGCTCCACTTCGCCTTGGCCATCCTCCGCGAGAAAGCGGGGGCCTATGACGAGGCCTTCGCGTCCTACCGTCAGGGCAACGCCTTGATGCACGGTTTTCTTCGCAAGAGCCGCAGGGCTTTTGACCCCCGCGAACACAAGGAAACGATCGACCAGTTGATCGCCACGTTTACCCCCGCGCTGTTCCACAGAGTCCGGGGCTTCGGCCTCGACACGGAGCTGCCGGTGTTCGTCATCGGCATGCCGCGATCGGGCACCACCTTGGTCGAGCAGATCCTCTGCGGCCATCCCCTGGTCTTCGGCGCCGGCGAACTCAAGGAAGTCCCTCGGCTGGTCTCCGAGCTGCCGGCCCGTCTCCAGGTGAAGGAACGTTACCCCCAGTGTATCCACCGCCTCGACCAGCCTACGGCCTGGGCGTTGGCCGAGGAGTACCGGGCGCGGCTTACGCGGCGGGGCGGGGCGGCCGCGCGGGTGATCGACAAGCAGGGGATGAACTACCTCCACCTGGGACTGCTGGCCATCCTGTTTCCCCGGGCTCGCGTGATCCACTGCCGTCGCGATCCCCGGGACCTTTGCCTGTCGTGCTACTTCCAGCAGTTCCGCGAGGTGAACTTCGCCTGGGACCTGGCCGACCTGGGCCGCTACTACCGCGCCTATGAGCGGCTGATGGACCACTGGCGCGCGGTCCTGCCCGTTCAGCCGCTCGAGGTCGCTTACGAGGATCTGGTGGCCAACCCGGAAGCAGTGAGCCGGCGAATGGTGGCCTTTTGCGGGCTGGATTGGGACGATCGCTGCCTGGCCTTCTACGAGAACCGCCGCCCGGTCCAGACGATGAGCAAGCTGCAGGTGCGACGGCCGATTTACACCACCTCGGTCGGGCGATGGCGGCGGTATGAGAAGCACTTAGGGCCGCTTCTGGAGGCCCTCGAGCAGGGCTGATCTCCCTACCGAGGGCGAAAAAGGGGAGGCCGAATCGCCATGGGCGTGACAGTCATAGGATCATCGTGACCACCGCGGAAACCTTTTCTCTGGCTCGGCAGTACCATCAAGCGGGATACCTCCTGCAGGCCGCCGAGATCTATCGCCAGATCCTCCACGCGGACCCAGCCAACGCCCCGGCGCTCTTCTGCCTTGGTGCCGCCTGCGATGCCCTTCAGAACTTGCCGGAAGCGGCGGACTGCTACCGGCGGCTAGCGCGTCTGGAGCCCGGCCGGGCCGACGCACACTACCGGCTCGGCGTGACCTTTCACAAACAGGGCAAGCTGGCAGAAGCCGGTGCGGCCTATCGGCAGGCCGTGCAACTCCGCCCCGATCATGCCGAGGCCCACACGAACCTGGGGGTCGTCCTCCACGCGCAGGGACAGTCAGAGCAGGCGATAGGCTGTTTCCGGCGGGCCTTGAGCCTCCATCCGGACTACGCGGACGTGCACCACAATTTGGGCGCCGTTCTTCAACAGCAGGGCGACCTGCGCGAGGCGGCGGCCTGCTATCAGCGGGCGATTCAACTCAGGCCGGAGTACGCCGAGGCCTACAGGAACCTCGGCGACGCGCTGCGCGAGCAAGGGGACATGGATGGGGCAGTAGCGGCCTACCGCCAAGCCTTGTGTCTCCGTCCGGACGACGCCGACGTGCACAACCACTTAGGGATGGCTCTTCAGCGCCAGGGCAACGTGCAGGAGGCAGTGGCCTGCTACCGGCGAGCCCTCCAGCTCAGACCCGATTATCCGCAGGCTTGCGGCAGCCTGGGAAACGCGCTGGAGGACGTGGGAGACGTCGAAGGGGCAGCCGCAGCCTACCGTGAGGTTCTCCGCCTCTCGCCCTCCTGCGCCGAAGCGCACAACAATCTGGCTGGCGTCCTTGAGGAGCAGGGCCGGGCGGAGGAAGCCGTCCGGCATGCACTGGAGGCCCTGCGCCTCCGCCCGGATTGGGCCCTTCCGCTGTTCATTCTGGCCGAGTTGGCCGCCCAGGGCTATTACAGCTTCCCCGCGGCCCAGTTGCAGCGGATCGCGGCACTGGTCGGCGATCCGAGCATCTCGCCGACCGACGCCAGCCTGCTCCACTTCGCCTTGGCCCTCCTGCGCGACAAACAAGGGGCCTATGACGACGCCTTCGCCCACTACCGCCAGGCCAATACCTTGAAAGGCCGCCTCTTTCACGAGGCGGGGCAGGCTTTCGATTTCCGTAAACACGCCGACGTGATCGACCAGTTGATCGCCACGTTTACCCCTGCCCTGTTCGAGCGGCTTCAGGGGTTCGGCCTGCACACGGAGTTGCCCGTGTTCATCGTCGGCATGCCGCGCTCGGGCACCACCTTGGTCGAGCAAATCCTCTCGAGCCATCCGTTGGTGTTCGGGGCCGGCGAACTCACGGAAGTCGGCCGGCTCGTGGACGAACTGGCCGCGCGCCTCAACGCGACGGAAGGTTACCCCCGGTGCACGGACCGCCTGGACCCAGCCACGGCGCGGGCGATGGCCGAAGAGTTCCGGGCGCGGCTTGCGCGGCGGGGCGGCTCTGCCGTGCGGGTGACCGACAAACACTGCCTGAACTATCTCCACCTGGGATTGCTGAGCGTGCTGTTCCCGCGGGCTCGGGTGATCCACTGCCGCCGCGATCCCCGGGACGTTTGCCTGTCGTGCTACTTCCAGAATTTCCGCGGACTGAACTTCACCTGGGAATTGCGGGGCCTGGGCCGCTACTACCGGGCGTACGAGCGGCTGATGGACCATTGGCACGCGGTCCTGCCCGTTCCGCCTTTGGAGGTCGTCTATGAGGAACTGGTGGCCAACCAGGAAGCCGTGAGCCGGCAGGTGGTGGCGTTTTGCGGGCTGGATTGGGACGACCGCTGCCTGAGGTTCCACGACAACCGCCGCCCGGTCCAAACGATGAGCAAACTGCAGGTGCGGCGGCCGATCTTCAGCACTTCCGTCGGGCGGTGGCGGCGGTACGAGAAGCACCTGGGGCCGCTCCTGGATACGCTCCGGCAGGGCGATCCTTTGCCCGGCCTGCCTGCCTGCTGAAGGTGTTGTCGTGACGATAGCGGAAGCGTTTACCTTAGCCCGGCAGTACCATCAAGCCGGAGACCTCCGGCAGGCCGTGGAGATCTACCGCCAGATCCTACGGGCGGACCCAGCCAACGCCCCCGCGCTCTCGTACCTTGGTGCCGCCTGCGAGGCCCTTCAGAACTTGCCGGAAGCGGCGGACTGCTACCGGCGGCTGGCGCGTCTGGAGCCCGGCCGGGCCGACGTACACTACCAGCTCGGCGTGACCCTTTTCAGGCAGGGCAAACCGGCGGAGTCCGCTGCCGCCATCGAAGAGGCGCTGCGACTCCGCCCCGATCATGCCGAGGCCCACACGAACCTGGGCGTTGCCCTCCACGCGCAAGGGCAGTGGGAGGGGGCGATCGCCTGTTACAGGCGGGCACTGAGCATCGGTCCGGACCACGCCGTGGTGCGCAACTACCTGGGGAAGGCCCTCAAGGAGCAAGGCGATCTGCAAGAGGCCGTGGCCTGCTACCATCGAGCTCTGCAACTGAGGCCCGATTACTCTGAGGCGTACAACAACTTGGGCGACGCGCTTCGCAGCCAAGGGGACCTTGCCGGGGCGACGGCGGCCTACCGCCAGGCCTTGCGTCTCGATCCGGCCTACGCCGAGGCACACCACAATTTGGGCGTGGCATTGGAAGGCCAGGGCCACGCGCAAGAGGCCGTGGCGTGCTACCGGCGAGCTCTCCAAGTCAGCCCCAATCTTCTCGGGGCGTGCATCAACCTGGGCCACGCGTTGTACGACGAAGGGGACGTCGAAGGGGCAGAGGCGGCCTACCGCCAAGCCTTGAGCCTGCAGCCCGGCTGCGCCGATGCCCACAACGGTCTGACCTACGTCCTTGAGGACAAGGGCCGGGCGGAGGAGGCCGTGCGCCATGCGCTGGAGGCCCTCCGCTTGCGCCCGGATTGGGCCCAGCCCCTGTTCATGCTGGCCGAGCTGGCCGTCCACGGCTACTACCAGTTTCCCGAGGCTCAACTGCAGCGGATACAGACGCTTCTGGCGGATCCGAACCTTCCGCTGAGCGACGCCAGCCTGCTCCACTTCGCCTTGGCCCTGGTGCGCGAGAAAGCAGGGGCTTACGACGACGCCTTCGCGTCCTACCGCCAGGCCAATGCCCTGCAACACCGCCTTCTTCACGAGAAGGGACAGGCCTTCGATCCCCAGCAGCACGACCGATTCATCGACCAGTTGATCGCCACGTTCACCCCGAAGTTCTTCGAGCGGGTGCGGGGGTTCGGCCTAGACACGGAGTTGCCGGTGTTCATCGTCGGCATGCCGCGCTCGGGTACCACCTTGGTCGAGCAAATCCTCTCCCGCCATCCGCTGGTCTTCGGCGCCGGCGAGCTCCGCGAAGTCAGCCGGCTCGTGGACGGACTGCCCGCCCGTCTTGGCTCGCAGGAACGCTACCCCCAGTGCGTGGACCATCTGCACCAGCCTGCCGCCCGGGCGATGGCGGAAGAGTACCTCCAAGAGATTTCCCGGCGGGGCGGGAAGGCGACGCGGGTGACCGACAAAGCGCCCCTGACGTACCTCCACCTGGGCTTGCTCGCCGTTTTGTACCCCCGGGCCCGCGTGATCCAGTGCCGCCGCGATCCGCGGGACGTTTGCCTGTCGTGCTATTTTCAGTATTTCCAGAGGGCGCACTTTGCGTGGGACCTGGGCGACCTGGGCCGCTACTACCGCGCCTACGAGCGGTTGATGGACCATTGGCGCGCGGTGCTGCCCGTGCCGCTGCTCGACGTGGTCTATGAGGAAGTGGTGGCCCACCAGGAGGCCGAGAGCCGGCGACTAGTGGCCTTTTGCGGCCTTCCGTGGGACGATCGCTGCTTGAGGTTCTACGAGAGCCGGCGCCCGGTGCAGACGGCCAGCAAGCTGCACGTGCGGCGGCCGATCTACACGACCTCCGTCGGGCGATGGCGGCGCTACGAGAAGCACCTTGGGCCGCTCCTGGAGGCGCTCCAGCAGGGCTGATCCCCGGCGCAGGGCTCAACGGCCGCAGTCGCCCACGGCGCGAGCGGCCGCTGCTTTAGCGAACTGGGTTGCCTGGCGGCCCGACGCGGGCTGCTTGCGGCCCGGTCAGCAACCGGCCAGCGACATCACGCCGGCCAGCACCAGGATCCCAAGAAGTAACCGTTTCATCGTCTTCTCCCGCGACCGCCCCTCGACAGCCTCAGTGCTCATGATACGAGCTTCTCCAGGTTTCTACGGACTTTCGAAGTCTATCAGACTTCGGAAGTCTCCTCCAGACCAGCTCTCGCCAGCCGGCTCTCATGCTGCTCCGGATCGGCAAGATACCGGGTGACGGACTTGGCGAGCTTTTCCGCCACGTCGAAGGCTTGGAGTACTTGTCGAGTTCGATGTTGGGCATGGCCGCCTCGTGACGGGGACAAACCCAATTGTCATGATTGCTGGCCCGTTGCACAGCCCGGCCAATCGCTGGAGAATGGAAGCCGGGTGCCATGTTCCACCGAAAAGTGGGGGATCGGCCATCCGGGTTTGCTTGGGTTGGTTTCTCTGCCACCGCATCGCGGGGCCAAGCGGCGACCGGGCTGTCCCCTTCGGCTGCGTTTTCGGCGGTACTACGGTAGGAGAATCGTCATGGGCGATGCCGATCCTGACTCCTCGGAGACGTCCCGCCTGCTGGAGCTTGCCCAGACGGGCGACTCCGCCGCCTTCGAGCGGCTTTTCGAGCGGCACCGGCCCGCAATCCGCCGTTCGGTCGAGCGGCGTCTGGGCCCGATTGTGCGTCCGCGGGCTGACGCCTCGGACGTAGTCCAAGAGACCCAAATCGAGGCATTCCGCCGGCTGGAGGAGTATCTTCGCCGCCGGCCCATGCCCTTCCGCCTCTGGGTCCTGAAGACCGCCCACGAGCGGCTCCTGAAGATCGAACGGCACCACCTGCAAGCGGCCAAACGATCTGCCCGGCGCGAGGTCCCGTTGCCCGATTCGTCGTCGGCGTACCTATGCCAACTGGTCGCGCGTGGGCCCACGCCCAGCGCACAAATCGGCCGCCGGGAGCTAGCCCAGCGCATTCGGTCCGTTCTGGCGCAACTCGCCGAGCCGGACCGCGAGATCATCTTCCTCCGCAACTTCGACGGTCTGTCGAACAAGGACGTCGCCTGCCTCCTGGAACTCAGCCCCGACGCTGCCAAGAAGCGCTACGCAAGGGCACTCCTGCGCCTGGAGAAGCTGATGGGCCAAAGTGGGCTTACGGAATCGGAACTATGAGGGGGGACAGTCCCCTTTTTCGCCCCGAAAAAGGGGACTGTCCCCCTTAGACGCTGCACGGAGTCGGAACTATGACCAAGACGAGCCCCGACCTCTCGCTGGAATCGCTGCTGGCCGAAGTGATCGACGAGTTCAC
>Ga0315280_10002551_pt1 | contig 29412 bp, 27 predicted proteins | sample YL17G06_40_MG_FD_203697 | JGI IMG/M metagenome (GOLD analysis project Ga0315280, IMG submission 203697) | Sediment microbial communities from Yellowstone Lake, YNP, Wyoming, USA - YL17G06_40 | ecosystem: Environmental > Aquatic > Freshwater > Lake > Sediment | place: USA: Wyoming | collected... | reverse complement strand
CTTCGTCCACGTAGCGCACTCTCACAGCCTCGAACAGCGGCGCGATCTTGAGCTGACCCGCCCGCAGCATCCGCTGCATGGGGGCGAGGCAGGCCTTGGAATAGAGCGCGTGCAGGGGTTCGGGCTGACCGCCCAGACACGGGACCACCGCGTCGACGTTGCTGCTTTCCCCTATCAGATAGCGCAGAAGCTCACGGTTCAGGAAGGGCATGTCGCAGGCCACGACCAGGCTCCAGGGCTCGGCAGAAGCCTCAAGTCCGCTAAAGATGCCCCCAAGCGATCCCCGGCCGGGGTAGCAGTCGCTCACCGCCCGCACCCAGGATGGCAGCAGCAAAGCGGCTGCGTGCTCCGGCCGAGCCACCACTACCAGCACCTCGGTGGTCAGAGGCACGAGGCTATCGATGACCCGCTCGATGAGGGCCTTGCCGCCGATGCGCTCCAGCGCCTTATTCCTCCCCAGGCGCCGGCTCGCGCCGCCAGCCATGATGACCCCGCTCACCTGAATTGACTTGCCCATGTTATGGGATTTGCAGAAGCTACCAGCGGCCCTCTCCGCCATCACTGGAACAGGAGCGTTTCCGCAGCGGCCTAGGCGTGTTGGGTCGGGGCTGGTGCGGACATCATCAGCGTCTCCGCCGCCCGCCTGCGCCCCAGCGCATCCGGCCCCACCAGCTCCGACAGGCCCAGCTCCCGCAGCTTTGTCTCCGGGATCAGGCCCTCGGCTGTCCACCCCCGCGCGCGATAGTAGGAGAGGTCTACCAGCAGGACCTTGCCGTGATAGCCGTAGAGCATTGCAGCCTCTCCACCCCTACCCTTCTCCATACCCTGCATCGAGCGCTGCCACGTCCATGGCCACGGTCAGGATGCGTTCCGCCGGCAGCAGTCGTTCTCCAGCAACCTGGCGTAGATCGATCGTCTTGAGGTAGCGGCGGCACTGTTCGCAAACACTGAGGCGATAAATGTGATCATGGCTAGGGTAGTAGGCCAGGCGGCGCGGATCATCGTTGCCGCAGAACGGGCAACCTATTCGCCGAAACGCCCACTCGCTGTCACAGCGCGAGCAGAGGAGGAGTCGCCGCCCGCTCCCCCGTTCCAAGGCGGCGAGGTCCGGCTCGCCGCCGCAGATCGGGCAGCGACCGCGATACCATATGCTATCGTCGATCCAAGGAGCAAGCGCCTCCGCCTGGGCTCGCAAGAAGGGACGCAGGGCGTTGTTGAAAATGAAGGTGAGGAGGCTGGCATCGAGCCCGGCTTCCTCTCCTTCACGCACCCCACCCTCGCGCAGATACTCGATGGCGAGGGCCTCGATCTGCTGTCGTTCATCGTCCAGCCAGGCATGAATCCTGGCCAAGCTATCGGCCAACTCCGGTCTGCGCTCGGCGACGATGAATCCTATCTGGTCGCAGAGCCCGGCCAAAGTCTGGCCATCCACTCCCAAAGACTCCGGCGAAAGCAGAGGATGCCCTTGCTCAAGCCGCTCACCGGCCTCCGCGCCGCTCAGGGCCGGGCGGCGCGGCGAGACCTGAACGCGCGCCTGAGCCTCGAGCAATTCGCAATGGAGTTCGACGGTGTCGGCTAACTCAGGCCGCTTGTCGACCTGGCGGTGTAGCTCTTGCACGATCTTGGCATAACCAACCACGACAGCCCCCCACAACCCAGCTTCGCTCTTCCTCCCCGCCTTCCAACACCTGTCAGTGATGTGGCCCGCCTACTTCCCAGCCGGCTCAGTGGCGTGTTCGCCGAACAGCGGCAGATAGCGCGCCACCAGGCCATAGGCGAGGACGCCCGCAGAGATCACGCTGATGGTGATAGCGAATTCCAGCGGGTGCGGCCAATAGCGGACGGCGAACTCCGGCCTGCTGAGGTTGATCAGGCTCACGGCAAAGCGGCTGAGGACCACCTCGCTAACGACCAGGAGCGCACTGAACAACAGCCAGGTGCTGCTTCGCCTTACGGCCGACAGCGAGAATAACACCATGGGCAGCAGCACAAAGCCTATCATCTCCAGCCACCAGAGGCCACTCGCCAGATTCCATTTTGTCAGCAGGTCGAGCTCACCCGAGCCAGCCAAATCCCCGATCTTGACCGCGGCATAGGCAGCCAAGACAAACGGGATCACCCGGGCCAAGCCACCAAGGATGTCCAGCTCCAGCCCTCGCCGGAACACCCTCGAGCTGATGCTGGACTCCACGATCACCATAGCCGGGCCCACCGCTACCGCCGTCAGCCAGAACATCAGTGGCAATAATGGCGTATACCAGATCTTGTTCAGTTGGTCGGGCAGGATGGTATACAGCGAACCCAGGGAAGACTGATGCAGGGTGGACAGCGTTGCCCCCGCGATGGCAAGCGGGATGATGAGGGCATGGATGAGCCGGCGCGGCGCCTCCAGCCCAAAACGCTCGAACACCAGCGGACTGAACTCCAGGGCCAGCACAAAGGTGTACAGCATTACGCACCAGCCTACCTCGAACATGACCGAATGGTAGTTCCAGAAGATTATGAGATACCAGATGCGCTCCGGTCGGCCCAGGTCAACCAGAAGGGCCACGATCACCATCAGGTAGCCAAGGAAGCCGGTGAGAATGGCCGGCCGAAGGACGGATCGGTACCGCTCCTGGCCAAAGAGATAGACCATCGACGCCGTGATAAAGGCGCCGGATGCCAATGCCACGCCGCAAAGGAGGTCGAAGCTGATCCACAGCCCCCAGCCCGTGCTGTCGTTCAGGTTGCTGATAGCCCCAATGCCGTTTGCGTAGCGGATCATTGCCACCACGAATCCAATGGCCATCAAGCCTAGCAGCACGACGACAGCGGGCGAAATGGGAGGACGGCGGAGAGTGATTCCTCTGATCATGACGATGCCTCCCTATCTCCTTACCTACCTCAGCCTCTGTTCTTGCCCATCATCTCTTGTCGGCGTTTCACCACCCAATAGATGCCGCTCAGGCCGACCAGCATGCCCACCAGAACCGCAGGCGTAGCTTTGGTCATGATGCCCTCGGTCTTCTCCTGAATTGGCTCCGGCCCAAGCTGCGGCATACCCAGCTCCGTGAAGGGAACGGGGCCGATGTACAGGAGGGAGGTGCCTCCTGCCTCCTCCTTGCCGTAGACATGATCCACGTATCTCTCCGGGTGTTCCCGAATCCTCGCCTCCGCCGTGGCGATCAGCTCGTCGCGCTCCCCGAACTTGAGCGCCCCGGTCGGGCAGGTGTGGACGCAGGCCGGATCCAACCCTGCGCTCAGGCGATCGGAGCAGAAAGTGCACTTCTTGATCACCGGCCCCTCAAACAGGCCCTTGTTCCACTGGAAGGTAGGAACGTCGAAAGGACAGGCGATCATGCAGTAGCGACAACCAATGCAACGGTCCGAGTGGTAGAGCACCGGCCCTTCTTCCGTCTTGTGCAGAGCACCCACCGGACACGCCGATACGCAGGCTGGGTGCACACAGTGCATGCAGGCGTAGCGGCGGAAGGCCCATCTCCCCCCGCCGTCGCCGTCGTCAACCTCCCTGAACTCCATGAGGAGCCAGGTGTTGGCCGAGACACGCGGCGGGTTCTGGTAGCTGCCGGTATTATGGGTGACCTCCGCTGGCAGGTCGTTCCACTGCTTGCAGGCAACCTGGCAGCCGCGGCAGCCGGTACACCTGAATGCGTCAAACAGTATCGCCACCTTAGCCATGTCACTTACCATCCTTTGGCAAGGTAAACGTCAAGACCATCCTGTCCCTAGGCCTTTCTCACATCCACCAGGAATACCTTGTACTCTGGAATCATTGTATTGGCATCGCCGACGTGGGCCGTCAGGTCGTTGGCGATGTCGCCGGTGACTAGCCCCTGCCATCCGAAGTGCCAGGGCATTCCCACCTGATGCACCTTCCTACCGTTGACCTGGAATGGCCACCAGCGCTTGGTGACCAGTGCCACCACCTGAATCTGCCCCCGCGCCGAGCTGACAATGACCTGATCACCGTTCTTGATGCCCTTCTCCTGCGCCAGTTCTTCACCGATCTCGACGAACATGTCAGGCTGGCACTCGGCTAGCCAGGGGAGGTTGCGGGACATGGGCCCGGTCTGCCATTGCTCGCACAATCGATAGGTGGAGCAGATGATGGGGAATTGATCGGCTGTGCCCACCTTGTCGCCAATGTCTTTGTCGGCGTCGGTGTCCCACAGTTTGATCACCGGGTTGTTCTGCACGCTGGAAATCGGGTTCTTGATGGGCGACTCCAGGGGCTCGTAGTGCTCTGGCAGTGGCCCCTCGTTGAGCCCCTTGGGGGCGAACAGCCATCCCTTGCCGTCGGCCTTCATGATGAAGGGGTCGGTACCCGCCTGAGCGCTCAGGCCGGTCTTGGCAGGGTCGGCCTTGGCGTCCGGCTTCTTGGTCAGCGGAAAATCGGGCACGTCGTAGCCCATCCACTTACCGAGGATGGGATTGCCCTGGGCATCCTTCGTCCCCGAATCGGCAGTGGCGTCCCACCAGATGACCTTCTTGTTCTCCGCCCAGGGCGTCCCGTCCGGTCTCGCCGAGGCGCGATTGTAGAGGACGCGCCGGTTGGCTGGCCAGGTAAAGCCCCAGTAGGGGTAGAAGCCGTAGTCACCGGGATCCTTCTGCCCACGCCGCTTCACCGCCGGCATGGTGGTCCCCGTACCGTCATCGGCTAGAGCGAAGTAGCCGCTGAAGAGCCAATTGCCACAGGCGATCGTCCCCGGATCGGCGGCCGAGGCGATGGTGGCGAAGCCGGGGATGACCTCCCCCTCCTTCACCAGCACCTTGCCGCTCGCATCCTTTACATCCGCCAGGGCATAGCCATTGATCTCGCGGGCGACAAGCTCAACATCCACCTCATCCCCGTAGTCCCAGACCAGGTCGAGGATGGGGCGATCCTTGGCATCGGTCGAGTCCTTGTAGACGTTCTTGAGGGCCTTACCCAAACGGTCGAGGATCCAGATGTCGGGCTTGGCCTCGCCGGGCGCCGTTGCCACCTGGGGCCGCCATTGGCTGCGGCGGCCGCTGGTAACGATGCTACCCGCCTTCTCCACAGCATCAACCGCCGGCAGCAGGAACACCTCGGTCTTGATGTCCTTAGGCTGAACATCGGGCCCTTTCCAGAACGAGGCCGTCTCGGTCTCGAACAGGTCCATGACCACCATCCAGTCGAGGTTCCCAATCGCTTTGCGCTCGAAGCGGGCATTGGGCCCGCCCACGGCCGGGTTCTGGCCCATGCAGACCAGGCCCTTGATCTTGCCCGCGTACATCGCCTCAAACAGGCTGATCCACGAATAGTTCCCGCTGGTCTTGGGGATGTAGTGATAGGCGTAGCCGTTGTCTTTCGTCGCCGCGTCGCCGAACCAGGCCTTCATCAGGGTGGCGAAAAAGCGCGGCCCGTTGACCCAGTAGCTGGTCGTATCGAAACGCTTGGAGTAGGCGGCGAAGTCAACGTCCACATCGCGCGGGCAGCCGAGGTAGCCGGTAAGAATGTCGAACAAAACACCCATGTCGGTACTGCCCTGGACATTGGACTCGCCCCGCAGGGCGTTGACGCCGCCGCCCGGGATGCCGATGTTACCCAGGAGGAGCTGGAGGAGAGCAGTGGACCGCACATTCTGCGTGCCCACCGTGTGCTGCGTCTGGCCCATGGCGTACATGATGGTGCCGGACTTGTCCGGGGCGCCGGTGGCGCAGTACAGTTCCGCCACCTGGAGGAACTTGTCTTTCGGCGTGCCGCACACCTGCTCGACCACCTCGGGCGTGTAGCGGGCGTAGTGCTTCTTCAGGTGGGCGAAAACGCAATTGGGGTCGTCCAGGCTTGTAGCCTGCTTAACGACGGACACTTCCTTCTCGACCGTTACCTCCGCGCCGGTGACAGGATCCTTCTCCGTGACTGTAACCGTCTGCTTCTCGGTCTGATACTGCCACGACGTCGTGTCGTACGATCTCTTTTCGGGGTCATAGCCAGAGAAAAGGCCGTCGAGGTCGGCCGGGCCTTGGAAGTCCGGCTGAATCAGGGTGAGGGCGTTGGTGTAGTACTTGACGTACTCCTCGTTGTAGAGCTTGTTCTGCAGCGTGTAGTTGATCAGCCCACCCAAGAAAACGATGTCGGTGCCTGAGCGCAGGCGAACGTACAGATCGGCGGTGGCGGCTGTGCGAGTGAAGCGGGGGTCGACAACGATGAGTTTGGCATTGTTCTTGTCCCGCCCCTGGTTGACCCAAAGCATGGATGCTGGATGGTTCTCCGCAGGGTTGGCGCCAAGGACCAGGATGCAGTCGGAGTTCTTGATGTCGGTCCAGTCATTGGTCATAGCACCGCGACCATACGTGGGGCCGAGACCGGCCACCGAGGGCGAGTGTCATATACGGGCCTGGTGCTCTAAATACACCACCCCTAGAGATCGCATCAGTTTCGAGGCCAGATAGCAGTCCTCGCTGTTGTTGGCAGCGCCGCCCAGCCAGGCCAGGCCATCAGTGCGATTGACCGTCACGTCCTTTCCGTCGACCTTGACCGTAGTGACGAAGGTCTCATCGCGCACTTTCTTGATGCGCTGGGCGATCTCGGCTGTGGCCCACTCCCACGATTTCTCCTCCCACTGGTCCGAGCCTGGAGCGCGATACATCACCTTATGCAGGCGCAGGGGGCTCTTGGAGAGTTGGGGCACGGCAACAGACTTGGGGTCGAGGGCGCCACGGTTGGTGATGTGGTCTGGGTCGCCCTCGGCGTTGCTGATATGTCCATTCTCGTCCGTGGCGATGACCAGACCGCAGCCGCAGGAGCAGTAGGGACAGATGGTATGCGACTCGCCAACTTTCTTGTGCAGAGGGAAATCGCCCATGCCCTTGGCGGCAGCCGAGCCGGTCGGCAAGAGGAGGCCGGCGTTGGTCGCGGCGCAGAGCACAAGGAAATGTCTTCGGCTCAGCTTGGTCATAAAACTCGACCTCCTGGGCGGAAGCCCAAACAGACGGACGCCGTGTCAACGGATGGCGGCCACAAGACGTCTCCCCCTTCGATGAGCGACTGACGATTAGAAAAAGACAGTCTTATCACTCTGCACTACCCAGTCCACCAAGTCAAGCATAGAGGCGCTCTCCACGCCTGCCACCATTTCCTCCGCACGAAGGCCTCGCTCCGCCGAGCAGACACGGCAGGCCTTGACCGTCAGCCCTTCTTGCATCGCCGCCCCCAGTAGCTGCTCACAATTGGGCATGCCTGCCTCGCCGATGGGCATCTCCGGCGGCTTCTGCCCCCTCTTGGCCGCAAACACAGCGTCTTCGAAGAGAAAGAGGTTCACCTGGTGTCCTTCGTGAAGAGCCACCAGCGAAAACCTGAGAGCGGTGTACACTCGTTGTTTTCCGTAGGGCGGGTCGCCTACCGCAACGGTAATGGTTGCCACAGACGCCTTCCCTCTCCTTAGCCTCCACTAAACTCGCGATCCAAAGTAGCCACAAGCCGAGATTCCCCTCGGCTAGTCTTCGCTGGATCATACCAGACACAGGCATTTGGTTGTAGCATGTGAATCTTAGCACAAAGTCCATCGCCAAATAGCGTCAGGGTAGTAACAGGATCGTTACAGTTGGCTGCCGCTGCAATGAGAGGTGCCCTGGGAACACGCTCCGGCGCCGACCGCCCGGTGCGGCCCTGCTCGAGAGGAAGCGCCAGGCTCAAGGTTCGCATCCTCTGCCTGCCGCGGAAGTTGAGCCACGCCTGAACCCGGGTGTCGATGCCCTTGCCAGCAGACAACGTCTGCGCTAGCCTACAGTAGCAGAACCGCAACACGGCGGGACGGCGCGGAAAGGAGGCCCCCAATGAACGAGAGCGATGTTAGCTTTATGTCGGCCGCAGACCTCATTGCATCCTACCAGGCGAAGGCCCTCAGCCCGGTAGAAGTGACCCAGGCGGTGCTAGCCCGCATCGGCCGGCTCAATCCTACGCTCAATGCCTTCGTGCTCGTGGACGGGGAAGGAGCCCTGGCCTCAGCGCGAGCCGCCGAGAAGGCTTACGCATCGGGATCGGCGGGGCCCCTGGCCGGCGTTCCGGTATCCATCAAGGACCTGACCGAAACGCGGGGCATGCGCACGACGAAGGGGTCGGTGGCGCTCAAGGACTGGGTTCCGGACTTCGATGCCGTCGTTGTAGAGCGCCTGCGCGATGCCGGTGCCTGCATCTTGGGCAAGACAAACACTCCTGAGTTTGGCATGACGTTCACCACGAACAACCGCTTGTTCGGCCCGGCGCGCAATCCCTGGAACCTGGAACGCACCACCGGCGGCTCCAGCGGCGGCGCCGCAGCGGCAGTGGCCTCCGGCCTCGGCCCCATCGGCCACGGCAATGACGCCGGCGGCTCGATCCGCGTGCCAGCGAACTTCTGCGGCGTGTTCGGCATCAAGCCCACCATGGGCCGCATCCCCAACGACACGGACAAGGTGGGAATGCAGGTCTTTGCTCACGAGGGCGCGCTCACGCGCAGTGTGCGCGATGCCGCCCTCTTCCTCTCCGCGTGCTCTGGGCCTGACCCCCGCGATCCCTGGGCTATTGAGGATGAGCCGCCGGACTTCCTGGGCACGCTGGACGAACCCGTTCGCCACCTGAGAATCGCCTGGAGCGCCAGCTTCGGCGGCGCTCCCACCGACCCTGCGGTGCTGGCAGCCTGCCAGGATGCGGCGGAGTGGCTGGCGAAGCGAGTTGGCAAGGGCGAGCTGGCCCAGGCCACGCCCGACCTCAGCGGCGTGGCCGAGTCATTCCTGACGGTGTTCCTGACGGACGACTACCTGTCGCACATCGAACTAGTGGGGGACCGCCTCGACGACCTCTGCCGGCAGGTGCGGCAAGGCTTTGAAAGGGCAAAGCAGCTACCGGCAACGGAATATGCTCTCGCCCTCGGCAAGATCGCCCGCTTTCGCTACAACACCCGACGCTTCTTCGAGGAGTATGACCTGCTGCTGACGCCCGTAACCTCGGAGCCTGCATTCAGGATCGATGACCCGGCGTGGGACATAGAGCACCAGATTCCACCGCTGGAGATGGCCAAGTTCATGTTCACACCCCCGTTCGGCGTGTCGGGCAATCCCGCGGCCTCGCTGCCGGTCGGATTCACCCCCGACGGTTTACCCATTGGCCTCCACATCGTGGGCCGCTGGGGCGAGGACGACACGGTGCTGCGCGTCGCCCGCGAACTCGAGCGGGAGAGGCCCTGGGCGCAGCGACGCCCGCCCGAGCAGGAGAGGCACTAGGGGCCAGGCACAACAAGACGGGTCAGCCTCCGCTGGTCACCTCTCAGCAGAGGAGGCTGTCGAAATGCCCATTATCTCCGTTCATGGTTCGACAGGCTCACCACGAGCGGAGATCCGCAGGCACCTCAAATCGCTCGCCCTGAGCCTGTCGAAGGGCGAACGGGGGCGTTTTTCAACAGCCTCGGAGATTGAACCGCGGGCGCTACCCTGATATCCTTACAGATGCTAGAGTCCGGTTGGCGAAGGTTCGAGCCCGAGGCGGTGGCACTATGGCAGAAGCGTTGATGAGAAAGCGAGCGGATGTTGTCGTTGTCGGCTCTGGCCCCGGCGGTGCCACAGTCGCCCGTCAGCTAGCCAGAGCTGGCAAGAAGGTTGTCCTGCTCGAGATGGGCAGAGACTACAGGAATGAATTCTACTACGGCACCCACCTTGGAGCCCTGCTCTACGCTGACAACCGCAGCCTCTTGTTCACCGAGGAAGGACTGAACATCATCAGACCCATCATGACGGGCGGAGCGACAAATCTGTTCGCCGGCTCTGCCGCCAGACCGCCAGCATGGCTGAAGGAAAGATACAAGGTCGACATCGATGACTATGTTGAAGAGACCATAAGGGAACTCGATATCCAACCACTCCCTGACGAATTCCTTGGCCAAGCCTCCAAGCGCATCATGGAGGCAGCAATCTCCCTCGGCTACAAGTGGGAACCGCTCATGAAGTTCATCAAGCCTGCCAGGGCTGCCAAGTTTGACTGCGGTGCCAAGTGCATGCTCGGTTGCAGATGTGGGGCCAAGTGGACAGCCAACGAATATGTCGACGCTGCCGTTTCCGCCGGCTGCGAATTGATCACCCAGGCGAAGGTAGACAGTCTGATCATCGAAGATAAGCAAGTTCTCGGGGTCAAGGGGAGCGTCAAGAAGAGAATCCCCTTTGAAGTGAGAGCGACGGTCGTTGTTCTAGCAGCGGGCGGTATCGGAACGCCCCTAATCATGCAAAACTCGGGATTCTTTGAGGCCGGCAATGGCCTGACAATGGACACAACGACAATGGTCCACGGCGTGTCGAAATACAAAGGAAATGCATCCGAGCCACCAATGACCGTCGCCTACACCGACGATGAAAACGGCTACATGCTAAGTGCCCTGATCGATCCCTGGCTATCCTATCCCATCATCATGTTTGCCAAGGGCATCCGCTATCCCCTCACCTGGGTCAACTACCGCAGAACTATGGGGGTGATGATCAAGGTAAAAGACGAAATCTCCGGCGGCATTACCATCGATGGAAAGATCAGCAAGCCGCTGACCGCCCAGGATCGCCTCAAGCTGAACCACGCCTCGATCGTCTCCCGAAAGATCCTCGTCAAGGCAGGTTGCGAGCCGGATTCTATCTTTGTGGGCCCGCTGCGGGGAACCCACCCCAGCGGAACCGTCAGAATTGGTGAGATGCTTGACACAAACCTCCGGACCGAGGTCAAGAACCTCTACGTCTGCGACGCTAGCACCTTCCCGGAGGCACTGGATAGGCCAACCGTGGTCACCATCATAGGTTTGGCCAAGAGATTGAGCGACCACCTGCTGAATACCGTCTTCCGAAAGGAAGCCGCTGCCCGCGTGCCGACAGCGCCGGCCGAACGCTAGCTGAGGGGCGTCAGGCAAGCCCCTTCCCCTGGCGCTCACGCTTGTATCTGCCGAGAAAGGAGGTTGCCGCAGATGAAGGTCAAATGGTTGGGACACGCTTGCTTTCTCCTGACCTCCGAGAGCGGGCTGAGGATCATAACCGACCCCTATACCCCCGGCGTCTTCGGATTGGACTACGCACCGCCGGCGGAGACGGCCGACATCGTCACAGTGAGCCACGACCACGCCGACCACAACAACGTGGCGGCTGTGAAAGGTAATCCTCAGGTCGTGCGGGGGGCCGGTAGCCACGAGGCCAAGGGCATCCAGTTCAAGGGCGTGGCCACCGCCCACGACCAGTCGTCGGGGAAAGAGCGAGGGGCGAACACGATTTTCTGCTTCGCCCTGGACGGCATCAACGTCTGCCACCTGGGCGACCTGGGCCACGACCTATCGGACCAAACAGTGGCCGCCATCGGCGATGTGGACGTGCTGCTGATCCCAGTAGGGGGCAACTTCACCATTGACGCCGCCCTCGCCAACCGCGTCTGCCAGAAGCTCGCACCGAAGGTGGTCATCCCTATGCACTTCAAGAACGCCAGGTGCCCAGGCTTCCCCGTCGCCGGGGTGGAGGAGTTCACCCGCGAGCGTCAGCAGGTAAAGACGATCGACGGCAGCGAGATAGCGCTCAAGAAGGAACAACTCCCCACCGGCGCGGAGACCATAGTCCTGAGGCCGGCGCTCTAAGGGCCTGCCCGTCTCCGACTGCGATGTCGCCCTCATCCTACTCGCAGGCGCGACGGCTGGCAAGGGAGGAGTCCCCGACTGTGGGAGCGGGCCTGGCAAGTGCTTCTCAGCCCTCACGATCTACCTGACCCGGCTGACGGCGAACAGCGCTCTCGCCGAACGGGCGGCAAGAAAGCCGTGAGCATCCGGAGCGGAGGAGTCCACCGCCTCCACATCCCCCTGGAAGTCCTCGACCCGCGTGACCCAAACCCCGTACATGCCTGACGAGTCCGGGCTGTCAGCGAAGGGGCAGAGCTGGATGGTGGCCGCCCCGCCGAGGCTATCGATGCCAACGGCGTGGCGCCCCTGCCCCGACACGCCCGCGATCACGCCATCGGCCACCCGAAACTGACGGAACCTCACCTCATCGCTGGAGAGCAGCGCTTCGCCGGAGACGTTGGTCACCTGGAAGAAGTAGTCGCCGTCGGGCAAGCGTGGCGAGCTATCCTGTCCCCTCGCCACCAGGTAGGCATCGCACCTGTTTTCGAATATGACCGTCGCCGCTGTCCGGCCATCCTGAAGTGCTACCGAAACGCTGCCCCCGACGGCGGCATATGGCAGGACTCCCTCCTCCTCGGCCGCAGGGCCACCACCGCGGCCGCCAAGAGTGAAGGCCAGCGTCAGGCCGACCGCCACTGCGACCGCTGCGACGGCCCCGCCGAACCACAGCCATCGCTGCCAGCGGGCCTTCTCCGGCCTCAGCGGTTCCCAAGACCAGCTCCAGTCCCGTTCCAGCCCGCTCCTGCGGCCTACCGGAATACGCCTCTTATCTCGAAACCACGGCATATCGACGAGCGCCCTACTGTATAGACGCTCGGCAGCCACCGACAGCTACCGCCTTCCTCCTGACCGCCCCTTGTCAGGCGTCAACACTTGTGATAAACAACGAGCATCGGCCTTTGCAGGAAAGGAGCGGCGCCATGTTTCAGACGAGGATCACCAAACTCTTCAACATCAAATACCCCATCATCTGCGGAGGCATGTACTGGATCGGCCGGGCCGAGCTGATAGCAGCCGTGGCCAATGCCGGTGGCCTCGGCTTCATGGCAGCGGCCACCTTCCAGAATCTCGACGATCTGCGCGCCGAGATCCGCAAGGCCCGCGACATGACCGACGGTCCGATCGGGCTCAATATCAACCTCTTCCCCGCCCTCCGACCCCAGCCCATCGAGGCCTGGGTGGAGATCGCCTGCGAGGAGAAGATACCGGTAGTCGAGACCTCCGGCCGCAGCCCGGAGGCGATCGTGGCGCCGTTGCATGCCGGCGGCGTCAAGATAATGCACAAGGTGCCAGGCGCCCGCTACGCCCGCACTGTCGAGCGGCTCGGCTGTGACGCGGTGTGCGTGGTGGGACACGAGTGCGGCGGGCACCCGGGCATGGACGAGGTAACCACGCTGATAATGGTGCCCGCGACCGTGGATGCGGTGAGCATACCGGTGGTGGCCGCCGGCGGCTTCGCCGATGGTCGCGGCCTGGTGGCCGCCCTGGCCCTGGGCGCCGATGCTGTTCTCATGGGCACTCGCTTCATGGCCACCAAGGAGTGCCGTGGCCACCCCGCTTGGAAGGAATGGCTGGTGAACGCCAGGGAGACAGACACCGTTTACTGCATGAAGTCCATCAACAACCCATCGCGGGTGGCCAAGAATGCCGTGGCAGCCCAGGTGATGGAGATGGAGGCTCGCGGAACCACCCTGGAGGAGTTGCTGCCCGTCGTAGCCGGACAGGGGGGCGCCGTCTTCGACGACGGCAAGCTGGATTCCCAACTGGCCAGCGTCGGCCAGGCGGTCGGCCTCATCCACGATGTGCCGACAGTGAAGGAGCTCATCGACCGAATGGTGGAGGAAGCGATCCAGATCCGCGAGCGCCTGAACGCCGCCATCACCAGCGCCTAGCCCGCTGGAGCAACCGCCAGCATCGACCCCCAGAACCTCGAACGCCTAGCGGCCGCCGTCCTCAGGCCCCGCCCTCGTCGGCGATGCCCGCCAGGCGCTTGGCCAGGGCGATCTTCTCGGCCAGATTGGCCTGCCGGAACATGGCTATCTTCTGAGCCTGGGGCGAGCCAGCCCCGTGCATGCACTCCACCAGCGCAGAGCAGCCTGTCATGTTCTCGATGAGGCGGGCCACTCGAATCCTGTCCTCGGCGGGGAAGTCGGCGGCGCCCTGGAAGTACTTGCGGACGTACGGCCCCACCACGGGATGTCTCAGGTCTTTCTCCGAGGGCAGAGTGCCTAAAAGGCCGCCCGCTATGTCGTGAGCCAGGCGGCCTATCTCATACATGAACCTGGTGGTGTTCAGCTTGCTGGTGTTGGCCAGGAGGGGATTCACATAGCAGACGCCGGCAGGCGTCATCTGCCCCTCGGCGGAGCAAGCCAGGGAGCAATTGAAAAGGGTTTCAGTGAGGTGCACCATCTCCACTAACTTGTCGCGAATGTGGGCGGCCTCTGCCACCCCATTGTGCCGGGCGACGAGGGCGGCCGCGCCGATGAGCACGTCGGCCACCCCGCTCTTGCATCCCCCATAGTTCTGGCGGTGGTAGGAGGAAAACGTCTCCACCAGAGGCAGGGCAAAGTCAAACTCGCCGCACATGAACACCCGCTCCCAGGGCACGAAGACATTATCGAACACAATCAGCGCTTCACCGCCCACGGAGCCGAAACGGGCGTTGCCCTGGTCTATCTCCCCCGCCAATTTCCGTTCGTCGTTGGTCTGCCGCCCGAAGATAAAGGTGAGCCCCGGCGTATCAGCGGGCACAGCGAAAGAGACGGCGTAATCCCTGTCTTCCTCCCGCATGGCAGTGGTGGGCAAGACCACTAGCTCATGGGAGTTGACAGCGCCCGTCTGGTGCTGCTTGGCCCCGCGCACAACGATGCCGTCCTTTCGGCGCTCTACCACCCGAACGTAGAGGTCTGGATCCTCCTGCGCGCTGGGACGCAAGGCGCGGTTGCCTTTGGCGTCGGTCATCGCCCCATCGCACATGACGTCGCTGTCCTGAACGTAGGCCACGAAGCTTCGCAGACGGCTGTGATATTCGGTGCCATGCTGTTGATCAATGAGGTAGGTGACGATGTAGAGGGCGTTCAAGGCATCGAAGCCGACACACCTCTGGAAGCAGGCACCCGTTTGCTGCCCCAGAAGCCGCAGCATCTTCACTTTGCGCACCAAGTCGTCAGGGCTCTGGTGGATATGGGTGAAGCGGTTGATTCTCCTTCCGCTGAGATGCGACGTGGCGGAGGTAAGCTCCTGGTAGCGTGGGTCATGGGCCAGCTCATAGGTCATGGCCGCGGCGTTCACGTGCGGCCTGGTCAGTGGATGATCCACCACGTCCTCGATCTTCTCTCCGAAGGCATAGACCTCGCGCTTTAGCCTCCGCAAGCTTTCCCGGTATTCGTTTGCCGTCATCATCGTTGCATCTCCTAGTTCTTGCCTGTCCGGCGCGGCCCGCCCCCCACCGGGGCTACTCCACCCGGACGCCGGCCAGCTTTTCCAGGGCTTTCACCAGGCTTTGAATCCCCTCGCCGCCCAGCCCGTCGGCCTCCACGGCGGCGAATAGCTGGTGCACCAGGCTCGTGCCCGGCAGGGGCAGCGAGCGCTTCTCCGCCTCCTCCAGGGCCAGACGCAGGTCCTTCTGCTGGTGGACCACCTTGAAGCCCGGCTCAAAGTCGCGCTTCACGATCTTGGGGGCCAGGTTCTGGATGGCCCAGGAGGTACAGGCACCCGCGCTCACCGCCTCGATCACCGTCCTGGGATTCACCCCCGCCTTGACGGCAAAGACAAGCGCCTCGCACATGGCCAGGTTGTTCAGGCCGCCGACGATCTGGTTGCAGAGCTTGACTGTCTGGCCAGCGCCGCTGGGGCCGCAGTAGGTGATGGTGCGGCCCATCGCCGCCAGGATGGGGCGACAGCGGGCGAGCGTGGCCTCCGACCCGCCCACCATGATCGACAGCGTGCCGGCGATGGCGCCCTTGTCGCCGCCGCTGACCGGCGCATCGAGCATCTCGATGCCGGCTTCGGCCAATCGCCCGGCGATGCGGCGGGTCACCGCCGGCGAGATGGTGGACATGTCGATCATCACCAGCCCTGGTCGGCCCGCCTCGATGATACCGTCGGGGCCGAGGGCGACCTTCTCCACATCGGCCGAGTCAGGCACCATGGTTATGACAACATCGGAGCGCCCAGCCACCTCCCGCGGGCAGGAGGCTTCAGCCGCGCCCTCCCCCACCAGCTCGTCGATGCCTGGTCGGCTGCGATTCCACACCGTGAGGGGATAGCCAGCCTTCAGGAGATTGCGGGCCATGGGCCTTCCCATGATGCCCAGGCCAATGAAACCGATGCGTTCCATCATGGCTTCCTCCTGCAGACGTCAGGTCCGAAAGCGACGGTGGGTAGCCCCTGACGGTGCCAGCCTTAGTGCATCACTATCCCGCCGTCGACGTTGATCGCCTGGCCGGTCATGTAGTCCGACTGGCTGGAGGCCAGGAAAGCCACCAGGTTGGCTACGTCGTCAGGCTGCTCCAGTCTGCCCAAAGGAATGTGCTGGATCGTCTCACTGATCACCTGGTCGTAGGGGACGCCCCGGAACTTGGCTTCGAGCTCCCAGCCCCACCGCTGAAGGTCGGTGTCCACCTCGCCGGGGCAGATGGCGTTGACCTGGATGTTGCTGGCGGCCAACTCCATGGCCAGCACCCTGGTGAAGCCCACAATGGCTGCTTTGGCCGCAGAGTAAGCGCCCAGGGCGGGAGAACCCCTCTTGGCGGCAATAGAGGCGATGTTGATGATCTTCCCCCCTTCCCGGCGAGCGATCATCATCCGCGCCACCCGCTGGGAGCAGAGGAAGGTGCCTGTGGCGTTGATGGCCAGGGTCTTGTTCCAGGCCGCCTCGTCCATCCAGAGCAGCGGCGCTGGGTCCACGACACCACCGGCGTTGTTCACCAGAATGTCGATGCGGCCGAAGGCATCCATGGTCTGGGCTACCATCTCGTCCACAAGCTTGCTGTCCGTCACGTCCGCTTTGAGCGGCAGCCCGCGCACACCCAAAGCGCTGATCTCGTCCGCCGTGTCCTTCAGCCCCTCCCACATGCCCAGGCCGTAACCGGGAAACTCCTCGAACTCGCGGCAGATGTCGGCCACCGCCACATCGGCGCCCTCCCGGGCCAGCCTGAGCGCTATGGCCCGACCGATGCCCAGCTTGCGACCGGCCCCTGTAACGATGGCTACCTTTCCCTTAAGGTTGTACATCCTCGCACCCCCATTGCACTCGAAGAAGCGCCAGTATCGCAGCGACTATAGAAAGGAACCGCGCGCCAGTCAAGCGCCTTGGTTGACACTCCTTCCTGCCTGATACATGATTTGACTGTGTCCAGGGTCTCGCCCAGACATGCCAATGTCGTTCAGAGGCCAGCGGCTTGGCACCGCCCGCCCGGACCTCTCTGATCACCGCAGAAAAGTGCTAGGAGGAGCGCAGCATGAACGTTGGCACCATCCGCGAGACCAAGGTCGAGGAGTCTCGAGTGGGCCTTACGCCCCTGGGTGTGCGCGCCCTCAGGCAGGCCGGCCATACGGTGCTGGTAGAGCGAGGCGCCGGGGAGGGCAGCGGTTTCAGCGATGACCAGTATGCCGATGCCGGGGCGATCCTCCTCGATACGCCCCAGGAAGTGGCCGGGCGCTGCGACCTGCTGGTCAAGGTGAAGGAGCCGACCCCGGCAGAGTACGGTCTTCTGCGACCGGGCCTCATCCTGTTCACCTACCTTCACCTGGCGGCGTTCCCCGAGCTAACGGAGCGGATTCTGGCCTCCGGCGTGACCGCCATTGCCTACGACACAGTGCAGGAAACCGATGGCTCACTGCCCCTCCTGGCACCCATGAGCCAGGTGGCCGGCCGCATGGCAGCGGAGATCGGTGTGCACCTGCTGAAGCACCCTGGCCCCGGACGGGGCAAGCTGGTGGGCGGCGTGCCCGGCGTGACGCCGGGGCGGGTGGTGATCCTGGGCAGCGGCAGCGCGGCCACAGCGGCCTGCCAGGTGCTCGTCGGCCTGGAGGCCCGCGTCACCGTCATCTCCCTCGACCTGCCACGCCTCGCCTATCTGCAAGAGCACTTCGGCAGCCGCATTGCCACGCGGATGTCCACATCAGCGACCATAGCGCAGGAACTGGTCGGGGCGGACCTCCTCATCGCCGCCATCCTGATCCCCGGCGCCCTGGCGCCAAAGGTGGTGACGCGGGAGATGGTGCGCTCGATGGGGCCGGGAGCGGTCATCGTCGACGTTTCCATCGACCAGGGCGGGGCCGTAGAGACCTCGCGCCCTACCACCCACACCCAGCCGACATTCGTGGAAGAAGACGTAATCCACTACTGCGTGCCGAACATGCCTGGCGCTGTGCCCCAAACCTCCACCGAAGCCCTGACTGCGGCCACCCTGCCCTACGTCCTGGCCCTGGCCAACCAAGGCCTGGACGCCATCCGCCAGGACGCCACCCTGGCCAAGGGCGTCAACGCCCTCAAGGGCAAGCTCACCTGCCAACCGGTGGCAGAAGCGCTGGGTCTACCCTACACTCCACTGGAGGAACTGCTGTAGAAGCCGACCACCGCTTGCCGTTCAGCCCGCCGCTAGCGTATTGCCCACCGGCAGGAACGAGGAGAGGAAATGAGAGCAGAGGTTTTCGCACTTGGCGCATTGACCATCGTCGCCTGGGGCCTGTTCGGTCTCTTCGGCAAGCTGGCCGTGGAGCGGATCGACCAGCAGGTCATCATTTGGGGCAGCCTCGTGGTCTACCCGACTCTGTTCCTCGTCTATATGGTGGCAAGCGGCCAGCTTCTGCCTATTAATTGGCACGCCTCCGGCATCACCTTTGGGCTTCTCGCCGGGTTGGGAGGATCTGTCGGTACGGTCTTGTTCTACCAACTGCTCGCCCGCGAGCCAGCGTCCCTGGTGGTGCCGATGACCTCCCTCTACCCGGCCCTCACTGTCGTCCTCGCCGCCGCATTCCTCCACGAGGAGCTGGCGCCTGTGCGCATTCTGGGCATCATCTTCGCCCTGGCGGCGGTGTTCCTGCTCAGCCGCTGACAATGCCGGCACGAGCGGCGGGAGTTCCTATCTGGGCGAGATGGTATAATTCAGGGCGGCGGTCAGCTTCCCAATCAGAGAGATTCCGAGGCCGCCCCAGGAGAGATTAGCCAATGGCAACCAAATGGTGGGGCTGGGGGGAAGAGCAGCGCACCTTTACCCTGCCAGCTCCACAGCAGTTCTGGGCATTCGCCCGCAGTCGGCTGGGTGAACTCGGCGTTGGCCGGCGTATCGAATCCCTGGCCGAGGTCGTCGTGCACCCATCTCGCCTCGAATCGAAGGCTCTCGACGCCCTACGCGCGACCACAGGCGCTGAGTCCCTCACCGTCGACAGCGCTGACAGGGCCGTCCACAGCCTGGGCAAGAGCTATTGCGACCTGGTGCGCATCCGCCGGGGGGAGATCCCTCACGCCACCGATGCCGTCATCTATCCGGAGACGGAGGAGCAGGTGGCAGCGCTCCTGGATGCCGCGGCCGAGCGAGGGATCGCCGTCATCCCCTTCGGCGGCGGCACCTCGGTGCTCAGAGGCGTCGAACCGCTGGGAGCGAAGCCGACCGTTACCCTGGACCTGAGGCAGATGAACCGCCTGCTGCGCCTGGACCCGCTGGCGGCGACGGCCACCCTGGAGGCGGGGATTCTCGGCCCGTCCCTGGAGGAGCAGCTTAACGCCCGGGGCTTCACCCTCGGCCACTTCCCTCAATCCTTCGAGTACTCCAGCCTTGGCGGCTGGATCGCCACCCGCTCGGCAGGCCAGAACTCCACCCTCTACGGCAAGATCGAGCACAGGGTGGAGAGCCTGCGCATGGCCTTCCCTGGCGGCACAATTGTCACCCCAGCCGTCCCCGCCGCCGCGGCTGGCCCCGACCTCAACCAGATAATCGCTGGCTCGGAGGGCGTGCTGGGGGTGATCACCCAGGCAACCGTTCGCCTGGCACCCTTGCCCAAGCGTTGCGACTACCGTGGCTACCTCTTCCCCGCCTTCCAGGCAGGGGTGGAAGCAGCTCGCGAAGTGATGCAGTCAGGCCTGAGGCCAGCGATCCTGCGCCTCTCGGACGAGGCCGAGACCGAGGTCAACCTGACCATGAGGGCCCCACCCCGCGCCTTGCGCGCGGCAGCGGAGGGATTGTACCTGGCCCTGCGCAGGATCAGGTTTGAGGGCGCCGCCCTGCTGATCGTCGGCTTCGAGGGGGCAGAGGACCAGGTGCGTTTCGACTGGCGGCGGGCCCAGCCTATCCTCCGCCGTCACCAAGGGTCATCCCTGGGACACAGCCCCGGGCGAGCCTGGGAACGCTCCCGCTTCGAGATTCCCTACCTGAGAGACCTCCTCCTCGACCACACCATCATGGTGGACACCCTGGAGACCGCCACCACCTGGGACCGCTACCTGGCCCTCTATCGCTCCGTGCGCGATGCGATGGCCAAGGCCATGGACGGCCGGGGATTGGTGATGGCCCACCTCTCCCACGCCTACACCGATGGCGCCTCCCTTTACTACACGTTCCTGGCCCGCCAGGCGGAGGGCCACGAGCTGGAACAGTGGCAGCAGGTCAAGGTCGCCGCCACCGAGGCCATCATCGGCGCCGGTGGGGCCCTCAGTCACCACCACGGGATCGGCAGCGACCATCGGCCCTGGATGCCCCGATACCTGGGAGCAGCCGGCGTTCGGACACTGGCCGCCCTTAAGCAGACCTTCGATCCCCAGGGCATCATGAACCCGGGCAAGCTGACGGCGGCAAGTGAGGAAACAACCGATGTTTAGGAAACCAACACCCACCGGCGGATTCTCTTATCGCACCCGCGCCAGCTATCTCGACCGCTTTCAGCACCAGACCTTCGACCTGGTCATCATCGGCGGCGGCATCACCGGCGCTGGCATCGCCCGCGACGCTGCCATGCGCGGCCTATCGGTGGCTCTCCTGGAGAAGGGGGACTTCGCCGCGGGCACCAGCAGTAAGTCCTCCAAGATGATCCACGGCGGCCTGCGCTACCTCAAGTCTCTCCAGATCCGCCTGGTGAGGGAGTCCCTGCGAGAGCGGGAGGTGCTGTTGAAGATCGCCCCTCACCTGGTTCACCCCTTCCCCTACATTCTGCCGGTCTACAAGGACAGCCCCGACAGCCGCCTGCGCCTAAAGGTGGGCCTCGTTGCCTACGACCTGTTGGCTGGCTCCCGCCGTGTTGGCCATCACAGGATGCTTTCTGCCAACGAGCTCCTAAGGGTCGAGCCAGCCCTGCGCCGGGACGGGCTGCGAGGCGGCTTCCGCTACTTCGACTGCCTGGTAGACGACGCTCGCCTAACCCTGGTCACCATTCGCTCGGCGGCCCGCCACGGCGCCGCCGTCGTCAGCTACGCCGAGGTCACCGACCTCGAGCGCGACCAGGATCGGGTGACAGGCGTCCGCTTCCACGACCGCCTGGCCGATCGCACTGGCGCCGTTGGCGGTCGGATGGTGGTCAACGCCACCGGCCCCTGGGCAGACGAGCTGCGGGCCAAGGGCGGGGCGACCCCCATGCTCCGCCCAACCAAGGGGATTCACCTGACGCTCCCTCGCTCCAGCCTGCCGCTATCCGCCATCGTGGCCTTCCCTGCCCTCGATGATCGCCTGATCTTCGCCGTTCCCCTGGGGGACTGCACCTACGTAGGGACAACCGATACAGACTACACCACCAGCCCCGACCAGGCGCGAGCCGACGCCGCCGATGTGGACTACCTTCTCAGCTCAGTCAACGCCGCCTTCCAGGGAGCGCACCTCTCGCCATCAGACGTGATCTCCACCTGGACAGGCGTGCGCCCTCTGGTGTTCGAGGAGGGTGCTCCCTCGGACGTGCCCAGGGACTACGACATCCGGATCGAGCCCCCGGGGCTGGCCACCATCGTCGGTGGCAAGCTCACCACCTACCGGGCCATGGCCGAGGATCTGCTGGACCGCGTCCTGGCGCAGGAAGGAAAGCGCTTCGGCTGGTCGGCGGCGCCCTGCCGCACGGCTGAAAGTCCCCTGCTCGGTGGCGACCTAGACGAATTCGAACGCTTCGCCGAAGCGACGACCTCCACCCTGGAGGAAAACTGGGGCCTGCCCCGCCCGGCTGCCGAGCGACTGGTGCGCACATATGGCACAGAGTACGTGAAGGTGCTGGGATACGCCCTGCCAGATCGGCAACTGCTCCGCCCCTTGCTTCCCGGTGGCTCTGTGCTGAGAGTGGAGGCCATCTACGCCGCCGCGGAGGAGATGGCGCTCACCCTGGAGGATTTCATGGCCCGCCGCACCGATTTAATGCTCTTCGAACACAACCACGGCCTAAATGCGGCGACCGAGGCGGCTGGGCTCATGGGAACAGTCCTGAGATGGGATTCGCGGCAGCGGCAGCAGCAGGTGCAACGCTACCGCGAGGCGGTGGCTGCCATGACCGCCTTCGCCGCAGACAAGGAACGAGCCGCCGCCAAAGAGCCGCCCTGATGCCAGACCTTCTCCTCATCGTCAACCCCCGCTCCGCCAACGGCTCCACCGGCCGCCGCTGGCCAGCCATCGAGAGCAAGCTGCGCTCGCTGCTCCCCCCGTTCGATGTCGCCTTCAGCGAGCGCCCGCTCCACGCCACCGCCATCGCCCGTGACGCCACCAGCCGATACGGCTGCGTTGCCCTGGTGGGTGGCGACGGCACCGTCAACGAAGTCGCCAACGGCCTGATCGCCGACGATCGCCCCTTGCGCCCCGACCTGAGCCTGGGGATCATCCCCCGCGGCACCGGCGCAGACTTCGTCCGCACCCTCGGCATCCCCCACGATCTGGAAGGAGCCGCCGCGCGCCTGGCCATGGGGAAGGTGCGAGAGATCGACGTGGGCAAGGTCCGCTATCGCAGCCCGGACGGAAGCGAGGCCGTTCGCTACTTCCTCAACGAAGGCGAGATCGGCATGGGGGCCGCCGCTAGCGACCGGGTGAACCGCAGCTCCAAGCGCCTCGGCGGACGCCTCTCCTTCCTGCGAGCCACCCTGATCACCGCGCTGAGCTACCGCGGCCACCTGGTGGCCCTCTCCCTCGATGGCGCTCCCGCCCAGCGAATGCTCCTGACCAACGTCTGGCTCGCCAACGGCCAGTACTCCGGCGGCGGCATCCGCATGGCCCCCCGCGCTCGCCTGGACGACGGCCTTCTCGATGTAGTGTGCATCGGCAGCCTGAGCCGACTGCAAACGGTCATCTTCCTCCCCAAGCTGCGCAGCGGCGCCTTCATCGACCTGCCCCAGGTCACCTACCTCACCGCCCGCCGCATCGAGGCCGAATCCGAGGTGCCAGTCCTCATCGAGGTCGAAGGCGAGGCCATCGGCAGCCTGCCCGCCACCTTCGAGCTCATCGGCGAGCGCCTCAAGGTCATCGCCTAGCCCCCGCATTGGCTTGGCGAGAGGAAGAAAGCAGCTAGAGCGTTTGAGCAATGGCCCGCATGTCCATCCTGGAACGCTGGCTGGTCAAGAGCCCCTTCCGCGCCTGGCTCCAACGGGGCGAGGTCCGCGCCTTCGTCCGCTGGGCGGTCCTCCCCCCTGAGGCCTGTGTCCTCGATATGGGCTGCGGCCCCGGTGTCTCCACCGCCCTCATCCTGGACGTACTGCGGCCCCGCTGTCTGGCCGCCTTCGACTTCGACGCCTCGATGGTTCAGCTCGCCCATCGGCGCCTGGCCCGCCGCCACTATAAACAGCGCCTTCACCTAGGAGTGTCAGACGCGACCCGCATGCCCTACGTGGACGGCCTCTTCGATGCCGTCTTCGAGTCAGGCGTCGTTCACCACATTCCCGACTGGCGGGCTGCTCTGCGGGAGGTGGGCCGCGTCCTCAAGCCCGGCGGCCGCTTCTGCTTCGCCGAGCCCTCGCGTGGCCGCCTGCGCCGCGGCCTCTATCGCATCCTGCCCCACGCCGTCGAGTCGACGTTCGACGCCCACGAGTGGCGCTCGACGCTGGCCGAGGCCGGTCTTCAGGTCGAGGGACCGCTGCGCCGCCTGCCCCTGTGGGACATCTGCGGCGTAGCGACGAAAGGGGCCTAGACGAGGGAGGCGCCCAGCTAGAACCCCACCGCGACCCAGGGGGAGGCCATCGCCTCGCTCCGGCCCAGCGCCTTGCCCCTAACGACCCCCCACTGTAATCTATATCTGGGGCGGGCCGAAGGGTCCGCCAAAGACTACCCCAGAGAGGACACACATGGCGGAAACAGCCCTGGCTGGCGTCAAGGTCCTCGAGTACTGCCAGATGATCAGCGGGCCCTACTGCGGCAAGCTCCTGGCCGACCTCGGCGCGGAGGTCATCAAGGTCGAGGAGCCGCCAGCCGGCGACGCCGCCCGCAGGAGAGGCCCCTTCCCCAACGATGTCTCCCATCCCGAGAAGAGCGGACTCTTCCTCTACCTGAACACTAACAAGCTGGGGATCACCATCGATCTGGGCACGGCCAGCGGCCGCCAGATCTTCCAGCGCCTGGCCGAGCAGACCGACGTGCTCCTCGAGGACCGGCCGCCCGGCGAGATGGCAAGGCTGGGCCTGGACTACGCCAGCCTCAGCGCTATCAACCCCCGCCTGATCGTCGCCTCCATCACCCCGTTCGGCCAGACAGGGCCCTACCGCGACTACAAGAGCTATCACCTCAACCTCTATCACGCCAGCGGCCACTCCTCCTTCTTCTACGTCGCTCCTCGAGACAGGCGAAAAGGGCCGCCGGTGATGGCCGGAGGCCAGGTAGGCGACTACGACGGCGGCCTCGCCGCCGCTGTCGCCACGCTGGCCGCCCTCTTCGCTCGCCTGACCAGCGGCCAGGGCCAGTACATCGATATCTCCAAGTTCGAGGCGCTGCTGGCCCTGGAACGGGTGGTAGTGGCCCGCTTCGCCAACACGCCCGATCCGCCTCCCTGGCCGGGGATGGTAGGCGGGCTCATGCCCTGCCGGGATGGATACGTGGTGGTCACCGCTGTTCAGAACCACCAGTGGCAGGCGCTGATGGAGCTGATGGGCAACCCCGCCTGGGCCCAGGACGAGAAGTGCCACGACGAGTTCACTCGCTCCCAGCATCGTGATGAGATCCAGCCCCTCCTGGAGGAGTGGATGGCTCAACACACCAAGGAGGAGCTCTATCATAAGGGGCAGAGCCTCGGCGTCCCCATCGGGCCGGTGAACACGGCGGCGGAGATCACGCACTGGCCCCAGGCCCGCCAGCGCGGCTTCTTCGCCCAGCTTGACCATTCGCAGGCGGGGAGGCTGGAGTACCCGACCGCTGCCTACAGCATGCCCGAGACGCCCTGGCGGGCGGAACGAGCCGCTCCCCTCCTCGGCGAGCACAATGAGCAGATCTACTGCGGCCGCCTGGGCTATTCGCGAGAGCAACTGACCAGGATGACCGCTGCTGGCACCATCTAGCGAAAGGGCTGCCACATGACGACAGGGCCTCTGGAAGGCGTCAGAATACTCGACTTCACCTGGGCCTGGGCCGGGCCCCACGCCACTCTACTTCTGGCCTTTCTGGGGGCGGAGGTGATCAAGGTGGAGAGCCGCCATCGCCTTGACCATACCCGCCTGCGTTCTCTGGTCGCGGGGCCAACCATGACCGACCCCGATCATTCGGTCATCTTCAACGATCTAAACGTCGGCAAGCTGAGCCTGACCCTGAATCTCAGCCAGCCCAAGGCGGTGGAAATAGCAAAGAGGATTGCCCGGATAAGCGACGTAGTGACCCAAAACATGCGCCCGGGGGTGATGGAGAGACTCGGCTTGGGCTACGACGACCTCAAGGCGGTGAAGCCCGACATCATCATGCTCTCCTCCTCGGCGGTGGGCGCCACCGGGCCGGAGCGCACCTACACTGGCTACGCCCCCACCTTCGCCGCCATGAGCGGCCTGGCCTACATCACCGGCTACCCCGATGGCCCTCCCATGCCCCTCAGCGGCGCCGTCGACCTGCGGGTGGGCACCACCTCCGCCTTCGCCATCCTGGCCGCGCTCTACTATCGAGCACGCACCGGCAAGGGCCAGCACATCGACCTGTCATCCACTGAAGCCGTCAGCACCCTCATCGGCCACACCTTCATGGACTACACCATGAACGGCCGAGTGCAGACCAGGGCGGGAAACCGCGACCACATGATGGCTCCCCACAACTGCTATCCCTGCCTGGGGGAGGACAAGTGGGTGACCATCGCCGTGGCCTGCGAGGAGGAATGGGATGCCCTCCGCCAGGTGGTGGGCGACGGCCGACTGGAAGATGGAAGATTCGCCGATGCCCCCAGCCGCTGGCAAAACCAGGAGGCCCTGGACCAGCTCATCGGCGAGTGGACCGCCAGCCACAGCCAGGAGGAAGTGACCGAGGCCTTGCAGAAGGCAGGCGTGGCAGCCATGCCCCTCCTCGACGGGCCAGCGCTGGTCCAGGATGCCCATCTCCGCGAGCGCGGCGTCCTGGAGCCCTTACAGCACCCGACCATCGGCGAGAGACTGACGGTGAGCCCGCCATGGAAACTCTCGCGGACGCCAGCCCAAATTCGCCGTCCTGGTCCCCTGCTGGGTGAGCACAACCAGTACGTGCTGGGGGAGCTTCTGGGGATGTCGGGCGACGAGATCGAAAGGCTGGTCGCTGAAGAAGTGGTCTACTAGGGGAACCTAAATCCCCAGGAACGAATAGACGGTCGCCTCCTCCAAGCTGTCCACCACCAGATCGGCGCCAGCCAAGGCCTCCCTCGGCCGACTGGTGGCCAGGCCGATGCAGCGCATTCCGGCCCTCTTGGCCGCCTCTACCCCGCCTGGCGCGTCCTCGATCACCACGCACTCTCCTACTGCCACGCCCAGCTTTTCCGCCGCCACGAGGAAACCCTGCGGGTCGGGCTTTCCCTTCGGCGCATCCTCCTCGGCGACCACCGCCTCAAACACGCCCTCAAGACCGAGGGAGCAGAGCACCACGCGGACGTTCTCGCCAGGGGCCGAGGAGACGATACCCATCTTCCTGCCCCTTTGCTGAAGACAGCGCAGGAGGTCTATGGCTCCAGGGATGGCTGTGACCCTGCCCTCGATCTTGTCCCTGTACAGCTCTTCCTTCCTTCGGGCCAGGCGCTCGACCTCTGCAGGCGTGAGCTCGCCCAGCATGTCCCTCAGTATGGCATCGTTTCTCAGCCCGAAGGTGCGGCGGAAGTCGGCGTCAGCAAAGCCCTTGCCCAACGACTGGAACAGCTCCCGCCAGGCCTGGAAATGAAAGGACGCCGTATCCGCCAGCACACCATCCAGGTCCCAGAGAACAGCCTTCGTCATGCTCTCCTCCCCTGCGGGCACCACCATGGGGCCCAGGCTGGCCATGAAATTGTACCAGGTCCTGACCCTACGATGCCCTGGCTCCTTGACGCATGCCCGTGCCAGACGCTAGCATTCAGCGAGCCGCCCGCTTTGTCTGGCCTTGGGAGCGCACTAATCCGGGGAGAGGATGACGATGAGCTCTGACCCAACCGACGCAGCGCCAGGCCCACAGGAAGGCCCCAAACAGGGACAGCCCATCCTCGCTGGCGACAGAGGGCCTGCAGCCCGCTGCCTCGAGCACGTTCGTCACCTGTCGGTGGACATTGGTCCCCGCGGCTCGACGACAGCCGCCGAGGCAGCAGCGGCGGCCTACGCCTGGGGCGTGCTGGACGAGCTGGCGCTGTCACCGCGGATGCAGCGCTTCAGCAGCGCCGCCTCCCAGTGGCGACCGTTCGCCCTGGCCGTCACCCTGGCCCTGCTGGCCGTCGCCGTCTATCCCCTCGCCGGCCGCGTCACCGCCATCCTCGCAACCCTGCTGGCGGCCACGACCCTGGTCTCCGCCTACCTGGAGCTGAACTTCACCACCAACCCCATTCGCTGGCTGCTGCCCAAACGGCCGAGCCAGAACGTGTGGGCCGTCATCCCCGCGGCTGACACCCCTACCCGGCGGCTGGTACTGATCGGCCATCTGGACACCCACCGAACCCCCTTCGTCTTCCGATCGCCGCTTCATCTCAAGGTCTTCCGGGTTCTGGTAGCGGCCGCCTTCGCCAGCATGGCTGCCCTGGTCCTCCTGTACATCGCTGGCTCGATCATCGAGAGCGATATCATCTACCTCATCTCGCTGGCCCCCGCGGCACTCTTGATCCTGGACCTGATCATGACCGTCCAGCCAGATACGACCGCCTACACGCCCGGGGCCAACGACAATGCCAGCGGCGCCGCCCTCGTCCTCACCCTGGCCGAGCGGCTGAAGGAGGAGCCCCTGGCCAACACAGAGGTATGGGCCGTCAACAGCGGCTGCGAAGAGGTCGGCTGCTATGGAGCGGCCGCCCTCCTGCGGGAGCATCGAGAGGAGCTCAAGGGGGCCTACTTCATCGTCCTGGACACGGTGGCTGGGCCCGGTTCCGGTCCCTGCTACATCACCCGCGAGGGCATGACCAGGCCCTATCGCTCCGACCCCGGCCTGGTGGCCATGGCCGACCAGATCGCCGCCGACCGGCCGGAGCTGGGGGCCTACTCCAGGGTGATGTCGCTAGGGTTCACTGAAGGCGCCATCGGCATTAAGAACGGCCTGCCCAGCCTGACCTTCGTCAACCTGCGACCCGACGGCGTCCTTCCCTACTGGCATCGGCCAGACGACACCTTCGAGCATGTCGACGCGGACGTCCTGGCCCGCACCCAGGCCTTCGTCTGGGAGCTTCTTCAGCGCATCGACAGCCGGCAATAAGCCGCCGGCCACGCAATGGCGCCGTCCTCTGACACAAGAGCTATTGCGTTCCCCTTGCCCGACGACGCTGCTCTATGAGAGCGGCCACGATCGGCGAAGGCTCCTTGGGGTGCCACTCCCGCTTCCAGCGCTCGAAGTCCGGCCACTCGTAGGGCAGGTGCTCCACCGTGTTCGGTTGGCGAGCATCCCGCAGCACTCGCAGAGCATCGCGGATGACCTTCGTCTGCTCCTCGCGGTCGCCAGCATGGCCCAGCGCATGGCTGAATGGGAACTCCACGCCAACGATGCGGGGAACGCCGACGCGCTCGGCCAGGTCAGGGGCCATTGTGACCAGGACGGTGCTGATGCCAGCGGCCTCGATGACACGTGCCAGCACGGGCACGTTCAGGCAGCACTCCGGTCAGACCGGGGTGAGAAGGGCGGCCTCTACGCCCTCCTCCTTCATGCGAGCGGCCACCTCAGGGCCGTAGCGGTTCTCCCACTCGCTGGTGTTCCGCGGGTTCCCCTGGTAGCCCATGAAGGCATAGGAGATTGGCGCCAGGGAGCCGATCTCGCCCGCCGCCTCCAGCTCCAGAAAGCGATGCACGGGCAGAGCGATGTTGATGTCCGCCTCCAGACCGGCGGTGTTGATGTGGAGGTGAGCGACCCCGATCTCCTCCTGCTTGACGTCGCGGGGGATAGTGCGATACGTGGGGTCGCCCCAGAAGGGGTTCTGCCGCTCCCTGTCCAGGTCGAAGGACGGCTGCTTGTCTTTCAGGTAGAGGCCAGCGCTGGTGACCAGAGAAAAGCGGCACTCCTCGATGGGCTTGGCCAGGGGCGTCCAGGGGATCGGCTCCGCCTTCTGAAGGGGGAGCGCTCTATAGTAGTTGGCGAGGCTGCCGGGCAGCCACTTGTAGCTATCGACCGCCATTTCCTACCTCCCGCCTAGAGACGACGACCTGCAAATCTATTCACTTGGTCGCCTGGGGAAATGATCCGCCACAGCCATGCCTGTGTCAAACATCCCCAGGGCGCCGCTCATGGTGAGCTTGTCG
>Ga0315280_10002550_pt1 | contig 29425 bp, 20 predicted proteins | sample YL17G06_40_MG_FD_203697 | JGI IMG/M metagenome (GOLD analysis project Ga0315280, IMG submission 203697) | Sediment microbial communities from Yellowstone Lake, YNP, Wyoming, USA - YL17G06_40 | ecosystem: Environmental > Aquatic > Freshwater > Lake > Sediment | place: USA: Wyoming | collected... | reverse complement strand
CTAACCTCAGTCGCCCTACGGGCTCCCTCGGTTAGCGCCCAAACTGCACGAACATAAAACTATGAAACCGGACAGATCATGTGCTACAAAAACCGGACATTTTCACGTGCTAACAACAGGGAATCTGCGAGGTTTTCGAGCAAACAGCAAAGATTCCAGCGCATACGACGTGCTGCCCATGCCCTCTTGACCGCGCGGCGCCGCAGGGAGATGGGTTGCTTGGGACCGGGTGACGGCGCTGGCGATATGTGTCACGCGCCGTCAGGCAAGACGCCGGAGGTGATATTTTTCCAACACTGAATAGTGAGATTCTTATAGAAAAGCGTCGCGATGAACATTAAGAGGTGAGTGGCGAATTAGGCTGTGGTTGTCCTCATCAGTCTGAAGGGGTGGTGTGCCTGGGGGGGCCAGACTGGGCGATGCAAGGTCATTCGGCTTCCAGTCCGTACACAGCACGCGGAACCTCTTGGGCCTTGACTGTTGGGGTGCGCCAGATGAAGACTCGGCGAGCTCAAGGAACGGCGCAGTCCAGTCTGGAATTCACTGTTTTGGATCCCCACCACCGTTGCTCATCTGGCGAGCGCTTGGAGGACGACTCAGTCTGGCTCGCGTACTATGGTTCTGACATGGACGTGAAATATGACAGTCGGGTGTACCGAATCGACCGGAAGGCGTGCAGGGGGAGGAAACTTGACTCCGACATCAAATTCATTAAGGGTGTTGCCTTCGGTCCGGACAAGTTCCTTGTCGCAGACGAAACGCTGACCAGGATGATCTTTGGCAACAGGTGGAGTGACCGTAATGGTGGCGGACCCCATGAGAATTTGGGGAATGTAGACAACCCCCACGGCCCGCCAGTGTGGGGAGGGCCGGATGGGACAGCCTTCGGCACGAATGCTTGAGTTGAACCAAAAGATACCGAAGAGGTGACACATGGCTGACTTGCGATTTGCGATGTTCGGAGCCCACTTCTGGGCGCGCTTTCAACTCGCTGCATGGTGCGAGTTCCAAGGCGTGAAGTGCGTGGCCCTTTACAATCGGACCGTTTCCAAAGCGGAGAAGTTGGCCCGTGAGTTCGGTGTACCCGCCGTCTACGGTGATGCGGAAGAACTGCTCCAGAAAGAAGAATTGGATTTTGTCGATATCTGTACTGACGTGTTCAGCCACAGCAGATTCGTGGAGATGGTCGCGAAACGCAGACTCCCCCTGATCTGCCAGAAACCCATGGGACCCTCGCTGGCCGTGGCTGAACGCATGGTCCAGACTTGCCGGGAGGCAGGTGTGCCGTTCTACATTCACGAGAACTGGCGTTGGCAGACGCCGATCCGGCAGTTCAAGCAGGTGCTAGACGAAGGCGCGATAGGGACGCCCTTCCGCGCTCGCCTGACGATGGTTTCGGGTTTTCCCGTTTTCATCAATGAGCCGGCACTCAAGGATTGGGAAGAATTTATTCTGTGGGACATGGGGACGCACATCCTTGACGTGGCACGATTTCTGTTCGGGGAAGCCGACCGGTTGTATTGCCAGGTCCATCGAGTCCACGGCGATATCAAGGGCGAAGACATCGCCACGGTGATGATGCACATGGGCGGCAAGACGACAGTCATCTGCGAACTCGGCTACGCGGGAAACTATCTAGAACGCGAGCGGTTCCCTGAAACGTTCATCTTTGTGGAAGGCGACAAGGGGTCTGCCGAACTGGCCCCTGACTATTGGATCCGAGTGACCGCCAAAGACGGGACCCACTCCAAGCGTTACCCACCACCGAATTACCGGTGGGCCGACCCCGACTACCTGGTCGTGCATTCCAGCATCGTTCCCTGCATCGGCAATCTGCTGCAGGCCCTGCGCGGCGAAGGGCCTGCGGAGACAACGGGGGAGGATAACCTCGCGACGATTATCCTAACCTCTGCTGCTTACGACTCAGCGCGGTCTGGAAAGACGATTAGTTTCGGGAAACCCCAGGCGGCGGGCCCTGGAGCATCATGATCCTCTATCGATAAAGCCGGGGAACCGCGCTGCGGCTCAGAGGAGAGCGTGGCGTCCTGGACTTGAAGCGACGGAGCAGCCCATGTATGGTTCTGCGTAAAGACAAAGTTCATATCGGGAATTTCGGGGGGATGACTATGAAAAGTCCGAAACAAAGCCGGCGGAAATTCATGGAAGATGTGACCTTGGGTGCCGCGGCCGCAGGCGTTTTGGTTCCCCTGCTTGACAAGAATGCAAGCGCCGCCGCTGCAGACGAGATGCCTTACCGTCTACTCGGGCGCACAGGAGAGAAGGTGTCCCTGCTGGGGGTGGGAGGCGCACACCTGGGGGTGATGATGCCGGATGAGGAATACGCTATCCGCTTCATCCGCACCGCCATCGATGAGGGCGTCAACTTTGTCGAGACATCGTGGGACTATGATTGGGGCCTGAGTGAATACCGCATCGGCAAGGCACTCCGGGATGGATATCGCCAGAAGGCCTTTCTGGCAACCAAGATCGACGGCCGGACGAAACCCTCCGCCGAATGGCAGCTCGACGACTCACTACACCGTTTGAGGACGGACACCATCGACTTGGTACAGTTTCATGAAGTGGTTAACATGAGTGATCCCGACAGGATTTTCGGTCCCAACGGTGCCATCGAAACCCTGCTAGCCGCGAAAAAGGCCGGGAAGATCCGCTATATCGGCTTCACGAGTCACTGGGGTCCCGACGTCATCCTCAAGACGATCAATCTGGGGCTGAAGAATGGCTTTACCTTCGATACTGCAATGGTCACACTGAACGTCATGGATCCCCACTTTCGGAACGTCGCTGGTGAGGTGGTCCCGGTGCTGCAAGAGCTGGGCGTCGGTGTTTTGGCATTCAAATCGATGGGGGCCGGGGGGTTCGTAGGCAAAAAGGATTATAGCGAGGCGAAGGATTACGACCTGAAGCCAATCAACGTGGCGCCCGTCGAGTGTTTGCACTACGTGATGAGCTTGCCGGTTTCGGTGGTGATCTCCGGGATGAGCACGATGGAAATCCTTAAGGAGAACCTTAAGATCACGCGCGAGTTTCGGCAGATGAGCGAAGCGCAAATCGCCGAATTGTTGGCCAGAACGGCAGAAGTAGGAAGGTCGGGCTTGTACGAGTGGTGGAAGACTCCCAAAGGCCTGGAGTGGACTCGCAACCACCCGGAGTGCTTCTCGTAAGACCATTTACAGGCCAGCTCCGACCCACCGGAATGCGCGAGCCAGGGAACGGTTTCCTCAAGTATCGGCAGTGGATTCACCCTGAATGTCATGTGGAAGGTCAGGCCAGTCGTGCATCAGGGAGAACTGTCTGCAGGCCGAGGGAATCGCTGGAGTCCCGCCGGCGAGCAAAAGTGCCAGCATCCGTAAACCTCACTTGCAGGTGTCCTAAATCGGATTATGACGATTCTATCATCCCACTTGGTGACGGCTGGGCTCGCGTACGGTAAGGTGTTTATGGCGCGGACTGCGGTCCAACGGTTGAAGCAGGCGCACCCAGCAGCGCGGATCTGTCTCCATATGGTCACCGTGAATGGGTGGAGCCGCCCGGTTGTGTTCACCGCCTCGTCCCGAGGGAAATTGACGTACGGTTTCCGAGTTCGGGAGGAAATCCAGGGCTGGGACGTCAGTTGGCTACGGTCCGGCGGCCACATTTCCTAGGGGGTTTGGCTGACACTGTGGATGTGGGTGTCTCCGGCGGAGCTTGCGAAGCGTCGTCTGTAAGCCATGGGCGTCATACGGGCGATCTTGCGGAATACTGACCCGAAGTAACTCTGATCACAGAATCCAACTTCCTGGCTCAACTGGGAGATGGGTTTGTCCGACGACGTCAGCAACGCCTGCGCCTTGGCGATGCGGAAGTGATTGAGATAGGAGATGAAGGACTGGCCGGTTACCTGTTTGAAGACCCGCATGAAATGCGGCTTGCTGATGCGCAGCAATTCAGCCGCGTCTTCCACGGTGACCGCTCGGCTGTAGTGAGTCTCCAGGAACTCGAAGAGAGGGGCGATTCGCTGGCTCGCTTGCTGCTGCAGGCCGTCAACCTGTCGACTGCCGATGTACTTCGAATAGTAGTTGACAAGCAGGATGAGGATCATCTTCAGGTAGGTCCGGACTGAGAGCCGAGCACGGCTCGTAGTGGCTGGCAACTCCGCGTCTACGCGCTGAATCAGGCTCAGGGCTGCGGCAGGGATTCCAGTCTTCGCGGGAATCAGGTGAGGGAATGAGGCATCCTGAAGATAAAACGGCATCAGGAACTCCGCCTCATCACCGTGGGCGCCTGCCTCACAGATCACTTCCGGCATAAAGAACGCGGTCGCAATTTTCGCATGCAACCGGGTGTTTCGAGCCATGCAATGATACAACGCGCTGCCCAGGACGATGAGTTCGCCCTTTTTGGCCACGAAGCTGCGATCGGCAACTTGGCAAGTGATCTCACCACATAGGACACAGGCAAGCTCGAAATAGTCGTGGCGATTCATCCGGACGGGTTGCCGTTCGCCGAAGACTTGAAACAGGACAGCCACAGGGAAGGACGGGTCAAAAGGCCAGACATGGACGCCATCAGCCCGTATTTGGGGGGCGATGATTGATACGCTATCCTGCCACTTCAAGTTCCCAGCCAGGCGCATATGACTCCCGCCAGTGACTTGCCGAGTCTGTCCCCGGGTTCACGACAGAAGCTACCAAAAACCTCTTGGCGCGTCAATCGCCACCGGGTGGATCTCGAACGTTTAGTACTAGATAGGCCACGGTACCAACTCGCAGATGCGAGCCCCGGACTAGCCGCAAACTGGGCCTGTGCGCACGCCCACGGGTCTCGGCCATCGGGGCCGTCGTTTGTGATACTTTTGCAAGAAAAAAAATCCCGATCCTTATAGAAACGCTGGCATGGTGGCTACTAAATAGTGGGCAAGAGAGCGCCGACACGACCGGCATACTCTCAAACGCACGGCAATTTTCCGGGTGTCAGGGTCAAGTTCGGCATTAGACAGCCGCAGCGCGGAAGGGAGCTTGCATATGTCAATCCGTAGAAGTTTTCGGCTATGGCATTTGTGGGGGCTAATCATGCTCCTGCTGTTGTGTGGGCGCGCGCCCGCGCAAATGATCACTGGAGAACTCAGCGGTACGGTTCTGGATTCTTCCGGCGCCGTGATTCCGGATGCCAGCATCACCTTGACGAGTGAGGATACCGGAGCTTCGCGGACGATCGCGAGCAGCGCGAATGGAGAGTTCGTATTCACCGCGTTGCGGCCTGGTACGTACACCGTCAAAGTGGAGAAGGCCGGCTTCCAGGCTTACGAACGGAAGGGGATCGTATCGACCGTCAATCAGCGTGTCGCTCTGGGCGGCGTTCAACTCACCGTCGGCCAAGTGACACAGACAGTTGAAGTGACGGCAGTAGGCGAAGCGGTCAACACGGAAAGCGCCGATGCCGTCGGATTACTCTCTAACATTCAAGTCGCCAACCTGGGTATTATGGGTCGCGACGTCATGCAACTGTTGCGCGTGCTACCCGGTGTTAGCACTCTGACGGTGGTGCCCTGGGGAGAAATCTCCGACAACGATCCCGCTGGGACTGGAGCCAACGGCGGGCAGTTCGGGAGCTTCACCCCAGCCGTCGGTGGCGCCCGCCTCTTCTGGAACACCGTCACCGTCGATGGCCAAGTGGGTTCCAACCCGGACTTCCCGGGACTCTTCATGGCCGCAACAAGCATGGACGCGGTGGCGGAAGTGAAGGTGGTCTCCAACAACTACACGGCAGACTACGGCCGCAACCCCGGATCGACTATTGCGGTGCTGACCAAGTCCGGCACAAGGGACTTCCACGGCACGGTGTACGGTTACAAGCGCCACGAGAAGTTGAACGCCAATGATTTCTTCAACAATCGCGACGGGCTCGAGAAATCGGTCTATCGGTTTGGAACCTTCGGCTTTGCCGTGGGGGGACCGGTCTATATCCCCAATAAATTCAACACCAGCAAGGAGAAGCTGTTCTTCTTCTATTCCCAAGAGAACTGGCAGGTTAAGCAGCCCCAGGGAATAACTCAGGTGACGGTTCCCACGGCGCTGGAGCGCACCGGCGATTTTTCACAAAGCATCTACCAGGGCCAAATTGACGAAGACACGGGTCAACCCATCCCGGTCGTGCTCACTGACCCTGACCCCACGAACCCGAACCCCATCGTCAATAACATCATCCCCGAGGCGCGGCTCAATTCGCAAGGCCAGATCCTGATGAACGTGATGCCTTTGCCGAACCGTACCGACCCGACGCAACCTTTTAATTATGAGTGGAGGGACATCTGCGAAATCCCCAGGCTGCTCCAGGCGCTCAAACTCGACTATCACCCCTCGAGCAAAGACACCTTTACGTTGAGCGGCCGGCGCTGGTGGGTGGACACGCGCGCTTACGGCTGCCGAGTCCTCGGCTATGCGGATGACCTTCCCATCTTCAAGCACCACTACGCGGAGACGACGGACACGGTACAGTTCGCCTGGACGCGTGTCATCAGCTCCAATGTCGTAAATGAATTCAACATCGGTTTCGTGGGCGAGAAGGAGTTGAGCCCTGCCACCAACCTCTTCGGGCGCAACGAGGCGAACTATTTTGATCCCATCAAGCGCTCGACCTTGGGCTTTACGCTCGGCCAACTCTATCCGGCGGCCAATACCAACGATATTCTCCCCCAAGCCTATTTCGGCGGTGTGCCGAACGGGGCGTATCTCAATACTGAGGACCGCTTTCCCGATAATCAGGGTTATCCGAGGTTCAATTTCGGAGACAATCTCAGTTGGATTCGCGGCCCGCACTCGTTCAAGTTCGGTGTCTATTTCGAACGCACTTGGGCCACAGACGGTCCTCACGCTGGTTGTTTCAACGGATGTTTTGATTTCGGGCAAGATGTGAACAACCCCTTTGACACGACCTTTGCGTTTGCCAATGCGGCTTTGGGGAATTTCCGAGAGTACAGTGAGTCCGACAGTCGGAGATTCTATCTGATGGCCAACAAGGTGTGGGAGTGGTTTGCCCAGGATACCTGGAAGGTGAACCGAAAGTTGACTCTCACTTTTGGCGCCAGGTTCGCCTGGTTTACCCCCTGGAAAGTCAACAAGGGGTTGGGAGCAGAGTTCATGATGGACCGTTACGACCCAGCCCAGGTCCCCCCGCTCTACTACCCCTATCTAGACCCAATCACCGGTGCTCGTCTGGCTCAGAATCCTTTGAACCCATCCGATATTCAGCCGGAAGTCTACATCGGCGCCTACACCAGTGACTTCAATTTTCCTGGTATGGTGTTGAGCTCCGACACCAGCTATCCGGCGGGTTTCAGGAAGCAGCATGGAATCCAGGTGTCTCCTCGGTTCGGTTTCTCCTACGACCCGTTCGGAGACGGGAAGACGGCCATCCGGGGCGGGTTTGCGATCATGAAGCAAGCCACTCCTTCTTACAGCACCTACGCCTGGAGCATGGTCACCAATCCACCTGTCCAGATCCGTCCCCACATCTACTACGGCGACATGGCTACACTCCTCAGTAGGTCGGGTCTGTTATTCCCGGGTGGCACGAGTGCCATTGAATTAGAGGATCACGTTCCGAGTGTCTACCGGTACAGCCTCGGGATTCAGCGCGATATCGGCATGAAAACGATCGTGGATGTATCCTATGTGGGGAACGTCGGCAGGCACCTGATCCAGGGCCAGGACCAGAATGCCACCCCCTACGGAGCCCGCTTCCTAAGTGAGAATATCGATCCCACTACTGGAGGTGCTTTACCCGAGACCTTCTTCCGGCCCATCCCGGGCTATGAGGGAATCGGGATGCTAATGAACGCGGGGATTTCCAACTATAACTCCCTGCAAGTGGCCGTCAATCGCCGCTTTGCTAAGGGAGTTTCGTATGGGATTTCCTACACCTGGTCGCACACATTGAACACCGGCAGCAGCGAAGGTGACGGACTGGCGAGGTACCGGCCCTGGCGAATATGGAATTACGGGCCGGCCAATTTCGACCAGACCCACATGTTCGTCTTCAACTATGTTTGGGATCTCCCGAAAGCCAGCAAGCTTGTGGAAGGTTCCGCGGCGAAATTGTTTTTCGGGAGCGTGCTCGACAACTGGCAGATTTCGGGAATTACCACGATGGCCAGCGGTCTACCCCAGGGCGTATGGCTGGGCACGGTTAGCGGCCTTGACCTGAGTGGCGGGGGTGACGGAACGCGGACGAATGTGATCGCACGTCCGCAGCTCTCGCATGGTGCGCGCACTTTCAACCGCTGGTTCAACACCGCAGCATTTGCCATGCCCAATCTCCCGTATGAGACTTCCCTGGGGTCCGATCAGTGGGTCGTCGATCCCGGCAATGCTTCCGTGTTCCCTGTCCGTGGGCCGGGGCAGAATAACTGGAACATCACACTCATGAAGAAGTTCCCGTTGAAGAGTGAAAGCCGGTCCCTGCAATTCCGCGCCGAATTCTACAACGCATTCAACCACACGCAGTTTTCGGCGATCGATACGTGGGCGAACTTCGATGACACGAAGGCTGGGTTCCCGCAGGTGAACAACACCTTCGGCCAGGTCGTCGGGTCGCGCTCACCGCGTGTCATCCAACTCTCTCTCCGGTTCGACTTTTGATCTGTCTCGAGAGAGCGTCGAGCCGGGCCGCCTGTGCGGCCCGGCTTTTTCTTATGCGGCTGGAGAAGATCCGGCCGATCAGTATCTCCGTACCAGAAAAGGCTGGAACGAGCGAACAGTCTGTGTCTGGCCAAGCCAGGTACGCCAACGCTTGCACGGGACCTTCCCCCAGTTTCTGCCACCCGCATAATGGCGGCACGAGAGGCAGCGCGACATAGCACACGGAACCCTCTATGAAAGCAGCAGTTTGGCATGGGCGTCAGGACGTGCGCGTGCAAGAAGTGAGTGACCCTCCCTTGCCTCCTCCTGGGCAATTGCAGGTGGAGGTTGCCTATTGTGGGATATGCGGGACCGATCTTCATGAGTACGTCGGAGGCCCGCTCTACATACCGGTTGCTGCCCCGCATCCGCTGACGGGCGTGCGTGCGCCCATCATCATGGGACACGAAATGTCCGGGCGAGTCGTGGCGGTTGGCGAAGGAGTTGAAGGGTTTTCCGCGGGAGACCGCGTGGCTGCCTGCCCCATTGTTGGCTGCCTGGAGTGCCGGTGGTGCAAGTCCGGGTCGATGGCGCAGTGCGACAAGGTAGCTTTTCTGGGAACGTCGTGGACCGGCGGTGCCTTTGCCGAGCGTGTCAATCTTCACGCTTACCAGTGCTACCACCTCCCGGACGCGCTCTCTGATGAAGTGGCCGCCATGGTAGAGCCGTTTGCCTCTACGGCGAGAGCGGTGTTGCGGGGCGAAGTTGGTGCCGAAGATAGTGTGGCGATCGTCGGCGCTGGCCCCATCGGGCTGATGTCGTTGATGGCAGCGGTAATTCGCGGGGCCAAACGAGTTGTGGCCGTGGAAATGGCGGCCCGCCGCATTGAGCTGGCGAAGCAGTGTGGCGCCACTGCCGTGATCAATCCAAAGTGCGAGGACCCGCTCCAGCGCGCCAGAGAGCTCACGAATGGAGACGGGTTCGATGTGGTGGTTGAATGCGCAGGTCAACAAGACACCGGCCTGCTGGCAGCGCGGCTGACTCGCACGAGGGGACGGCTGATCGTGATGGGGGTTTTTGAAAAGCCCGCGCCCTTGGACTTCACCGATCTGGTTTTTCGCGAGAAAACGGTGATGGGAAGCATGAGCGGTTACGGGTACTTTGACGAATCCATTGCCATGATGAGCGACGAGCGGTTTCACGGCAACACCCTGATTACGGGGCACATCCGGCTCGACGACCTTGTCGAAAAGGGCTTTCGCCCTCTTCTGACAGAGAAGGACAAGCACGTAAAGATTCTGGTTTCGCCCCGATAGGAGAAAAGGCCGAAGAGACTGCCGACGTCTCACGGGTCTTTTTCCCTGGGGAATCCGGTCAAGGACGTATTTGCCTTCGAAGCTGCAGACTCCGGGAGGAGGTACACATGTATTGTCGCTGCTGGTTCGGAATCCTGGGCGTAATCCTCGCTGCCGGCGTTGGGGCGCTATATGCCCCAGGCCTTTCCGGCCAGGACATCGGCTTTGCATCTGGCGGGCCGCGTTCAGTCAAAGGAACGAGACTGAAGGTAAGCCCGAACGGTCGATACCTGGTGACGCAGGACGGCAAGCCCTTCCTCTACCTCGGTGATACCGCCTGGACATTGTTCAAGAGGTTGACTCGAGAAGAAGCGGATGAGTACCTGAAAAACCGCGCTGCGAAGGGATTCACAGTGATCCAGGCCTATCTCCTGCGGGGGCTCGAATGGCCGAATGTCTATGGCGATTTGACGGTGATCGATCGGGACCCCACGAAGTTCAACGAGCCCTTTTTCAAGAATGTTGACTATGTTGTGAATAGGGCCAACGAGCTCGGTCTCGTCATGGGGATCGTGGTGACCTACGGTGAACACGTCCGGCAGACCCGGACCAACGAGCAGGTTTTCAACGCGGCCAATGCGTTCGCGTTTGGCAAGCTGCTGGCCGCGCGCTACAAGGACAACGCGGTCATCTGGCTCCTGGGGGGCGACCGGGTCGCGGCCCAGGATGAAGCGGTGTGGACCGCGATGGCCAAGGGCCTCAAAGAGGGATGCCAGGCAACGCAGCTCGTGTCTTATCACGGCTCGGGTCCGAGGCCGGGCGTCACGGATTATTCATCTTCGTTTTGGTTCCACAACGCTGACTGGCTGGACTTCAACATGATCCAATCCGGCCACCGCTGGGGGGTCCTGAACTACGAATTTATCACCCACGACTACAACCTCAAACCGGTGAAGCCGACCATCGATATGGAAGCGCGCTACGAGAATCACCCCGACGTGGGTGGCACAGGCAGACGGATGGACGCGCACCAGGAACGCGAAGCGGCCTATTGGAATATGCTGGCGGGCGCGGCGGGGCATGGCTACGGCAACAACAATATGTGGCAGTTCTGGAGTCCCGACAGCCCCCCGCCTCAGGAAAACCATCCCTTCCCATTCCGCGACTTGCGCGGCACGACGCACTGGCGCAAGGCGATGGATATGGAAGGCGCCTACGACATGGGCCTGGTGCGGAGGTTCGTCGAGCTCAGGCCCTGGCACAAGATGGTTCCCGACCAGTCCGTGATTGCCATCGGCCAGGGCGACGGGGAAGACCACATCCAGGCGGCACGCGCTGACGATGGAAGCTTCATCGTGGCTTACTTGCCCTTCGGCCATCGCGTCGGCATCCGTATGGACAAGCTCTCCGCACCAGCAATCAAAGCCCAGTGGTACGACCCTCGCGAAGGGACTTGGACTTATATCGGCCAATACACGAACAGTGGGATCCGCGAATTCGTCCCGCCCTCCAATGGAGATCAGAACGATTGGGTTCTTGTCCTGGAAGACAAATCAAGGAACTATCCCACTGAGTTACCAGGGCAGTAGTGCTGGATTTTGGCTGCGGAACAGGCGCCTCAACCACTCGCTAGGATTCGACGGGAAAGAACGTTATCGGAGGGAGGCCGGATGATTCGCCTCGCCACAAGACGGTATCTTGTTGGTGGAACCTTGCTGTGGTGCGTGATTACCCTGACTGGATCATGGTTGTCAGATCGGTGATTAGGAAGGATTCCCCTATGCATCGACGTCGGTTCCTGGAGGGAACGGCCGCTGTGGGTGGCGCCACAGCCCTTTCGGGCCTACTTCCCAAGTCGGGTCGCGGTAGTCGGACAGTGCCCGCGGGTGAAGTCCCACCGACTCCAGCGAAGGGACCACTTCGGATTCTGTCTTCTAACCCGCGCTATTTTACTGATGGCTCGGGGAAAGCCGTCTATCTGGCCGGTTCGCACAACTGGCACAATTTTCAGGACAACGGACACCGATTTCTGGATGGTCAAGACCCGCCTCCCGTATTCGATTACAAGGCTTACCTGGATTTCCTGCAGTCTCTGAACCACAATTTCTTCCGTTTGTGGAGGTGGGAAAGCCCGAAGTGGGCCGATGAGGAGCCGGTGGGGGTGGTCAAGTATTGCCAGCCTCACCCCTGGGTGCGCAGCGGTCCTGGTGCAGCCACGGATGGAAAACCCAGGTTTGACCTGACCAAGTTCAACCCGGAGTATTTTGACCGGATGAGAGCGCGGGTGATCGCGGCCCGCGATCGAGGCATGTACGTCGCCATCCAGCTGTTCGAGGGTTGGGAACTTCAGTTCACCGATGCTTGGATTTGCCATCCCTTCAATCGCGCGAACAACGCCAATGACATCGATGCCGACGCCAATGGAGACGGCCGCGGGATTGAATTCAACACCCTTCAAGTCAGTGCGAAGGGGAAGAGGGTTCTGGCGCTGCAGGAAGCGTACCTGCGCCAGGTCATCGATACCGTCAACGACTTGGACAATGTTCTCTACGAAGCATGCAATGAAGCGGGCGGAGACTCGACAGACTGGCAGTATTATGTAATTAAGTATGTAAAAGACTATGAATCCGCCAAGCCGAAGCAGCACCCCGTGGGGATGACAGTCCAGTATAAGGGCGGGACTAACGCGGTGATTTTCAACAGTCCGGCTGACTGGGTGTCGCCGAATCCCGGAGACGCTCAGGAGAATTACCGGGAAGACCCTGCGGGCGAATACCGGGGCAAAGTCGTGGTGAATGACACCGACCATCTTTGGGGTCACACCGGAGGCGACGCGGTCTGGGTCTGGAAGAGCTTCTGCCGGGGTCTCAACGTACTTTTCATGGAAGAACTTCCTCCCTCACCGACCTGGCAGGACTCGGCCCGCAAGGGCATGGGGGATACGCGGCGCTATGCTGAGAGGATGGATCTGGCGGCGACCGTGCCGCGCGACGATCTGGCGAACACAAGATACTGCCTGGCGAAGCCAGGCAAGGAGTATTTGGTTTTTCAGCCGGGCAACCAGGGCGAGTTCACAGTGAACCTCACGGACGGACCGGGGACTTACGCCGTGGAGTGGTTCAGTTTGTGCACGGGCACCACGACGCTGGGAAAGCCTGTGACGGGAGGAGCGGTCAGGGCCTTTACGACGCCCTTTGGCGGTCCAGCAGTTCTCTATCTGAAATCCAGCGGCTGAGCCTTTGCAGTGGCGCTGGCCGCTGAGCGATAGGAGGATTGATGATCAGATCCCTTCTTGTCACGCTACTCCTTGCGCTGCCCTTCGCCGCGAGTGCCCAGACCACGTCGGTCTGGGGGCGCTGGGAGAAGACATTTGTCGCGCAGGCAGAGGCAGCCCCAGAGACCGAGGTTAGCGTCGAATGCCGCTCCCCATCCGGGAAGATCCACGGGGTTTTGGGCTTTTGGGACGGCGGGAAAACGTGGCGTGTGCGCTTCCTGCCGGACGAGTTTGGAACGTGGACCTATCAGAGTCGTTCTCGGCCGGCGCTGGCCGGTCTGGATGGACAGAAAGGGGAATTCTCGTGCCAGCGTGGGGAAGGCAAGGGCCCCTTTGTCCAACACGGCGCTGTGCGCGTCGCGGGGAGCGGTCGCTATATTGAGCACGCCGATGGAACGCCTTTCTTCTGGTTAGGGGACACCGTCTGGTATGGCGCGATTTTGAGTCACAAAGACGATTGGAACACCTATCTGGATGACCGCCTGGCAAAGAAGTTCACGGTCGTGCATTTCAATGTTGTCGCACCCCGCAATGGCGTCGCCGCGGATGAAAACGGTGAGATCTCCTTCACGGGTACGGACCCCATCCACCTGAACCCCCGCTTTTACCAGCGGCTGGACGAGAGGGTGGACGCGGTGACGGCACACGGACTGCTGGCGGCGATTGTCCTCACCTGGGGGCTGAGACCAGTGGATTCAGGAAACTATCTTCCAGAGAAGGAGGTGGTCCGCCTTATTCGCTACCTGGAGGCCCGATACGGCGCGAACCATGTGGTGTGGATCCTGACGGGAGACGCTGACTACGTGGGCGCCCAGGGCGCGCGTTGGAAGCGCATCGGGCGGGCGGCGTTTGGAGGCCGGCCGCACGCTCCCGTCACTTCTCACCCGGCCGGCATGCTGTGGCCGTGGGACAGCTTTCGGGAAGAGAAGTGGTTGGACTTCCTGATCTATCAGAGTGGGCACGGGGACGACGCGGACACGCTTCGCTGGCTGCATTCCGGCCCCGTCACAGGCGATTGGCGTGAGCCCCCACCGCGTCTGTTGATCAATCTGGAGCCGCCCTATGAAGGCCATTTGGGTTATCAGTCCCGCATCCCTCACTCCGCTTATGTCACGCGTCGGGCGATCTACTGGAGTCTCTTGAATGCACCAACAGCGGGTGTCACATACGGTGCCCACGGCGTGTGGAGTTGGCACACGGCGGTTGGGCAGCCACCCACGGACCATCCCGATACCGGCGTCGCCAAGACATGGCGAGAAGCGTTGTCCTTCCCGGGCAGCACCCAGATGACGTATCTCGCGGACTTCTTCAATTCCATCCCCTGGTGGACCCTGTGCCCCGATGAGAACCTGCTGGTTGACCAGCCGGGGAGGGCGAACCCGGCGTGGCACATTTCCACGTCGCGTTCGGAGCAAGGAAACCTAGCGGTCGTCTATTTGCCCGTAGGTGGCGAAGTAAAATTGAGACCTGGAGTTCTGGCGCAGGACCTGACAGGCGAGTGGTTTGATCCGCGCACGGGTCGGCGAGCGCCGGCCGTCCAGGTGGAGCCAAACGCTTTCCGCGCCCCTGAGGAGCAGGACTGGGTACTCCTGTTGCGCGTGAAGGGCACCACCTGAGCAGCAGCCGTGAGAGTTGGCGGAGGGTAAACAGATACGGCGACCCTCGGCTGAGCCGATTTTCGCAACGGCGTCCCCGCCGCCGAATCGGGCAACAACGGACGGCGATGCGGACATTACCACGCGCGCTCCTAAGAGGAGGCGCGTTGCGGCGCGGGGACTATCTGGCAAGAACTCACCTGCCATCGGCGGCAGCGGGCCGGGCTCTATCTGCGCAGGAGTTAAGCGCGCCTGCTCGGCTTGCGTTGGCCAAGGTGAGTTGAATTCCACTGGAGGTCACAATCATGTTCGGGAGGAATAGGTACTCCTACTTGTGTCGGTTGTGGATTCTCGTGGCGGGACTCCTGGTGATCGCGGGAGCGGCAGGTCCGGTCCGGGGAGCTCCGTCGAAAGTCGCCTTCTCTCAGTCGGCGGCGACCGTTGAGGCGTATGACTTCGTCGAAGTCACGCTGAACGTCACGTCGCCGGACGCGAAGAATCCATTTACGGATGTTACTTTTGAGGGACAATTCGGGAAGGCCGGCGAGAGCCAGCGGCTGCACGTGGACGGCTTCTGTGATTCCGCTGACGGAAGCGTCTTCCGTATTCGTTTTATGCCAGCGGTGCCGGGTGATTACGCCTACGAAGTAACTTACCGGCAGGGCAGTTTCGAGAAGATGCATACGGGCACATTCCGGGCGTCCGACGGCCATCGGCGGGGCCCTATCCGTGTCGATGCCAAATATCCTTGGCACTTCATTTGGGAAGGCACTGGGGAGCACTACTTCTTCAACGGCGCCACCGCCTTCTGGTTGATGGGCTGGCGCGAGGACCGAGTGATCAACAACATCATTGACCGTCTGCACGGGATGAAGATCAATCGCATCCGAGCGCTGATTTCCGGCGCCACCGAAACCCTTTGGGGTGAGCCGGTCATGCCGGGGGGCCGTTTCACGACCTTTCTGCGCCCATCGCCTGCCGAGAGGCCTGAGAGTCTCGACAGCCCCGGGATTGACTTCACGCGCTTCAACATTCCCTACTGGCAGAAGTGGGACCGCATGATGCGCTACGCCCGCGAGCGCGATGTGATCATCTCGGCAATCCTGGAAATCTCCACCCACCACGCACAGGCGCCGGCTGGCAGTGAGGATGAGCGCCGATACATCCGTTACGCGGTCGCGCGGCTGAGCGCCTTTCCCAACCTCAACTACGATCTGGGTGATGACCTCGACAGCTTCCGCGATGAGAAATGGGCGCATGAGACGGGCACTCTCATCATGGGTTGGGATCCTTACAAGCACCTTGCCTCCAGCCACCCTGTGTATCGCCAGCATCAGGATCGTGCCTCCGACTGGTTCGGATTTACCTCCATCCAGAACTGGTCGCACAAGCAGCACGCATTGATGCTTGAGGAGCGCGAGATCCAAAAGAAGAGCGGTCGCATCATCCCGCAGGCAAATGAGGAATACGGTTACGAAGATCACTATCCGCACTGGGCTCCCGCGCCGCCGTTGGAATCCGCGGAAACCTTGCGCCAGATGGCCTGGGATATTGCGATGGCAGGCGCGTACGGGACTGCGGGGGAGAGTTGCCGTCGTGGCACGAATATCTGGCCGGATAGCGGCGGCGGCTGGATCAACGGGCGCGGCGACGACACAATGGTCATGCTCAAAGGCTACGAGCACATGGTGGATTTCTTCACGAGCTTCGAATGGTGGAAGACTGAACCGCACGATGAGTTGGTCAGCAAGCCCGCCTATTGCTTGGCCAAGCCCGGCGAGATCTATGCGGTGTACATTCCGCTCCGCCCGCTGTGCGTTAATGTGGAGCACTTTGGGTACGAGGAAGAATGCGGCGACATCGCGATCAAGCTCGAGCCCGGCACCTATGACGCGGAATGGTTCAGCGCTGCAACAGGGGAAGTCGTACCGCTACCTCCCGTGCACGGGCCGGTCTGGACCATTCCCGAACCCCCAGGCTGGTTGGACTGGGCACTACTGCTGAAGAAGATCGAGAAGTGATGACGCAACTCCGTGTTGGGCCACTGAGCCTGACGCGCAGCAACCGGCGGCCCACGCACCAACGGCAGGAGCATGCAAGACACGCTAGCTATGGAGGTTACTATGCTATTGAAATCGTCAAGGACCAACTTCCGCCGTGCTTACGGAAGGCTTTCCACTATTGTTTTGTCTCTCAGCCTGTGCACTTGGTGTGTATTGGCTCACCCGCTGAGGGCAAAGGCATTGGAGGGGGAGAGCGGCACGGGGCCCATAGGGGTACATCCGGAGAATCCTCACTACTTCATTCTTCACGGAAAGCCGACGGTGCTGATCACTTCCGCCGAACACTACGGAGCGGTCGTCAACAAGGATTTCGACTACCTTGCCTATCTCGATAGACTGAAGTCCTACGGACTAAACTACACGCGTATCTATCCGGGGTTCCTGTTCGAGCCCCAGGGGAAATTCGGGAATGGCAATACTCTGGGCCCAAAGCCATGGAGCCTGGTGCTGCCGTGGGCGCGCAGCAAGCAGCCGGGGTACTTGTTTTGCGGCAACAAGTTTGACCTTGATCAATGGAATCCGGAGTATTTCGCACGCCTGAAGGATTTCATCTCCAAGGCTGCCGAGCGCGATATTGTGGTAGAGATCTGCTTTTTCAACGCCCAGTATTCAGACACGTGGCCGCTTTCGCCTTTGTATCACGAGAACAACATTCAAGGCGTGGGGAAGTGCGATTACCGGGATGCGCAAACGTTGAAGCACCCGGACTTGGTGCGGCGCGAGGAAGACTATACCCGCAAGATCACGCAGGAAGTCAATTCCTTCGACAACGTCGTTCTGGAGATCTGCGACGAGCCATTCCTTACCGGCACACCCATTGAATTGGCGGGTTCCTGGGTGGGTCACTTCGTGGAGCTGGTCAAGGATACCGAAAGCAGCCTTCCCAAGAAACATCTGATTGCACAACAACTGGAAGGCCCAGTGGGCGGACCCTGCGATTTTTCTGCCCATCCTGATGTCCCAATAATCGTGACGCAGTACGTCTGGGAATCCTACATGGAGCAGATGGGGGGGATGAAGGGGCTTGACCTCGAATATGGGCACAACAAACCGATTGAATTCAATGAAACCGCCTACTATCCCTTCTGGTACAAAGGCGACAAGGTGGGGGCTTCCCGGGTCGAGGCGTGGGAATTCATCGTGGGGGGCGGGGCCGGCTTCAACCAGTTGAATGGAGTGTTCACCGCCGAGAATCCTGCTGGGAAGACGCCTGACAACGCCCAGATCCTGAGCGCGCTCAAGAACCTAAAGGAGTTCATTTACAGCTTTGACTTCGTCAAAATGCGCCAGGACAAGGGTCTCATCGTCGCCGGGGAGCCTTCGGGAACCTTCTGCAGAGCCATCAGTCAGCCCGGAGAACAGTATGCCGCGTACCTGCACCACAGTACGGGCGGAAGAAAAGAAGACTATTACACTGTGACACCCGGGAACTACGTTGAGAAACTTGTGCTCAAGCTCCCCGCCGGCAACTACAGGGCGGATTGGGTTGATCCTGCGTCGGGTTCAGGGGTAGGCACGGAATCATTCGTCCACATAGGAGGTTCGCGAACACTTATCACCCCGAACCATTCAGTGGACATCGCGCTGCGGATCAAGCGCATTTAGGGACTGCGGGCTCGAGTCGGTATAACTTCTTTGGTATCTAGTATGCCCGCGGGCAGGAATGCATCTGGCGGAGGCGAACTTCGGCCTCTCCATGGCACGTGTGCCGCGTTGCGTTTCACAATCTGTCAGGTAGAATGACCCAGCGTAATGCCAGCGAGGAGGATAGTGGTATGTGGAAGAGAGTAGCGGGTCTGGCTTTTCTATGGATCCTTTTCGTGGCTCGCACGCATGCCGAGCCGATCACGCTCCACCCTGTTAATCCTCACTACTACTTCTTCAACGGCCAGCCGATGATCCTGATTACTTCCGCTGAGCACTATGGGGCGGTGATCAACAAAGACTTCGACTATGTCACCTACCTGGACTCACTCAAGGCATACGGATTGAACTACACGCGCATCTATGCGGGCGCGATGTTCGAACCGATAGGGAAGTTCATTGAGGGCAACCCCTTGGGTCCGAAGCCGCACAGTCTCATCGTGCCGTGGGCGCGGAGTAACGTGCCCGGTTGCCTGCACGGCGGCAACAAGTTCGACCTGGACAAATGGGACTCGGCATACTTCGCCCGTCTGAAGGACTTCGTGGCCAAAGCGAGCGAGCGGGGCATCGTGGTGGAGATCTGCTTCTTCAACGCACAATACTCGGATACGTGGCCCATTTCGCCTTTGTACTACGAGAACAACATACAAGGCGTGGGCAAGTGTGCCTATCAGGATGCCCAGACGCTGAAATACCCGGATGTAGTACAGCGAGAGAGCGACTATGTGCGCAAGATCACCCAGGAAGTCAACGGGTATGACAACGTCATCCTGGAAATATGCGACGAGGCGCCTGATATCGGCACACCTCCTACGCCCTTGGCGGAAGCAGGTGCATGGGTTAGCCATCTCGTGGAAGTGGTAACCGATGCCGAAAGGAACCTTCCCGAAAAACACTTGGTTGCGGTGCAGGTGGAGGGCCCGGTGGGAGGGCCCGGTGGGAGGGCCCTTGGATTTGTCTGGAAATCCACAGGTGTCAGTCATCGTTACCCAATACATATGGCAGGCGGGTCTTCAGATGGGCGGCATGCGGGGGCTCGAGCTTGAATATGGCCACAACAAACCAATCGAGTTCAACGAGACGGACTGGTACCCTCTCTGGTACAAAGGCGACGCAATTGCTGACTGTCGGGTGGAAGCCTGGGAGTTCGTCGTAGGAGGTGGGGGGAGTTTCAATCACTTGAACGGACGATATACGGCGGTGGATCCTGCCGGCAAGACGCCCGATACCGCCCAAATCGTGAGCGCACTCAGGAGCTTGAGGAACTTCACGTACGGCTTTGACTTTATCAAGATGAGCCCGGAGCACAACTTTGTTGTCAGCGGCATCCCCACGGGAGCTTACTGTCGCGGAATCAGCGAAACCGGGAAGCAATATGCCTTGTATCACCACCACAGCAAGCCCAGAATCGGGGACACCAGCTCGTATATCGTCGCGCCCGGAAGTTATGTCGAGCATCTTGAGCTGGAGCTGCCTGGTGGCACCTACAAAGCGGATTGGGTCGATCCGGCCTCGGGCACAGTGGTGGGCAGCGAAACCTTCACCCACCATGGTGGCAACAGGATGTTTACAACTCCAACGCATGCGGTGGATATCGCACTCCGGATCAAACGCTCTTAAATTCCCAGTTCCGCCTAATCTGGAGTTCTGCCTTGAGAAGCTTCTCGGCACTGACGTTCATTGCCATCGCCGTGGTTGGGGCTAGCACAGCAACAAGTGCACAGACGACGGGCAGCCAGGCCCAGAAGGCCTTCACGCGGGGTGTTGAATTGCAGCAGAAAGGGGACTGGGAGGGGGCGCGGCAGGCCTATGAGACAGCTCTCCGGCTTGCTCCACAGCGCGTGGACGTGCTGTCGAATCTGGGGCTCGTGTATTCCCAAATGGGACAGCCGGGGCGGGCGGTCAAGTGTTTCCTTGGCGCCCTCAAGATTGATCCTAAGCAATACGCGGTGCGCTTCAATCTTGGCATCGCGTATATGCGTGCCGATAGATATGAGCTGGCGCAGCAGGAGTTATCCCGCGTGGTGGAGGCTCAGCCGGCAAACTACTCCGCGCGGCATTTACTTGGCCTGTGCCTGGTGAAGCTCGACAGGATCGGCGAAGGCACGGCTGAGCTGGAGGCCGTGGTCCACGGTGAGCCGGAGAATCTGTCGGCGGCCTATACCTTAGCTTCTGCCTACCTCAAGGCCAATGACCTGAAGAAGGTGGAGCCTCTGGTAGACAGGTTTAAGAACCTCGATTCAGCTGAGTCCCACCTGATTGTCGGATCCTACAGCCTTGCCAGGCTGGACAAGCAGCAGGCCTTGAAGGAACTGTTGCGTGCCCAACAGCTCGACCCCAGGCTGCCAGACCTGCATTCCCAGCTCGGATTCGCATACTTCCTTATTGGGAGAAGTGATCTGGCAACGCAGATGTTCGAAACTGAACTCCAGCTCAACCCTCAGGATTCGAATGCGATTAGCATGCTGGGTTCTCTCTACCGGCAATTGGGGCGGATCGACGAGGCCACTGTGTTCCTCACTAAAGCCATCAACATGAGGCCCGGTGACCCCGACGTGTTGTTTCAATTGGGGCTTCTGGCGCAAGCGAAAGGACAGGGGGAAGAGGCGGTCAGACTCGTCGAGGACGCAATAGCAAGGAAGCCAGATTACCCGCCCTATCACATCGCGCTCGTGCGCCTGTACTTCAAGCTCAAGCGCCTGGACGATATGAAAAGGGAACAGGCCATTGTCGATCGATTAAACGCGGAACGAATGAATCTGCCGACAGTTCGCGACAAAGCCCTCTACGATGCCACCAGGCCCCTGGAATGAAGGCATCCAGCTCGAGTGCGTTCGCGAAGGGCAGGCTCATCGGGGTTCGCTGAAAGCTGCAGTATCGTCCCTTCCCAGGGGTTGCGCGACGTATTGCTCCAAAAGTCGAGCCTTGCGCAACTCCTCCTCAGCGGTGGTATCTCCCGCACTTCTAAGAGCCAGGCCCAACCCGTAATGCGCCATCACGAAGTCGGGGCGTAAACGGGTGGCAGTTCGGAACGCTTCAATCGCCTCCTGCTTCTTTCCCTGCCGGCTAAGAACTACGCCCTGGTTATAGGCCGCCATAAAGAAAGAAGGGTCGGCAGCCAGTGCCTTGCGAAAGGCTGCCAAGGCCTCATCAAGCTGGCCTTCATCTGTGTATTTGATGCCATCCGCGTTGAGCGAATTGGCCTTACTCGTTGCCGCTCTGACCTCCTGCAAGGCGCGTACCTTTTCAAAATAGTCCCTGGCCTCCTCAGATTTCCCCTGGGCCTGGAGCAACATGGCCAGATTGTAGAGCGCGTCGAAGAGCGCCGGCCTGTAACGCAGGGCGGCGCGGTAGCTGGCTTCAGCCTCTGCGGGCTTGTCCCTCCGGCGGTATAGCTTGCCCAGTTCAACATAAGCCCAGGCCATGGCGGGTCGCAGATGGACGGCTTCGTTCAAGTGAATGCCGGCTTTCGTCAAATCCCCTTTCTCTAACGCAATCCTGCCCAGTTCGTAATGCGAGAACGCGTCGCCCGGGTCTAGAGTCAGAGCGGCCTGAAACTGATCCGCCGCTTGGTCACTTTCGTGCTGCCGGACTAATACCAAACCGATGCCATAATGCGCCACCGCCAGTCGTGGGTTCAATTCGCATGCTTTCCGAAACGACTTTACAGCCTCGGAGTGTTTTCTGGAGTCGTACTGTGATTTCCCCAGGAGAATATGCAGCTCGGGGTTCTCGGGTGCGAAGCGGAGTGCCGTTTCCAATTGACGTGCCGCCGCGTAGGAATCGCCTTCTCGGGCAAGGATAGAACTGAGATCCACCCGCGCGTCGATGTGGTCGGGCTTCAGCCGCAACACTTCCAGAAACTCGTCCACTGCGGCCGCGAGTTTGTCGCCACCCAGACGACTGTAAGCCACCCCCAAAGCATAATGAGCCTCAATGTAACCGGGCCGGAGGTTGATTGCCTCCCTTAGCGCTTCGACCGCCTCGGGGAATTTTCCTTGGCGCAGCGCCCCGAGGCCCAGATCGTACTGGCGCGCGGCGCTCGCACCACGCTCCAGCTGGACTGGCTGGTAGAAGCTGCTTAACTGTCGGGTGGGTGACACCGCGTGCGGAGGAAACCACGGGTTTTGATCTTTATGGCCTCCGGCGGTTGGCTTCGGCGGAGCTCCCGCTTCAACCACACGCAGGATCTGGTCCAGTTTTGGGTTGTCGATCACCTGCTCGATCCCGCTCGGCCAACGGATGCTGATCTGTTGGATGGTTTTCTCATCTCCGATTCCGAACGTTACACGGCGGTCGTTGGCCGACGCGTAGCTTCCCGCGGTACTCACAGTCCGGTACTGGACCTTGCCGCCATCGGTCGTGAGCTTCACGCGTGCTCCCAGGGCGTCGCGATTGCTCTTTCTTCCTACCAAGTCCAGCGTGATCCAGTGGTTCTTATTGCCTCCCTCGTTGCGCAGCAGGTGAGCCGGGCCGCGGTAGTCTGAGACTACGATGTCGATGTCACCGTCGTTATCGAGGTCACCGAAGGCGGCGCCGCGAGCAACCCACGCCTCGTTGAAAACCTCTCCGGAGTCGGCGGAGATGTTCACGAAGCGTTTCCCTTGGTACCGCATCAGCAAGGGCTTCTGCAGGTAGCGCAGATGCGGCTGCGTGACCTCAATATTGTCCATGACGTGGCTGGTGGCCACGAAAACCTCATTCGAGCCGTCGTTATCGAAGTCAAAAGCGTGAATGCCCCAGCCGCCGAAGGGCCGGGAGATTTCCGCCAAGTCGGAGGTCACGCTGGAGTATGTAAAAGTCTCATCCCCGTTGTTGCGGAAGAAAGCGAAATACTCATAAGGGAGGGCCGTGGTCAAGATATCAGGGAAGCCGTCATTATCGAGGTCCGTGAAGTCGGTGCCCATGCCAGAGAAGGTGTTACCATCCTCCGTGAAGCCCACGCCCGCCAGCGCCGCCACTTCGCTGAACGTGCCGTCGCCATTGTTCTTGAAAAGATATTGCGGGAAGGCGTCGTTGGCCACGTAAATGTCGGTCAGGCCGTCGTTGTTGAAGTCTCCGAAGGACGTGCCCAGGGCGTAGCCCTCCCGCTCTTTGATATGGCTCGACTCGCTAACATCCGTGAAAGTGCCGTCATGGTTGTTGCGGAAGAGATAATTGGAAACCGCCTTGAATTCGTTAGGGTGGCAGTAAGCGCGGCCGTTGGGTATATTGAAACCGCAAACCATGGCACCGGCCGAAAAGTCCCACTGCAAATAGCGGGTCACAAAAAGATCCAGGTAACCGTCGTTGTCGTAATCGAGGAAGCCGGCGCTCATGTTCCAGTTTTCCGTCTTGATGCCAGCCTGGCTTGTGACGTCCGTAAATGATCCGTCCCCGTTGTTGCGGTAAAGGATGCATTCGCCGTAATTGGTGACGAATAGATCCGGAAAGCCATCGTTGTTGAAGTCCCCGACGGCCACTCCCATGCCGTAGCCTCTGCCGCGCACGCCCGCCTTCTCCGTGACGTCGGTGAAGGTTCCATTACGATTGTTTCTGAACAGCCGATTCCAATACTCGGGGGAGGACTTGTCTGGCGATTGACCTTCGGGCTGTGGGTTTTGCAGCGCGGCGCCGTTCACGAAGAACACATCGAGCCAGCCATCAGAGTCGTAGTCGAGCATTGCCACTCCGCCACCCATCGTCTCGATCAGGTACTTGTTTGGGGTGGGGCAGTTTCTGAACTGGAAGTTCAATCCAGCCGCGTCGCGCGCTTCAACGTACTTGGCCGAGCCTGGAATCTTTGCGGCAGGATTAGGCAGCGCGCCAAAGGCGCTCACCAGGAGGACTGGTAGGATAAGGTTGGGCCAGGCAGATCTCATGGACCCAGCGGCGTAATCACGTGCCGGAATCGACAGACTAATGTAACATATCCACCCGACAGGACAAACATCCGCCTGGAATGGCAGTCATTCCGGGGCTTTTCTGATAAAGCGCGACACTCATATGCTATCCTGGGCCGAGCGAATGAGGCGGCAGATCAACAGGGCAGTGTTCTCCCGCACGTCCAGCACGGGAACAGTACCTGGCCTCCTTTTCTTGGTGTTTACAGTCAGTCTGACTCATAGCGGAGCGATACTGCCCCCGCCGAGCGATGGAAGGACCAGGGTCTCGAGTCAGGCGGAGTTCGGCACGCCTGCGGAGCGGCCTGGAAAGAAGGCAGAAAGGCAGACCTCGCACCTTGCCTTCAGCTCCTTACCAACTGACGTCGGTGCCCCGGGCGATGAAAGAGAGCTTAAGGAAATCGACCGGCTCATCGAGGCTGGCAAACTCCAGGAAGCGCGGGAGAAGTTGGCAGACCAGGTTCGTACGCTCGGTGATAGCCACCGCACCTTCTTCCTCGAGGCAAAAATCCTCTTTCGCGAACAGAAATACCGGGAGTCGCTCAAGATCCTCGAGCGCTGCCTGGCGTTGAACCAACAGGATGCCGACGTTTTCAAGCTGGTGGCCTCCAATGCGATCCTTATTAATAGAGTGGACATCGCCGAAACCGCCTTGAAAAAGGCCATCCAAGTTGCACCGGACGACTACCTCGCGCACTTTCACCTGGGAGCTCTTTACTACACCGACAGCCGCTTTCCGCTGGCTGAACCCGTGCTGCGCAAAGCGGTGAAGCTCAACCCGGAATTTGTCCCCGCGCGCCTCTTCCTAGGTTTAGCTCTCGAGGAACTTGAGGGTGAGGAAGAGGCTATCCAATGCTATCGGCAAGCCATCGAACTCACCGAGCGTTTCAAAGTGAAAGGAGAGCAGCCGTACCTCTATCTCGGAAGGCTCCTTTACCGGCAGAACCACTTTCCCGAAAGCCTGCCGTATCTGGAGAAGGCGGTGGAGGCGAATCCGCAATCGTGCGAGGGCCTGTGCCTGATGGCGAGGGTGTTCACCACGCAGGGTCGCGAGAAGGAAGCCATGGAAGCATTGGCCAAGTGTGTGAAGGCGGACCCCCGCTATCCGGAGGCTCACTATCTTCTCAGTCGTGCCTACGTCAAACAGGGGCGTCACGACGAGGCACAAAAGGAAATGCAGCTCTTCCAGGAACTCAAGCTGCTCGAGAAGAAGGAATTCGACCCGCGCCGGGGCCAAAGACGCAATTGATTGCCTAGAGGCAGCCTGCCGCGGTTCAGCCCAGCCGAGATACCTGCGTGAGACAAAGCAAAGTCGGGTTTGAGGTGCCGTCCTCCGCTATCTGGCCTTAGAGGATTCTTCCGGAGCACAAACCCGTTTTCTTCTTTGACTTGTTAACATTTATTCGTTCTAGTAGAAACGCTTGTTGGGAACCCAGGCGCACATCGGGTTGACCGATTCCTGAATTGCGGGGTCAGTGGAGATATGCCGCCTCATACCGCGGCTGTGGTCATCGGGATCGATGTTGGCACCAGCGGGGTTCGTGCATTGGTAGCGACTGCAGGCGGCAATGTCCTGGCTGAGGCCCAAGCAGCTCTCGCGGACGGTTGTGCCGAGGGATCAGTCCACGAGCAAGACCCGCACGATTGGTGGCGTGCGGTCTGTCACACGATCAAGCGTGCGCTCCATAGGTTGAGCGCAGAAGAGCCTGGAGCTCTTGCGGGGGGCATTGCTGTAACCTCGACCTCGGGATCGCTGGTTCTGGCTGATTCGCAAGGGCGGCCCGTGCGCCCGGCGATCCTATACGACGACTCCCGTGGAGGATCGATCGCCGAGGACCTCAACCGACGGTTTCCCTCCGCAGACGTTCGATTCAATTCCTCCTACTCGCTTGTTAAGGCCGCCTGGGTGCGGCAGCAGGAACCTGCCATCTGGGGGCGAGCCTGTTGTTTGCTGCATCCCGCGGATTGGCTGACCGGAAAACTCACCGGTCAGTTCGAAACGACCGACTATTCAAGCGCGCTCAAGCTTGGCTACGACGTGGAGACCGGGGGCTGGAGTAGAGCGGTCTCATGGTTAGAGTTCTCGCCGCAACTCCTTCCCAGAGTCGTTCGCCCAGGCACGCGCGTGGGCGGCGTATCAAACCAAGCCAGTGAGGAGACGGGATTGTCTCCGGGAACACCGGTGCTAGCGGGGGCGACCGACGGAGTGGCGAGCCTGCTGGCCTCAGGAGCCAGCGAAGCGGGTCACGCGAATACGACCCTCGGTACCACGATTGTCTGGAAGGTCCTGTCTCGTAGCAAGCCCCGGTTAGCTCCCGGCATGTATTGCCACCGACATCCGGGAGACCTGTGGGCGCCGGGAGCCGCCAGCAATACCGGACCTGGCAGCCTCCGCTGCGATCAGGCCGGAATGAAAGCGCGAGAAATGGACCAGCATGCCGCCGGTCATTTTCCCTCTTCCCGCCTCTGCTACCTTCTCCGGTCGAGAGGAGAACGGTTCCCGTTCCTTAATCCCGGAGCCGAGACATTCGTCGAGGGGAATCCATCAAGTCCTGGGGACTGGTACGCGGCGCAGTTACAGTCGCTCGCGTTCGTCGAGCGCTGGGGATTCGAACGACTGGAGGAATGCGGGGTCCCGCTGGGTGAGATCGTCTTTTCGACGGGCAGCGCGGCAGCCAGTCCCGTATTGGCACAGCTCCGTGCCGATGTTCTGAAGCGCGTCGTATTGCGGTGTCGTTACCCAACATCGGCATTTGGAGCCGCAATCCTGGCGGCGGCCGAACCCCTGTACGGCGGGAACCTGATGGCTGCCCTTCGAGGGATGACTTGCGTGTGCGAACGCTATCAGCCTGACCGCACGGCTGCGGAGCAGTTCGAGCCGATCTACCACGCTTTTCGCGCCGCGTGTGCCAGGCGAGGATGCTCATGAGCAGTCCCTGGAAAGCGTGTGATATCCGCGGGGTCTACCCTCAGGATGTTTCCCCCGAGCTTCTCGGGCGGGTGGGGGCAAGTGTGGGCTCAACGTTGCCCGCAGGCGCACGCATCTTGGTCGCCGGTGACTTCCGAACCAGCACGCCTGCGCTCAAGGCCGCGCTAGCTGAGGGCTTGATGGGCTCGGGCGCATTCGTTCTGGATGCTGGCCAGATCCCAACGCCCGTTGCCTATTTTGCCCATCGGCACTGGAAAACTGCCGCCGTCCTGATCGTGACCGCATCCCACAACCCGCCCGACTACAACGGGCTGAAGCTGATGCTAGGGGATCTCCCTCCAACTCCTGACGATTTCGATCGACTGCGGCGCCGGGTTGAACAAGGAGCCTTCCGCCAGCAGCAGGGTGCGACTGAGACTATAGACCCCGTTCCAGCCTACCAAGCCTGGATTCTGGAGCGGTGGGAACAACTCCGCCACGCGCCCGGGATGGTCGTGATTCTGGATGCAGGGAATGGAGCATGGGCGGAACTGGCGCCCCAGTTTTTCGCGGAGCTCGGATTCAATGTGCATCGGCTCTTTTGCAGGATTGATGGAACCTTTCCGCATCGCTCGCCCGACTGCGCGCGGCCAGGCAGTCTGGCAGCGCTGAGGAAAGAGGTGGTGAGGACCGGGGCGCACCTGGGAATCGCCTGGGATGGAGATGGAGATCGGGTGGCGTTTGTCGATGGTTCCGGTTCGATCGTCTCCACGGATGAAGTGTCGGCGCTGCTGGTTCGTTGGTTGGTTCCCAAGGCGCCCCAAGCGAAAGTCGTTTACGATATCAAGCTCTCGGACACGGTGCGCCAGGCAATACTCGGCTGTGGAGGACAGCCGATCACGGAACGGAGTGGGCACACGTTCATCAAGCGCACGATGATCGAACGGGATTGCCTGTTTGGCTGCGAGGCCAGCGGCCACTACTTCTACCGAGAATTACACGGCGGCGATGATGGCTTGTTCGCCGCCCTGATGATGGCGGAGCTCGTGAGCCAGTGCGGTGTACCCCTGGCGGAATTGCGCCGGACCTTGGCTCCTTTCTTTGCCACACCTGACCTTCGCATCCCTTCCCATCTGCTTGGCTACCAGGAGATCGCGAGGCGCCTCCGCTCTGTTTTCGCCAGCGCGAAGGAAGTCGCAATTGATGGGATACGGTTGGAGACTCCCGAAGGCACTATCCTGGCGCGGGAATCGGTAACGGAGCCGGTCGTTACCATGCGGCTGGAGGGTCGGTCTGCAGACTCGCTGCGCAATTTGGTGGACGCGTGTTTGAAGGCTTTCCCAGAGGCTGCCAAGGAGATCTCCCAGCAGGTTGAGCGCACGAAGGAGGCGTGACGGCGGGCCGCCTGAGATCGGAACCCGTCGCATGCGGTCGCCGAAGCCCGGCGGGAAGAATTGGTGATGGGTGCGGGGGGCAGCGGCAGCGCCTGGCACGAGAATTGAATGCCCCCACTGATATCCAGCCCACGCCAGACTACGCCCATCGTGGTGTGGGTCTTACCTTCCTTATACGCGTCGCGGAGCCATTGTTATAGGGCCCTTCGGTTCGAGGAATGAGTTCCGATCCAGATTGCTCCCGGAAGACGCCATGGGGGAGACATGTGCTTCCAACCTGGGGCCAGGCAAATAGCTTTCGATAACCCAGTTGGGCATCATCAGCGGTGCTTGCTCTGTAGAAGGCTGGTGAGCCGCTGAAGGGGCGGGCCGGAGTATTGCTGACACGGCAATTCGCGGTGATTGCGCTATGTTCTACACGTTCGCACCAGAAATTCCTTTGGGAAATTGTTCTCAAATGTGCCTTGCTTGAAACGACTTTGCACGGGCAGAAGCTGTAGTTGCATGAAAATGAAGGAGGTATGACCCTGCGGGTTGACGATCTGATTATACTGACCCCTTGCTCTCGGGCAAGTGCTCAGGAACGCACGATGGGCATCTTAACTTCTTGAATTAGTGGGTGTCGTTGGTACGCCCGGGGTGATTCGAACACCCGACCCCTTGCTTCGTAGGCAAGTGCTCTATCCAGCTGAGCTACGGGCGCACGGTGGGGAAGATCATCCTGACATAGCAAGTCTCGCATGGGGCGGCCC
>Ga0315280_10002549_pt1 | contig 29431 bp, 26 predicted proteins | sample YL17G06_40_MG_FD_203697 | JGI IMG/M metagenome (GOLD analysis project Ga0315280, IMG submission 203697) | Sediment microbial communities from Yellowstone Lake, YNP, Wyoming, USA - YL17G06_40 | ecosystem: Environmental > Aquatic > Freshwater > Lake > Sediment | place: USA: Wyoming | collected... | reverse complement strand
ACATGATGAATGTCCCGTTGATGTAGGTCACGCTGGGCCATCTGTAACGGTTTGAGGTTGGTCCAAGAATCGGATTTCCAGAGTATGGAGTCCATGAGCCATTTATGTCGTTCGTGTAATAGAGCCTTACTTGGGAGCCCTCGTAATCAGAATCGTAGGCTAGATATTTTCGCTGTGCTCCGTCAACCATCGTATCGACTTCGATGATTGTCGTGTTGTGGACAGGCTGCAAAGCGTGCCTATCGGCAGGATTTCCTGAGATCGTGGTCCATGGAGCAGACAGCTGGTAAAATTGGACTGGGCCTTCAAGGGTGATTGTGTGTTCCTTGCGATATTGCCAGCCACTATAAAACCAGCTGTTCAAAGCGGATGCCGTTGTATCGGCGTTAACAGCCTTTACACCTGGCGTTGGGATGCAAACGTTTGCAGAAGTGAAGACTAAGATTGAGAAAACCAAACAGAATATGACAAGGTGTTTTTGCATCACTAACCAATCCTCATCGTAGTCAAGAACTGATTTTTGCTTTATAAACACCCATGGTGTTTTCTTCTATAGAGTTTCAGTTCTTCTCTCAAGTGCCTATTGCTTCTCTTTCACAAACCTTGACGGCTATAACTGAGGAGAGTACCCATCGGCGCCACAAATCTATCGTCGTTTCCTTTACCGTCTATTTAGTAGTAGAAGATATGCTTCCAAGGTTTTCTTTGCAACTTTATCCCACGTGTAGTTCTCAAGGATTCTTTTTTTCAGCAGGCCTGATTTTGGCTTATCGTATGCTTCTTTGATTTTTGCTTTAAGGTCTTTAGCTGACCATGGGTTGACGTACCAAGCGTGTTCTCCAAAATACTCTTTTGTTGGTCCCTGATTGGTTACCACCAAATTGCAGCCGGCAAGTCCAGCCTCTAATGCGGTTAGACCTGGAGTCTCGAAATGACTTGGTAAGACAAACACTTTCGCTGCTGCATAAGCAGAGGACAATTCGTCGGAATTGTGGGCAAGAAAACCGATCATCTTTGCCTGCTTACTGTTTTCTACAGCTTTTTTGCATTTTACATAGTATTCTTCTTGAGTGATATTCGAGTGTCCGATGATGACCAGCGGTATTTCTAGGTTTTCGCAAGCATCTATGATGTTCAGTGTATTCTTCCTTGGTTCGATTCTTCCGACGAACAAGGCAAAGTCGCTGATGCCGTATTTCTCTTTGAAAATATCGGGTTCCGCCGCAGCGAATCTTTCATCTACCCCATTTGGAACCACCCAGAATTTCTTGTGGTTTACTCGAAAATCACGGGAAAGAAGTTCAGCTTCCATTTCAGAATTTGGCAAAATAATATCTGCTAACTCCAAAACATCTTTAAACGGAAACAACTCCAGAAATGTATGAATCTTGTAATGCTTCATATTGGAATAGAATCTTGCTAAACCTAAAGGGCCAAAGACATTCGTGAACTTTTGACTTGTTCTCCAATATATAGGTGATAGAGCAAGTTTTATACCTGCTCGTTTAGCAATTTGGCACAAGAGAAGAAGATCAGGCCGCATATAGAAGACGTGAAGTATATCATATTGATCCAATCTGTCAGTGAACATGTCAAACAGTTTTATTGTACAACCGCCGATCATTTCTAGATATTCTTTTGTTTTGAGGAGCTGAATTTCAGCGCCCCCGTAGATTTGGAAAGCTGCTGGATACATGGAATACAGAACTTTCAGATTTTCAGTGCTAATGGCACTCATCTATTTTTCCTCCGTTTCGGGCAGTTTTTCATGGTGGGCGCTAACAATAGAATTATAGCGCGTGCTATTGCAGCTTTATTTCATTGTTGTATGCACGGGTGATTGCTTCTAGATCCCTGAGCCCATCTTGCCCAGAAGGGACTGGAGACAGGTCTTTGATCAAGCAGTTAACAAAGTATTGAAGTGCAGATTGGTGAGAATAGGACAATCTTGTGGTACCTGCCGTTAAAATTCGGACTGCCGTCTTCAAGGTGTTTGAATGAGCATGCTGTGTGCTTGCATGTCCGACACTTCCCAGCAACTCCACCTTGAGTTGATGTGCTTGGGAGAACCAGCCAACGTTGATTATGGCTCTGGTTCCATTAAAGAATTCAACTAGGCAAACCGCACTGTCTTCAACTTCCATGTTGAGTCTGTGTCCAAAGTTAGCTTTGATGTTTCTTATTTCACCGAAGTACCATCTAAGGAGATTTATGATATGACTACCCAAATCAATAAGAGCCCCCCCTCCTGTCAATTCTTTGTCGAACCACCATTCTGGAACTGGTACTGGAGCATAGTCTACTTGTCTGTGGAAGAAAGGTCCGGAGTCTATGTATGCAGCATATGCAATTTCCACGTCACCCAAGGTTCCTTCTTTGATTTTCTCCTTGAGACTCCTAAATTCCGTATCAAACCTCAGGTGATAGCCAATCATCAGTTTTGCGCAGTTATCTTGAGCAGCTGACACGATATCTTTGGCTTCGTCTGTGTTTCTTGCAATAGGTTTTTCCAGGAAAATGTGTTTCTTCGCTTCTGCCGCTTGTCTAGCACATTGCAAGTGGAGATGCGTAGGCAAGGCTATTATCACAGCGTCGATCTCTGGATCTTCTAGAACGTCTTGGTAGTTGGAAGAAACCCTTTTGATGCCCATGCTTTTGGCCCTTGTGAGGGCTTTCTTGGACAAGTCCGACACCGCCAGAACACGGGTATGTTCGAGTCTTAGGCTGTTTCGGAGATGAATTTGGCCTACGTAGCCTAGTCCGATTATTCCCAACCTGATTATTTTCATTTTCTTTTGTCTCCTCGGAAACTTGATTATTCCACTCCGAATCTCTGAGCCAGTCCCATGAGCATAATCAGATTGAACGCTTTGTCGATCAATTTTCGTCTGACATTTTTTCTGGGATAAGCTTTCTTGAAATAGGCAATCGGTGCACCTTTTGGAACGAAATGGTTGCTTCCTAATCCTTCCTTGCTTGCTAGCTGAATATACCTTAATGTTCTTGGATTTATGCCAGCTATTTCCGCTGCCGCAACGTCAATTGCCACAGAATCTTGACTTGCCATGGCCAGTCCTAGTCTGCGGGGCTGAATTCCTGAAACGATGTTGCCGTCTATTATGCAAAGATCAAACTTCATTGCTTTGTTAATAGCGACAATTGCTTCTCCAAGTCTTGAATGATACTTGGACTTCTTTGAGTATGGGTTACAGCCGAAGATGTTTTTCAGTGCACACGTGAATTCGATTCCTTTCCGCCCTGTGTACTTGATTTTTGGCACGTTGATTTTCAAGTCTGCTTCTCGGATTGTCCTAGGGACCTTAATCCAAAATGATTGCGTTCCTGACGAAACTCTTATTGATTCAGAGGGGTCGTCTGAAAGATTGATCAGTTTCACATTAGAGTCTCTGGCCAACTTCTCATAACCAAGAATTCTGAACGCGTGTTTGCATTTCATCGCTGAAGCGTCAGATTCCACGATGGAGATTCTTGTTGTAGGGGAAATTTCTTCGCGGATTAGGTCGATTAATGTTCCTATAAGTCTAGGGTCTGTTGTCTGACCAGTTGTGTAGTCCCAGTAGTAGCACATGTTTGGCTTGATAACAACTCTCGCTGTTCCTTTTGGAAAGGAATAGTCTATTAGATCTAGTGATTTAACGACAGCTTGTCTTAATGAGTTTGTCGTGTTTTCCTGAATTTTGACAAGGCTGACTAAACTCAAGTGGTTTCCATCTCTTCGATTTATTTAGCATGATTTGATATGATCTTTCAGTTAGCATGAACGGTTGCTTGTCTCGTCAACGAGTGAGCATACTTTCGTATATATTGTAAAGTTTTTTCGTGGCAACCTCTAGGGAGAAGTTTCTTATTATCCATTCTCTTCCAGCCTTGCCAAATTCCGCTCTGATGTCTTCGTTTTCTAGTAGATAGTTTATTGCTTCTGCAAGTTTCAGAGGATTGTTGGCTGGAACTAGTATTCCATTTTGACCGTTTTTAACTATCTCTGGGATGCCTCCAGTGTAGGTTGATACTACAGGGGTTTCGCATGATAATGCTTCAAGAATTACGATTCCAAAAGGTTCAAACAGTGAAGGAAGAACAAAAACTGATGCCTTTTGATAGCATTCTATCAGTTTTGTTTGATCAGCACGGCCCAAATATGTTATTCTATGTTTTCCTTTTTGATTTTCATATTCTATTAACTTTAGTATGTCGTGATAATATTCATGACTCCAGCCCGGCGGGCCAACAATGACTAAATGAGTTGATTTTTCTATATAGCTCAAAGATTTTAGTAGAACATGCAAGCCTTTTGCAGGCGCAATTCTTCCGACACATAATATTGTGTTATTTGCTTTCTTTTCTCCTGGGTGGAAGATTTTTGGATCTATTGAATTAGGAAAGTATATAATCTTGTTTTTGGGGATTCCTAGCATGGTCAGTTCTTTTTTCATTTGTTTTGTTATTGAAAAGTACAAGTCTGCGACGTTTTTCAATATGGACCTACTTATATGATACCTTCTAAAATAATCAAATACTATTCCATGCAAATGGAGTATCTTAGGTTTTCGTATAAAATACGAGAAAATGGGAAAACTAAACTCCGCCTCATGGAAATGTATAATGTCGTATTCTTTCATCAAGTATCTAAATCTCCCTGGGATGATGTTAATTCCAAGTTTGATCCTTGGAGAGTTAACAATTGGCAACCAATTGAATGCAGGAACTTTGAAAACGTTAATGTCATCGATTTTTTCTGTTTTTGCTCTCCATTTTGGATGCCATTTCTGGTCCATATTGAAAGTCATGACGTCTACGTCTACTCCAATCTTGCTAAGTTCTGTTGAAAGATTGCGCACTACAGTTTCGGTGCCTCCTCTGATAGGATAGTAACCAGGTGTAACCATCAACACACGCATTCTAATCACGCTTTCATCTACTTATTTTATTCGCGCGCGCTTGGCCACTTTAGGAACACGCATGCGCGCTACCATCGTCATTCGAGATCGCTATTGTATTAAGAATCGGGATGATTCCGGCCTTTTTCAGTGAAATTTCGATCCAGCATTATGCGGAATGTTCAATTATCTTGAAATATGCTTCTTTTTCCGCCTTAACGACATTCGCCCAATCATATAGACTTGCGAATTTCTTAGCACTTGTCGATAAAGGTTTTCTTTCTCTGTTTGTCAGAACATGGATAATTGTATCCGCCATACACGCTTTATCACCCGTTGGACATCGGAACACGGCTTCACATTTACTAAAGTTATGCCTGATTGCTGGAATGTCATAAGCGATTACTGGTGCGCCACACGCTAACGATTCAAGAGTCACTAAGGAGAAAGAATCCACGTAGCTTGGATAAACTGTCAGATAAGAGTTCGCAACAATGCTGAAAAGGTTAACTTCATCTTGTTCGCCAAAAAACCCTATACTATTGTTCAGATTCTGTTTCCTCACTTCTTTCAAAAATTCCTTTGCAATCTCTTTTTCTTCTATAATACCGCACACTGCAAGTCTCGCGTTCGGAATTTTACGGGCCACCCGTTTCCATATCTCAATCAAATCAAAAATGCCCTTCTCAGGAACCAACCTAGCGAAAAAAACGCCATGATAAACAAAGTTTTCAGGTAAATCTCTAGGAAGTCTGCTCAGATCAATTCCATTTCCTGGAGTAATGGTTACAAACCTAATTCGGAGATTCATAAAACCAAAATCTTCAACAACCGAATTGCTTACCGCCAATATGATAGTTTTTTCTGCTGCCTTTAATAAGCTTAATAGATCAATGCTTAGCCCAATTTTAGAAATAAGTGACTGGTTATTTGCTGAAGTTTTGCTATTAACATGCGTTAATATATTCAATGGATTCAGCTGTCCTAATGAATGGGACGGTTGAAGTAGATCAGTCGTTGGTTGGAAAATCGCCGTCCAAGGTCTAGAGGAAAATATCGAAGCAAAATAGCATGCTAAAACCCCCCATGCACCCTCGCTCGGACTAATGATCAAATCAGCATCTTCTTCTTTGGCAACTTTGGAAATAAACAATGCCAAGCTAAGTAGCCTCTTATACGAAAACAGCTGTTTCAACCCAGGAAATGCAACGCCATTACCTTTGAAATCCTTTTTAAAGACTTTATATTGCCCAAGGACTCCTAAGAAATCAGGAAAAATCTTGACAGCATTCTCGCAACTTTTCGAATCAGTCACGATGATGTAATCAATCCCTGTGGATTTTCCACGCTTGAGGACTTCATATAACCTCTTATAACCTCCAGAAAGTGACGAGTAGATAAATCTTACAAGAATAATGGGTTGCAATTCATTCATCAGCCATTAACTTAATTGAAGGCACCATGTAAATCGTACTAAATGCGGGACTATCCCAGAATAATGTTGAATTCAAATCTATTCTAGGAAAGGGAAACCAACTCTTTGAGCGGCTAAAAGGATATTTTGGTGGCATACGCATGAGAAACGGTGTGAGCTAAGGTGAAACCCTATAGATTTGACTGCCACCGTTAGCGTAAATCATGTTTGATTCATCAAAAATAAAGAAAAGCTCACTAGTATTGCAGGAAGACTGGCCAAACGGGATCGCTCCGTAAACAACATTCAATGTGCCTAGATAGACAACGCCTTTATCCGGCACAATCGTGGTATTAGACAATGAATTACCTTGGTAGACCATGCCATACATAGTTAACACATTGGTAAGCGTTCTCTGATCCGCATATATTGCAGTGTTTTTGACATCGACATTGTTTGACAACCATTGAGCTCCATATACGCTGTATGCATCCGTATATCCATTGCTCCCGTGAAGACGAAGAGCATCCATCCTGTATCCACTAAGAGGTATCGACCAACTGTCACTTCCAGTAACTTCAAACACAAATTCTGTTTGAAAAAGAAAATAAGGCACCAACACAATTAACAATAAAACGGCAACAGCAAATTCTCTTTTTCGCTTAGACAAAAGCTTAACAATAAAGTCGCCACCCACAACGCATAAGGGCGCTAAGAAAAATAGAAGTATATGATAAAACCTAGTCATATCAAGCGTATTCGCTAATCCCGGCACGAGTATAAGCATAGCTAAAAACGCTAAAGCGATCAAGCTAAAAATGAAGAACTCGTCTTCAATATGAATGCTCGTACGTTTGGTGACCACACCTACGAAGCCAAAAACAATAAGGGCTTCCACAAGATACGCGAACATTCTGCTTATGGTATTCCAAATAGACGGTGATTCAGCCAATCCCAAACCTGTCAGTACAGTTTCTCCTCTTGATGCTGGACTGAAAAAATCACCTAGCTGCTGGTAAACCTTATTCCCAAACTCTGAAATGCTGTCAAAAGTGGCTGAATGAGAAGTGTAAATGTACCATGCGAACATTACTACGAAAAACAAAACAACCATGAAGACAGTTATGTTTTTGCTTGGACGTTTCAAGACAATCAACGAAACTAAAGCGAAAGAAATGAAAAACAGGAAAATTAGAGCTAGTGCATAATGTGATGCTACTAAAGCAAAACTGAAAACCGTGAAAATTATCATCTTATTAAATCGTTTCATCTTCTTATTTACTATGACGAGTAACAGCAGAACGAAGAACAATTCTGCGATCATCTGTCTGTTCAATCCCAACATTTCATTGTAGAACGTTTCAAGCGCCACAAAAAGAAAAGCCGAAATGAACGCGTATTTTTTGCCTATATGTGTCTGCCAAATTTGGTATAAGCCTAAGGGTACGAGAGAAAAGATTAGTGGATATAGCATCTTAAAAACCCATGCGGGGTCAAAATTTAATATGTTTGCGTAAAATGTGGGGAGGATTGTGATACTCAACATATCATTCATCCTGCCGTACCATATGCCCATTGAAGATGGAAGAGTTGAACTCCAATATGCATTACTTTCTACAGTTTTGAAAATAAAATATTCGCCGGGGACATCTGAACCATAGGGAACAATATACTTTGAAATGAGTGCAGAATGAAAAAGGAGGGCAATAGCAATCATAAGCAGAGCGAAGGGATATAACTTTGAGGGCAACAGTTTCTTGGACAAGACGCCGACAATAAATAACACTGAGATTGACATTATCATAAAGAGAAGTAGCAGATTGTTTCCATAGGCAGATGCGTATATTGCTCCGATGATGCTTAGAATTGGAAGGCATAGAAAGAGCATCACTATGGGTGATTTTTCGATAGGTCCGCTCTTCAGGATCTCAACATCCTCGCTTCTTAAATAGACTAAAATTCCGCCCAGCAAAACTAAACTGTTCAAAGTTATCATCAAGGGTACTTGCGAAAGAGGGTGTGAAACGCCTAGAAAGAAACCAAATTCATTTACAAGAAGACCAGCAAGAATAAGGGATGCAACACTAAACCCTGCTGAAAAAAGAACCAATTCCAAGCTGTCTAACTCATCTAATTTCAACAACTTGACGATAATGAGACCTGGAACAAAAGTTAGGCAAAGAAATCCAATGACTTGCCTCATAACTGGAATGTCGAAAAGCACTGCAATATCTAATGTAAATTGCAAAAACAGTAAGAACAAAAGAAAACATTTTGATTTCCGCCTGACTACAAACATGTGCTTCATCAATAAAACCTTCAACTCACACTTAAAAATGTTAAATTACGTCGGCTGTCATTCAATAATCGTTCAGGAACCCTGCTTCATATAACCTCGCTAAATCATAAGCCCTTAAGAATTTTGCTCCACTTCCCTTGACATATTTAATTACATCGTCAAGCATCTCCAAACAATTAGCAGTGTTTCGGTAACTCAGCCAGGTTCGGCCAAACGTTCTCGGAATTACATCTTTAGGGTGAATATAAAATACAACTGGCATCTGAGACACAAAATTAAGTTTTACTCCAATTTTGCACCATTCCGAGCCGAAAAGTCTTAACCAAGCTCCACCTAATGGAAAGGGCAGAAAGGGGTTAACCGAAACTGGAATCTCAAGTAAACCGTAATTTCTATGTGCCACACCAGTGGGAAGCAAGAACGGCTTTGTTGGAAAAATTCTCGTGTGGTCTCCATAAAAGGGAGAACATACGACCGAAGAATCATAGATATAACCGCTTTTCTGTAATGCTCTCCAAGAATTTTCGTTTGTTTTGAAGAGGGGGGCGCGGAAACCTACAGGTCTTGTTCCCGTTATAGATTGAATTATTTCTGTAGCATTTCTCACTATTCGAATCTGCTTGTCAAGACTTGCGGTCATCTCTTGTGGATCATGTTTTAAGCCATGACAGCCTATTTCATGCTTTTGTTTGACGAGCTGCTCCATGATTGTTGGGAATTTTTCAGTGACTACCGAGGGTACGAAAAATGTTGCCTTAATTGCATATTTATTAAGAAGATTCAGAAGGGCAATGACCCCCCTCTCGACTATTTGACTTGGTATATAACTTAAAGGTGGATCCAAATCAATTGTCATAATGAAACAATTCATTGACGTTCACTTTTTGTTGATTTTCATTCATTTATGGCGCGCGCGACGGTGTAGAAAACCAAACTTCGCCTTTCCGTTACTTTTCCTTTACGCATTCAAGAAGAACACTTCTAGAAAGCAATGATGGCGTGATTTTTCTTAATGTGTTTTCGGCAATTATGAGAAGTTTCAGAATCATAAGGTTATTACTCATAGTCCACATTCTATGAGGAATTTTCTGTAGTGGAGCAGAATCTACTATGGTGAGTTTATGGATTTCCAACACGTCTCGCATTTTGTAAGGATTAAAGACATGATGACCGCGTGCACTAAGTGAATGCGTAATGTACCTAAGGATAATTTCGTACCCTAATATGCTGGATAAGTCAAAGACTGCTCTTTTGCCAAATTTGAGGACACGCGACATCTCTGCTATTCCTAAGATATGATTTGGGAGGTATTTCAAAGCCCGGATGCAAACTATTCCGTCGAAAGAGCAATCCCTAAAAGGGAGGTACTGCCCGTCTGCGATTACTAATTCATAACCGTTTAGATGGCATGCGCGTGCTTTTGCAGATTTAATTGCTGACCGTGACACATCAATTCCGATTATTTCCACTTTAGCATTCGATAAGATCTTCCGAGCAATTCTCCCCGAACCGGTACCAATATCCAAAATCAGCTCAGATGATAAAGGCTTTAGAAATCTTAAAATCTCTTTTGTTTCTATTAGCGATTGAATTTTTCCCCCAATTGTCCCGAACATTCTTTGTTCATAATCAAAGTTCGCCCTCTCAAGAAAACGCCTCAGATGCTTGTATCTGCTTCTAAAATGCCAATATATGACAGGGAAAACCGGAAGAAACTTGCTTCCAAAAATCTTAACGGTTGAAGATGGACTCTTTAACTCTTTACTAAGAAATCCAAAATAGAGAGCTTCTCTCAGACCAGCAGAAAATAGGTAAAAATCAAGAGTCAAATCATCAATATGCTGTCTGGATTTTTTTGCATATTGTTTAAGGAAGTATGCGGCTATCTTCGATCCCTTTTTATCAATATTTCTTATACCAAACATATGCCTTATATTATGATAAGCGTACCCAACATCTTTCAAGGCATCCCCGATCTCCGCCCAAGTCCAGTCTATGAAAACAATTTTCCCGGATTCGTCAATCAGAAAGTTTTTTGGGTTCATGTCACCATGAAGTAGAGAATATCGATGGCATGGGCATTTATGGGCATTCTTCTCAAGATATTTTATGGCCCACTTAAAATCTAGGCAATTTAACAAGTTTGTAGCCCACTGGTCTTCTTCTTTTAGCGTCTGTTTTTTCGCGTACCAATATTCATCTTGAGGATATTCAAGGAACTTCAGATTCAGCTCTTCAATTTTCAACTCATGTAGACTCACTAAAGTCTCAGCAAAGCGTTCAATTAATCTAAGTGTCTCCTCTTCACTAAGATGTTTCACATAATCTTGCATAGTCTTACCTTCCACTTCTTCCATAATGATGAAAGGACCGCCGAATACTTTCACGTCGGTTTCTAACAAATATGCATGTGGAACAGGAAAATCAGCACGCTCCAAAACTTCTATTGTTAGATATTCCCTCTCTGCCATCTTTTCCTCTGTGCAAAGTTTTAGTATTAGTCTTAACGTTTGACTTCTGGCTTCATGACAGAAATAAAGAGAAAAGGCATACGTATCTTGCCTTCCGCCTTGAATTCTTGATAATTTATCGACTTTAATATGAGTCGATCCTTTTGGTATGATATCAAGAACCCCTTTTTCAAAGCTGTAAGATAGATAGTTGATCAGGATGCTTGTATTAATCTTGCAGACGCCCCTCAATTTAAACACCTTTGAAATACAAAACAGAGTTTAGTTTCACTTTGAAATTCCTCTTGAATCGCATTATAAAGGACATTCGTAGCACAAGCTTTGGCGAGCGCGGTTAGTGTCTATTAAGACGCAAGATTTATTTCCTTCAACTACAAATATATCTGTCGATCACACATATAAATGCGCGTCTCAAGCAAGGGAACAAACAATTGGTTACCATCGGAAGCATTTTAACTTTCAGATTGCAAGAAAAGAGAGGTAACTAAAATGCACATGAAGTCTTGTGCGTTAGTAGTAATCCTGGCAACACTTTTCATCGGAACTTTTTGCTTATCTTCCGTTATCTCTTCTTCAACGAACTTAATCACAATAAAAAGCAGTGGCCAAATATCAACAGCAAACGCAACCGCGGCAAGCGGTTATTGGCGCGATATTCAAAATGCAATTAACTGGATTGTGGCGCATGGAGGCAAAGGCAATGTGCACATTCCAGTAGGTACATGGAATTTTGTAAACGTAAACGAATCGTGGAGTACTGCGAGAGTTACAGTTCCTGCGGGAATCAACATTTTCGGTGCTCCTGTGGAAACATATTCTAACGGTTCTGTGGTTGCGTGGAACACGGTTCTTGTGATGCCTTGGGACATGCCTGAAAATCCAGACCACGACGACAATCCTGTTTGGTTTGAAGCTGATGGAAACGGAGCATACTCGTCTTTGGGCTTTGAATTTTCAGACATTAAAATGGTTGGATACCGCTATTTTGACAATCAAAGCTGTTACATGCACCGTTCAATAGATGTTAACAACATTGTCAACTTCCGAATTGACCACGATTGTTTTCAGGATATTTGTGCTGGAATGGGGACATATGGAGCTACATGCAACGGAGTTATTGACCATTGCGTACTCAATAATACTGTCGGAAACCCTGGAAGGTACGGAGACTGTGCGCCCTACGACGATTACACGGTAAGAACGGTTGGATACGGTATTTTAATAGCACGCACAAACACAGAAGGCTCATGGGATCCTAACCTTCAAGATGTTGCGGGGCAATACACAAACTACACCGTTGTTATTGAAGACTGTTACTTCAGTAGATGGAGACATGACATATGCACACAACAGGGTGCGGCTTGCGTTGTACGTCATTGCATTTTCGATAGTGACTACATGGTTGGAGATGTTGATGCTCATGGTGCATACGATGTTTTGCTTTATCCAAATCGGTGTGTAGAGATTTACGATAATGTTTTCATTAACCCGTATGGTCTAGACTACACTTATACCGCAAGGATATACTTGAACGGGCAGGTATATGGGGGCGTAACATATCCAACGTACCCAGGTGGGAGAGGACCCTTTTACACGTTACATGGTGGACGAAATCCAATTCAAATCAGAGGCGGAGCTACATTCATATTCAACAACACCGAACAAGGAGCAAACAGCGACTCCTTTACTATACTAACATCCGATGGCATCGGACTAGACGGGTTAGGTCCAGCGGGACCCTGCTACTTATGGAACAATACTTACGCTAGTGCCACGTATGTAGACGGGACGGGATATGTGACTGCATATTCTCAGCCTAGCTGGTACACGCCTTATCAATATCCGCACCCACTGACACTGATAACGTTCCCGTGATAAAACTAATGGACAACATACTTTAACAGCCTTTCGACAGCACCTGCGAGATAATGCGTTGTGAAGTGGCCACAAAAAACGCGCGTCAATCTTAGCTATCCATTGATACAGGTCGCTTCTGGTCTAGAGACTTCTCAATACACTCTAGCAGATTGATTGTCTTTCTCCCGTCGTGGGGCGATACCGGTGGTGGAAAATCCTTCTGAATCGACTCAACATATTTGCTAATGAGGTTCAATGCAGGCAATAGTTTTGCTTTGCGGAAATAAGAGATCCCAAAACTCGTCCACTTTTGAAAAAGTCTTTTTTCATCGACAAACATGTTTCTTATCACCTTAGGAATTGTGAATGGTGGTTCTTCTTTATTTTCTAACAAGTAGTTAAATTCCCAATGTATCTGCATCCTCTTTCCTGTGGAATCTCGCAGTTCATAAATCGTTTCAGTTTCACGCGAAAGCCATGAATGCTCAATTACACCAAACGTTTGCCCACCAGTCCGCAAAAGCACTGCAAAATCATCATAAACAGGATACTTGACTTTTCCTCCAACTGCGTAGACTTCTCTGATCTCTGGCAGGAAATGCAACTGAAGATAAGCAAGGTGACAGCCCGACTCCCATATGACTCCTCTTTGCTTAGGCGAGACATTCCATTCTGGAGCCAAGTTGTACGCCCTAAGAATCTCGAAACTCTCTTTAAGAACGGTGCTGAAAGATAGCAGGTTGAACTCTTTTGAGTCCACCAATGCTTTTGCTCTTTGAACGTGTGGCGAGAATATCTGACTGTGGCCAATACACAACTTCCTCCCATGTTTTTCCACCGCCTTTATCATCTCATCACACTGCGAGACATTGAGGGCCATTGGTTTTTCCACGAGGATTGCTGGAACGGCTTCAGCCGCATCCGAAACTACACTAGCATGAGTGGAAACAGGAGTACATACGTCAACAAGATCCAAATCTTCTTTCTTGAACATGTCCCAATAATCTTTGTATGTCTTTTCGATTCGAAATTTTGCCGCCAGATTCTTAGCCCTATCCAAATCTAGATCACAGAGACTGATAACCTTGACATTTTCGAGTCTTTGGTACACTTGTATGTGGGCAGGAGCTATTCCGCCACAACCTATGACACCAACCTTCATAATAACATCTCCATTGCAACTATGATTATCGTGATTGCATAGTAGTTCTCATATTTAACATTGACACAGTTCACTCCCCAAGATGGTTGCATATCCTCATATGAGTCCTCATTGTGTGCCACGCTTTGCAAATAGACCGCTAACAAAGCCAAGAAACCAAGCGGTTCTCTTGAAAGTGTAGTGCAAAGGTAGCAAAATCGCGATTTTCTTGTGAGTGAGCTTATACGCTGTGCAGACACGGAAAAGCTCAATCGTAATAGCGGCAGGGGGAAATAGCTTGTATACGTCAAACAATCGCTTATTCTTTTCAAGAATGCGTCGGCCCCCCTTCCCATGCCAGAAATACTCATTCCATAGGGACTTCCATGTTTTTCTGCGTCTTTCATAAAAGACAGCAGTGGTCGTATCTAGTAGCCAGCCAGCTTTTTTGATCCTGTACTCTGCATCTGCATCTTCTCCTGAACCAGTGATATTCTCATCGAAACCGCCTACTTGCTTAATGGCTTTGACTCGATAAATTGATCCGCCAGTTCCCATAGGCGTAAAACTTCGTTTTACCTTAGACCTGAGATTCGTCGTCATAAACTCCATATTCTCCAAAACCCCTACTGTGTCAGCCTGGTACATTCCATATATGCCCTTTCCGATTCCAACAGAGACGTTCTTTTCCATAAACTCCACTTGTCTTCTAACAAAGTCTCTGGACAACTTCATGTCACCGTCAACCCAAACGATGTACTTCCCGTTTGCGTTATCCACAACGACGTTTCTTGCAGATCCTAATCCTTTCCATTCCTGATGGAATATTTTGGCAAGAATGTCCATTGTTGAAGCATAACTTTCGATTATAGCGAGCGTTTTGTCCTCGCTGCCGTCGTCGACAAAGATTATTTCCAGGAGTTCGTGCGGAAAGTTCTGATCGATTAAACTTTGGATCGCATCTCCAACAAGGTCTTCACAGTTCTTGACACAGACTCCTATCGTGACTTTGAGGCTCTCATGGATCGTATTGTTCAAGTTGCCACCACAGGTTTAGTGCTATAGACATTTGCAAAGAAAGCTAACTGAAAGGATAGTCAAACCACATTATTGTCTTCTAACAAAGTCTTCCTTATTCTTCAAAAATCTCTTCACAAAGGAATCCTTTAGCGCTGGTCTCCTCTGTTTATCTGACAAAATGCTCAATTGGCTTTGATATTCTTCCAGTGCCGCCTTTTTCAAAGATAGGAACTCAGAGACATCTATGTGAATAACCTCTTGCCCTAAGATCATGGACACGAATGTATCCTGCAGACGCTGTGGACGTAAGCGAGGTATCAAGTTCAGCGGATATAGCCATGCAATCATATACTGATATTCAAGAGTGTGGAGATCGAGTTTTCTAATCGCGTCTCTTACTAGATGATTTGCCGCGCGATGATCGAGGTTGAACTCCTTTTCTTGTGGGAAGTAAATCTCTGTCGGTGAACTTTCCAATACTTTGGCAATCAGATCTTGAGCCATGCTCCTGTTTTGTTCGAGTATTCCGTCTTCAATATCAAAGAATATTAGATTCCTTTCTGGCACACCAAGCATCTTTGCGGCTTTTTTTGCTTCCTCTTTCCTGATTTCCTTAAGTTCAATGGGCGAGGGCTGCAAAGGCACATCTATCTGCGCCAAGGAGTATCTTCCGTCGGTTAAAAAAACCACTAGCACATCGTATCCTTCACTTAGTCTTCTTGCGATGGTTCCACCGCATCCTAGTACCTCATCGTCTGGATGCGGGGCAAACACGACAATTTTGTCTTTCATCCAAAGCCACCTGATATGCAGTGACAGTCAAACCAGTGCATAATGCCCTATTTTGGAATTTCTTTTAGCGCGCGCTAAGTCAGGTTCATGAGAATCTAGGTGACTATTCACAAAGCCAATATACCATGCGGTCATCTTGAAGAAACTTTGAAGGGGCAAAAGGAAAACTATCTTTTGTCTCGTTAGAACAAAAAGCTTGTGTGAGTGGAGTAGGCCTGCAATAATCGCAGCAAGTGGAAACATCCTATAGTGTTTAATGGCCCCCACATTTTTATGAAGAAAATAATGAGTGTCATAACCTCGGCGCCAATACCTAATCCACAGGTTTTTCCATGTTAACCCACGACTTTCATGATCGGAGTATGTAGCATCAATCGTGCGGAAGACCCAACCAGCTTTCCGGAGCCGCATTTCTATATCCCAATCCTCACCATACCCAGTTATGTCTTCGTCGAAACCTCCCACTTGTTTTGCCGCATCAACACGATAGATAGATCCAGCTGTTCCAAGTGCCTTGAATCTTGCTTTTTCCGAGCTGTAATCTACCATTCTGCCAGCGGCTCGGGCGTATGTTTCTAGAGTGCCTAGCAGATTGCGTCCTGGTTTCAGGGAGTGTTGTCCTTTTGCAATCCCTAGTTCTGAGTGTCGTTTCATGAGCCTAACTAGCTTTCCAACATAATCTCTAGAAAGAAGCATGTCACCGTCTACCCAGAGAATGTAATCGCCTGTTGCATTAACTACAACAAGATTTCTTGCATACCCCAGTCCTTTTCGTGATGTGTGGATAATTCTGACAGGAATGTCAATTCTTGAGGAGCATTCCTGAATGATTAAGAGGGTCTCGTCTTCGCTAGCATCCACAAAGATGATTTCCATCGACTCGTGCGGAAAATCTTGCTGAGCGATGCTTTCAATCGCCTCACGAATTGCACTAGCATTGTTTCTCACGCAGACGCCAATTGTTACTTTTGTCTTGGGCGTATCCTCTGAGAAGTTCCTTGGAGTGGGCAGTGGAACATGCATAGAGCATCAGCTGTTTAGGTTTCCTCAAGAATAGGTGGAATGATATCGCCCGAAACTCTGCGATAAGCATTTAGCAACGAGAATTGAATGCCCCACAAATATCTAGTGGCAGCAAATCCTTCCTTCGGGAAAGCCTTGGCAAATTCCGAGAGTTTCTCGCCTACAATAACTGTGCTTCTAGGATCTCCAAGCTTCTCCTTTATGGCGAGCTTCAGGAATTTGACTCCAGAAGGCCTGTAACCCATTATCTGCGAGGCCACCCAATCAGCCGACACCACATCAACACTTGCCATAATAAGGCCAAGCTTAACCGGAAAACGTCCCAGACCAACCAGGCCATCAACAATAGTCAGATGCGGATGCAAAACCTTGTTTATACCAACGATCGCCTCGTCTAATATTTTGTGGTAAACGATCTTTCTTGGAAAGCCAATACAACCGAAAACATTCTTCATTGCACACGTAATCTTTATCGCCCTCATAATCTTCAGTTTCGGCACGTTGATAAACAGATCACATTTCTTCAGCGATGATGGAACCTTGAACGAAATCTCCTGTCCATTTACATGAACTGACTCGTCCAGCAGAACATCATTCGAAAGGTTGAAAAGCTCAACATTCTTCTCTTTGGCCAGCTTTTCATACCCTAGAGCAGGAAAGACATACTTGGTGCGCATTGCAGAGGCATCTGCTTCCGCCACCTTAATCTCGACTTCTCCAAACCTCCCGCGAACCCAATCTATGACTCCTGCAACAAGTCGCGGATCAGTCGTGTATCCGGTACTCGCATCCCAGTAATAGCACAAGTTCGGCTTCACGATAACAGTCTTTACCGTTCCTTCAGGTTTGAAACCAATCAAGTCCGTTACTTGCGAAACTTGATCTTTCAGATTATCCAAAGAATTCGCTTTGACCAAACCAACAATACTGCCCATGTTCTCACCATCAATTCAAGTACTCTTTCCGTAGACTCTTTCATAATCAAACTCGATGAATTCGATAACCATTTAGAACCTTTCCTTCTCTTAGAGCAGAAATGCCGCTACTGCGTCAGGGATTCCTACTTCCGCAAATTGCGCAGTTTCACTAGGCTGTAGAATCTTTGATTTGTAGGGTACTCCGAGGCTTTTGGCTTGTAGGAACATGTTTTCCAGCATGTATCCAACTTCCCAAAGTGCTCGACCTGTTTCCTCATTTCGGCTTAGGACAATTCCAAAGTTGGCTCCTTCAAGCTGCGGAAGAACTTGTGCGTTTCCCAGCAGCTTTGTGTCGTGTGTGGGATTTCCCGTGACGTAGAATAGTGTATCCTTATAGATTACCCATTTGACGTAGCGCAGCACTCTTTTCAACGGTTTGTTCAGTGGAAAATGCCCTGTCCAGTTCACATATTGGAAGAGTTTGCCACCTTTCACAATGTACACATCTGTGTATTCTTGCCCATGAGCCCAAGTGGGAATGGTCAGGCCCCACGGACGAGAACCCACGTAATGGGGCGTTCTGCCCTTTGCCGCCCAGAGCAGCTGAGATACATCTCTCTCTGTGGCCGATGTCCCAGATTTGTGGAATGTTTCCAAACGTTCCAGTTCGGGAAGACATTCCACTTCACTGTCTCTGACTGGTTCGCTCAGGTTCTTACCTCTTATGAAGGGTTTTTCAAGGCTAGGGGCTTTTGTCGTGAATTTCCCGGTTTCGTAAGCGTCTTTCATTTCCATGATTAGGTGACTAGCAGTAGCGATTTTCTCTCCATGCTCAGTTCCATTTATGCCTTGGTTGCGGATACAAGTCCCTACTCCAAGGGCTGTACAGGCTAAATATACTGCTTCATGTTGCATGCCGCTCTCAATTTGAAGCATTCGTTCCTTGAGAGAGCCTTTCTGTTTCTCAAAACCGAGAAACAACTTTTCTTCGGACCAGATTTCGAGTTTTCCATCAGAGTACCGAGGGACTTTACAGCATCTAATTATGTGGTTGATTATCCCTTGAGTCGGTTGCGTGTTTTTGAAGACTCCCCAATGCCTTCCCTTTTTGCCTCCTTCGAAATCGCTTGAACAACGTGAATTGAGAACTTTCTCAATGGAAACAGTATCTTTAGGCATTCTACTGCTCATCTCCACACTTTGTTTCGTTGGCCAAATGGCATCTTCAAACCAAAGTTGCAGGTTTAGCAGCACGCTAAGGATCTGTATGTCTTGCTGGCCAAGATAAATATCCTAGTAGAGACTTTTGAAAATACTGGAAGATTCGAGACAATTCTATCGGCAAGCATCGCTATATGCAATAGTTGCTTGGGAACAAATCTAAACGCTTCTCCTAGAAGCAGGCAGCCTACGTGAGCCTTAACGGTGAGTCCTACTGATTCGCAAGTTCCAACCACATGGCGCAAATCACAAGTGTGTTTATAGGTTTTCTTCTGGCGTCCCAAGAGAAAATTGAGAACGTTGTCTAAAAGCGCCATGACACTTATCCTGTTGTAAATGTCAAATATCACTTGCCCGTCTGGTTTCAAGATTCGAGCAACTTCTTGCAGAGCTAAATCATTTTGTCTGAAATTTGGTATAAGCCTAATGATTAGCGCAGAATCAGATGATAATGATCGAAGTGGCAGGTGAAAGATGTCTCCGGCTACGAGATTTAGATCCACTCTTTGAGGACCATCTTTTGAGAGATCAATCTTGCACATTCTCAGCATACTGCTAGAAACGTCAACGCCGGTTATGCTAAGGTTTTGGATTTTGGTTCCAAGACTAGCGCTTATTGCTCCATGACCTATTCCCAGCTCCAAGACGCTCTTGTTTCTGAAAAACCCTTTGCTGGCTTTCTCATCAACTCTGAGTATCGCCCAAGTCTCTTGTTGGATGATAGCTTGGTGAATTGAAGACGTGCGGTATCCATGAAATTCAAGAGCTTTCTCGGATGTGCTATAGGTCTGAGAATAGTTGTCGCTCATTCTTTGCATCTCAAACTAGGTCACGCGCTCTTTTGGTCTGCTTTTTTATATGCTTCTTGAATGAGTTCAACAGTCTTTAATCCTTCAACAGCAGGCACTGGCGATTCAGTGTCATTGTGGACACAGTTAAAAAAGCTCACCATCTCTCTGTAGAAGGATTCGTAATAGTACGTGTATGATAGATAACGAATCTTTTTTCCAACGATTCTTCGCGCGATATTCTTGAGTCCTTCTTTCGCAGCATAAGAATAGAGATTGTGTGGCACGAAACTGTCACTGGATAAATAGCCTGAAGTCCCATGGAGAATCGCTCGAAAATTGTATTTTGGAAAAATAGTCTGCTGATACCAGCCTATGTTAACTATTCCCTTCGTAGACGAATTGGATTGCAGGACCACAATCGCGCCATCTTCAATAGGCAAATTGTACCTATGGATTAGATGAGCAAACATCACCTGTGCGTCTCCAGCAAAAAAGCGAAACAGATCTAGCATGTGATAGCCTATGTCGAGGAGAGCTCCACCCCCAGACTTTTTTGGATCAAACCACCAATCTGCAACTGGAGCAGGGACTCTCGGATGTGAGAATGGACCATTTATGACCTCTTCAATTGTGGCAACTTCCACATCTCCAATAATGCCCTTGTTCATTTGCTCTTTCATTTTCTTACTGACTTCCATGAACCGAACCGCGTGTCCCACCATGAGCTTTCTCCCAGATTTTTCCACTAACCTCACAATTTCATGGCATTCATCAACTGAAGTTGCCAAGGGCTTTTCTGCGAACACATTCATTCCAGCTTCCAATGCAAGTTGAATACTCTCAAGATGCATGAAATTCGGAAGAGATATCACAACCGCATCAATGTTAGAAGATTTGCTAATCAAATCATGGTAATCTGTATAAACCGTTTTCACGCCCAGTGATTTCGCCTTGTTCAGTGCCTTTTTTGAAGTATCTGCGACAGCCACTACATTGACATCATCGATTTTTAGGCTGTTCAGTAGGTGGAGCATGCCCATTCTTCCAAGGCCTATTATTCCCACGTTTGTCATTCAAATCTCCCCTTTCGCCACGAAAACATTGTTTTGAGATTAGTAGCGCGTGTGCTCCCAAGTAACAAACTTCTTCTTGCTCGCGAGGAGGAGCACTGCGTAGAAAAGGATGAACTGATCCAGCACTCCTTGAACAATGTAGCCTCTTGTTCTTGGAACTAGACCCATCAGAAAGATTGCAGCGAGGAAAAGAGAAACAGGAATTGGATAATACGCCAATAGAACAAAGGTGAGGCAAACAATCGCAACAAAAATGAATGGCAAGAACAATGACAGAAAAATCTCAGGGATCGCAATTCTCTTCGGCAATTTCAAATGTTTCTTTACCAGAAGTCTCAAACATTGCACCCACAGACCAGCTAGATGAACAGCTCGTCTCGTCTTCGCGCGGGCTCTCTCTCTAAGCTTGAAGGCTATCTCCGCTTGTATTCGCGCCTCTGGCACCAAGATCGCTCTGAACCCGTTCTGAACAATCCTAAGCGCTGTTCCAGAATCGTCTGCGCCCGATTCACTGTCAAATGTCTGAAAAGCACATCTCTTGAAAGCACTGAAACACCCCTCAAATCTCAACGTCGAATGTATCTTTGACTCTCCAAGTCTCAATATGGATATCATGCTCAAGTAGTTCTTCTCTGCCTTCGTCACCCAAGACTGCTCGAAATTCTTTGCCTGTCCCAAACCGCTGAGAGCACCAATCCTTGGGTCAGACAAATAGGGCAGAGTCTTCCGAAGAATGTCTGGGGGCCAAAAAGTATCTGTGTCTGTTACTACAACTATGTCGTTTGAGCAATTGTGGAGAGCTGCATTCAAACCCTTTGCTTTTCCCTGTCTCTCAGTTTGATGCAGGATCTTCACGTGCATTTCAGGATTTGCTTTGACAAGCCACTCAGCCTTTGCCAAGGTCTGATCCGTTGAGGCGTCATCTATAATGACCACTTCCATCTTATCCTTCGGATATGAGACCTCTTTCAGGTTCTCAAATTTCGAAAGAATGGCTTGCTCTTCATTGAACGCAGGAACTAATACAGTTATGCAGGGACTAAACTGAGGGTCTATTTCGAACCCCCATGGATCTTTAGCTCGATGCTTGAGATATCCAAAGTACGAGATGTAACTTCCAACGAAAACAGAAAGCAAAGCAGCCCATATATACAGAATCAATGCACAACACCTATGGATAACTATGAAGCGGTTGAAATTCGTGAGCCTGTCTAACGTGAAACGTGTTTGGAAGCCCTGAGGACTTCGCGACAAACCGCGTCTCTATTTGCCATCTTGGAAGATACCTGTTGACCAGAACCTTCCATCTTTTCTTCTTTTTATCCGAATCCATTCGTATCGTTGGAAAGCTTATTCTCTCAAATTCCACTCCTTTGAAACCAGCCTTCTGAAGCAACCTGAGAACTCTGTCATCGCGCAACTGCCACTTGTGCCCGCCATAATTGATTTTGTCGGCTCCCAATAGCTTCCTTTTCCATTTGAAAGCGGAAGACCAGTGCAAGTTAAGCAAGTTGTGAACGGTTTTTTTCGTCAACATAGTGTCCGTCGGGTAAACACACTCCAAGACGCCCTCCTTCTTCAGCACTCTTTTGGCCTCTCCAAAGAAAACGAGTGGATTATCCAGATGCTCCAGACAGTGCTTACAATGTACTCTCGTAAACATCTCGTCTTTGAACGGCAGATGATGTGCTTCCCCAAGGACAAAGTTTTCTCCTTTGCCATAATAGAAAAGGTCCAGATTTACGTCCCCTTTGGGCACGTCGCCGCAACCCACGTCCAAGAGTTCCACCGGCTTCCACCATCAAAACGTTCCAGGAAGCGTTAAAACACATCTGCACTTGACTTGTGACGTGCTATCTTCCAATTGGGCAAGCAGTGACGCATTTCGAATTGCACGGTCCGTAAGTCCATTTAAGCGTCACAGGGTTCATTATCAAATCGTAGCATCTGCACTTTTCTCCAAGCCACTTGTAGTTGCTGCTTTCTTTTTTGAAAGCCCCATACTTGCAGGCTCTTAAGCACTCCGTGCACTTTTTACAGACATCTACCTTCAAGGGTTTACCATATTCCAGTTTTGCATCCGTTAAGACACAGGCCAACACGTTCAAGGGCCCAAACTTTGGGTTTACAATGAAACTGCCCTTTCCAAAAACGCCCAGACCAGCAAGATAGGCAGCCATCTTGAAAGACACTATTCCTGACCATCCGTGAGGCTCAGTGACAACGTTGAACCCCTTTTGCTGAACAAAGTCTTTGACAGCATCAATGCAGCCTCTTGCCTGTTTCCGACGCCACTTTGTCTCATCCTTGAGCCGGATGTAGGTCAGACTATAATCAGGACCCCAATTGTACACGTAATCTCTATCCTCATTGAGACTTCTTCCACAAGCCAGGATCACTATACTCTTTGAAGTCTTCAAGAGATCCGAAGGCCTATGACCAGCGGGAGCTCCACGCTCCAGCTTCTCCGTCGACGTGAAACCCACCAGTTCTGCCCCTGTCTTCAGAGCCAGCGCCCTGATTTCATCGGTTAATTTCATGACAGCCATTTCCTATCACATGTGGGCTAATCATTCACTTTCTGCTCGGCTCAGGCCAGACTCTTGTGTAGGGCAGATTTTATTAGCATGACACGTAAAAAGATATGTATTCTGAGAACCGATATGATTTATACATGCTCAGCCTCTGCGGCTAAGAAAAAAGTTGGGACGATGAAGCACTATTACATTGTACAAGGTCACGGAAACGACGCGGTCGTCCCGGACAAGCATGACCTGGAACTCTATAAGAAGGGAGTAATGACGGCAAAGGGTTTCGCATTAAATTATGAAATGAAGCTTAGAAGTCAAGCGGCCTACGAATGGATGGAACAAGTCTCGATAGAGGCAAGCCACGAGGATGTAGTTCTGATCGGAGAGGAAGAGGGGGGCGAAAGGAGCTATCGAACCATGCTGGCCGAGATGATGGCAAGCATGTTCGGCGGGAACATGAAATTTCGATACGCAGGAGAGCAAGAATAAGCCAATTTCTGGCTGTCTACTCTTGGAAATGTGCTTAGCACGCAATTTCTTGAACATAATCAAAAGATCAAACGAGACGTTTCTTCCGTAAACTCGAACGCGTCTTCAACCTCTCCAGTTGGAAGCTTCTGCGTACGGGGCTTTCCTGACTAATACGAGGCTGTAGGACAGGACTTGCACAGGGAGGGCCACATGCCCAGAGCCACCCTATTTCTGAACTGCCTATAACTGTCAGAGAACCATATCTCAGAAAGAGAATTCTCATTAAGATCGCCAAATTGAAAACGTGAATACTCCTCTCTAGACAAAGTCTGTATCAAGCGATTGCACTGCAAGACTTTTCCATCGAAAGTTATGTAACAACCTATCACTCCAACACACGGACGCGGCGATTTTTCAGGCGAAGACGCCTGTATCTCAATCTTGCAGTCAGCCAAGTCTTCCCAATTCTGAGTGGCGAAATAGTCGTTTCTGTAGTCTTGCTTTCCACGCGCTATCTGCCTGAAGAAATACACCCCATCGACTTCTAAAGACTCGGCAAGTTCAACTATCTGCCGCACCTCTTTGGCATTGCACTCAGAAATAGTCGACTCAAACAACAGCTTCGGCGATTTTGAATTCAAGCCTTTTCTGGTCATCACAAATTGCCGGATGTTGTCAACTACTTTTTCAAAATCGGATCCGACCCGTATCTTCTCGAATGTAGCCTTTGATGCTCCATCAAAAGACACGTACAAATAGTCAAGGCCACTCTTGATTAGCCTAGTAGCACTGTCTTTATCCAAAAAAGCGAGGTTGGTGGTTAGGCTCACTCGAAAACCAAACTTCCTGGCGTGCTCAACCATGTCTACAACATTAGGGTTAAGAAGGGGCTCCCCGAGTCCGGTAAGATCGAGTCTTCGCGGAATGAACTTTGATTTCCTGAACTCGTCAACGATTGCCTCAAAGAGGTCAAGCGCGATGTCACTGTTGATTTCGTTGGTTCTCCTACATGTCGTACATCTTAGGTTGCATTTGGTCGTTGCTTCCACCTGAACATATATGGGCAGCACGTAGTCAGAAACAGGAAGAGAAGCCAGCGAGGCTATTCCAGAAAAGGCTCCTCCCATTATAGCCTTCGTCACTTGCTCTTGAAGAGTCTCAATTATCATCTCATTGCCTTTCCTTGAAACACCACTTCTCCTAAGCCGAGATTCCCCTTTTTTCTCGCGTGGAGGGCGATTGAATAAATGAGGATCAACTGATTGAGTGTTTCCATAATCAAGTAGCGTCTGACCGAGAACAGCGCGTCGTGTTAACCAAGCACGGCATCAAACGTTTCAAGCACATGAGCGATTTCAGGTTCGGTGAGACTCGGGTAGAGTGGAACTGAAAGTGCGTGTTCATACGCTTCGTCAGAATTTGGACAATTGAAGATTGAAAGGCCTCTGTGAAGAGGCTCCGGAACAGGTTTTTCGCACATGACCCCTTTCTGTTTCACACGCTTCTGCACGCCTTCAGCATTGTCAACCATTATGATATACCTGTAAAAAACAGACTTCTTGTGAGAAAAAACGCGTGGTGTCTCAATGCTTTGTTGCGAAAACCGTTCACTGTAACGAGAGGCAATATCTCTCCTCCGCTGAATGAAATCGGGCAGTTTCTTCAGTTGACTAATCCCCAGGGCCGCCTGAAAATCAGTCATCTTGTAGTTAAACCTCAAAGTGGTCAATGGCTTTTCATCGTACTCCCTGAGCTCGGCTAGCCTAGAGTACAACTCACCGCTATTCGTCAAGGCCATGCCCCCTTCACCAGTCGTGATCATTTTAGTAGCGTAGAAAGAGAAAATCGCCAAATCCCCAAATCCACCCACCTGCCGACCTTGAAAATCAGCACCAATGGATTGGGCACAATCTTCAACTACTGGAACATCAAACTTGAGTACTTCATCAATCTCTGCAGGAGTCCCAAACATGTGCGGCAGAACTATTGCTTTGGTCTTGGATGAAATCTGCCTCTTTACAGTGTCTGCACACAAATTCAAGTCTGAGAGGCTAATGTCCGCGATTCTGGGCTCGGCACCAGTGTGCAAAGTCGCAAAATAGGGCGCTGAACACACGTAACTCGGAATGATGACTTCGTCTCCCGCTCCGACTCCAAGACTCAACAAAGCAAGATGAAGAGCCGAAGTGCCGGACGAACAGGCGATCGCGTATTTGGCTTCAACAAACCGAGCAACGGCTTTTTCGAATTCACACACCTTTTCACCTTGAGCGATTTCACCCGAAGCCAGAACATCTGAGACTGCCTTAACGTCGTCTTGCTCAACTGTTGGTCGCGAATGAGGCACAATCAACTTTGTGTCTTACCTCTTGTCGATTTATCGAAAATCAACCTTGAGTGAAGCCTCCGAAGGCACTCTCTTAAGCCAAGCTTCTCTCCAAAAACAGAAGCAAGACCTATCACATCCACCATGCGCAGAACCATCACAGAACACACCCTCCAACAAGACCGTCGGAGTCCTAATCTTTCTGAGCTCTCCAGTGGCTTCCAATATTATCTTGTCAAGCTTCCTGTAAACCCTCAGCCTCTTTCCGCAGAACTTGACCATTTCAGGAGTGAACCGCAAACCCTTAAGCTTACCCTGCCTATCGAGCGTAGCCAGAATCTCCTTTGCTGATCGAACCTCAACCCACTCGCCAACCAACAAATTCTGAACCTCACCCTTCTCACCCGCACTGGAGGTTTTTTGATTCGGCACCAAAGTCAATCTTCCCAATCCTGCAAACTGGAACATGCTGGGGCGTGCTATTTTTCGCACAAACTCACGGAGACCCAGAACGCTAAAGTACCAAACATACCTTTTCAATGTCCACCAGTGCCTTCGCAACGGCAACGCCAAACGCGCATCTGGCAACGTAATCGATGCCATATCACCGTAATAGTACTGACAATGATCTGACTCTCTCACACATTCGGCCATACGGAACCATGCTCAGGCTGAACACACAGTAGAACATCGTCAAAACCAGTTCTGAGACTAACGTCGGAAGACAGACTCCCATTCCTATTCAAGAAGTCAATCCACTGCTCGCTCGTCTCCCTCAAACCGACATTGACAGCATAATCCACAACACAAGACCAAAGATGCATAACGCCTGCCATGTTCTCCAGCAGCTTCAAATTCCGCATCAACAACGGAAAACCCGCTGCTCTCCTAACCATGTTCTGCCTGCTCGACAAAGCCTTCAAGCGTTGAACACGCTCTTCCTCCCCGCCTACAATACAAGCCATAACCTTCTTTTTCTCCGATTCAAGCGAATCCACCTCTTCCTCAACCTCAGCAACCCTCTTCCTAAACTCAGCCTCAAACATCGCATATTGCGAAAAGTCAAAGGTTCCTGAAAGCCGCTTAAACGTCATCAACGCATCCAACTGGCCAACACCACAATACACGTCCCTCGGACGCCACACAACCACAGGCGAAAAACTCAAACCCAAACGCTCCGCAACATACCTCGCCTGCTCCAAATACTCCTGCCCTCCAACCCCACCCACATAACAACCCACCCTGAGCCCGTGAAAAAACACGAGCGGCATCGATAGGCTTCTAGCAGATATACGCGAGACAACCTCAGATATCCGAGGCTCATTCTCCGACTGAAAATCAAACCAGTACTCTTTTCCGCAGCGAACACACTGGCCCCAGCCAGCAAAAGATCCGTCTTTCTGCTGAGCCGTCAACCGTGCTTTGCTTCCACAATCGCAGTGGTACCAGAAAGGAATTGTCTCAAATTCCTGTTCGTAGACTCCTTTATCCAAGTTGCTAGCACTGGACGTGGCTTCTTTGACATACTCAGAGTATTCGCCAAATCTGGAAAGCAGAAGGCAAAACTCTGGTTCAAATATCCTCTGGCATTCTGAGAACCTTGAGAAAAGCGTCCCATAGCCCCAGACCTCGTTGACAATTCTGGACATCGTGAAAGCGTTGAAGTCAGCATATGTCTCAGCCTGCTCGTACGCTTTCTCGACAAGCATCCAGAAATCCTCGAAATTCTTGGTGAGACCACCATTTTCAACGTTGAAATCAACTCCGAGATCTTCGACGGCTCGTCGAATCGACCTGACTCTTCTGTCCATCCATTCGTTGATCTCGTTTCGCCAACTGCCTAGAATCTCTTGAGATGGTTTTGCAACCCTGTTTAACATCAACTTCTCAGGCGTGTTGAAGCGAAGTTCAAGCAAACCGTTTCTTCTTTCCAAGTCTGGAAGGAGTGCCGATCTCACCCATCGATCATCAGCAAAATCCTGATCAGCAACCCCGAAGAAGCATACAACAGGCATTCTCAGAGTTTTCGAAAGCCTTTTTGCCAAAACATGATTCAACGTGGCTTTGCGAAGAACGCCACTATAGGCAAAAAGGTTCGGTTGATGGGCAGTCATGAGAAGCAAACAAGAATCCTCCTCAAGGTTCTTGATTGCCTCCTCAACGTTAGGAGTTAATGTTCCACATTCCCTGTGAAACTTGCGAACGTATCTTGCCAGTTGATTACGCCGTTGACAGATATCCGACAGATCTTCTTTCTCAAGCGATTTACGGTAGAAATCAACGCATGCTTCAGCCAGTTTCTCTAAATTCTCATAGGAAAAACGCGGGACAAGGTGTGCTTCCTCGTCTACCCCACCCATAAAGCCATCCTTCGAACACTAATGCTTCGAGTTATCTTCAATTTCCAAAAGGAACTTTCCAACTTCAAATCCCTCAGCCAACCCCACTCCAGCCTGAAAGCCTCTGAACCTCGCAAGACCTTCCGCGGCGTTTGACACATAAGGAATTCGGTCACGTCCAACCGCAGGCGAGTGATTCCCTCTAAAGTAAATCTTAGACACCTGTGAACCAAACGCTTCTAACGCCTTAAGCTTCACGTCGAATGTTGAAGTCACATCAACAAACAACTGCGGGACAAAATCCCTCATCGCTGCAGGCGACTCGTACAACAAAACCTTCTTCGAATTCCTAGCCGCAGACAATGATGCCAAACCCGCATTTCTGTGATCTTGGTGACCATCCTTCGGACTGTGCGCAAAAACAATCTCAGGACTTATTTCGTTTATTACGCGTTCAATCTCCAAAATCGTTTCGATCCCGTCTGTAACCTTTGTGTCCTGCAAGTGTCCAAAGAATATCTTAGCTCCCAGCGTTTCCGCGGCCAATCTGCACTCCTTTTCCCTCAGTCTAGGGTCTCCCGAAGCTTCTCCACGCGTAAGCACAAGAATGTTTACCTCATGTCCTTTGATTTTGAATTGAGCTAAAGTTGCACCGCAACCTAACTCAACATCATCAGGATGCGCACCGACCGCCAGTACCTTCATGCTTCCTCACTTCCCAAAAAGCCACAGCCGCCTATTATCCTTTAAGTCAGCCTCAGGAATAAGTCTGAAACAAGACGTCAATCAACATTTGCCATCAGCCACCCAATCACCATGTTCGACTTGACTTTCAACCATGCCAGCC
>Ga0315280_10002546_pt1 | contig 29448 bp, 31 predicted proteins | sample YL17G06_40_MG_FD_203697 | JGI IMG/M metagenome (GOLD analysis project Ga0315280, IMG submission 203697) | Sediment microbial communities from Yellowstone Lake, YNP, Wyoming, USA - YL17G06_40 | ecosystem: Environmental > Aquatic > Freshwater > Lake > Sediment | place: USA: Wyoming | collected... | reverse complement strand
TTCATCCGTATGCAACGGTCGTATGAGTCCGGCACAGGTCGAACGATAGCATATCTCACTGAATCATCATCCATTGATTTCACGCTTCAAATCCTATTAGCGCATAACTAGTTCAACCTTTTCCAAGGGAAAAAAAGGGATTGTGCGGGAGATATCTCCACTCTATGATGCAAATGGGAATTTACGATCAAAAAAAGATTCTTTTCTAATTTTGATCAAATAAAAAGACGCGCCCTTTCCATTTGCCAGCCCACTAAGCAGGAGCAAGAATATTAGAGGCTGGAAGTTTTTTAATATGGTTATCATGCCAAGATCCAAAGGTCATTCACCAAGAGTGATCAGACGAGTCTATGCTGTTTTATATGAGGAACCCAAGTGGTTTGAAAGGATAGTAAAAGAAGCGGGGCTTTCAAGAAAAACTGTAGGGAAGGTTCTGACATATCTAGTTGGTAAAGAAATGGTCAAACGACACAAAGAAGGAACCAAGACAATATATGAAATAGAGAAGACTCTGTCTCCACGTTGTGGCTGGCAAATTCCGTGGATCAGGCTGATCATGACTAGGAGAGACTGGAATATGAATTGGCAACGAGTTGATGCTGAGACCGGCGGCTATGAAAGAAGACTCAGCATCTACAATGAAAGGCTCCTAGATTTCCTTCGTGAGAAACTCATCAAACCAAATCAAGAGCTTGCAGAAATCCTTGAAGAACTTGGTATGACTGGTACACCATTGATACGTTTTCTTGAACATCTCGAGAGACCATATTGTCTGGAATGTCTAAAAGAAGGAAGAGGATGGATTAGAACAGGACTGAGGAACAGGAAATACATCTGTCCATGTTGTGAACTTGTTGCTGAACGGGTGAACCTACAAGAAAGCTCTCCAAACAGACTTTACGTACTTCTACGAAGGGAATGGCTAGAACAGATGGGGCTTTTCCTCAATCAACGAGGCGAAACCTAGCAATATCTTCGGCAAAGTAGATGCTTATTTGATCCATCGTGTAAGTTCCTTATCAAGCATTTCTTTCTTTTGTTTGGTCTTCCTAGGAGGAGTGATTTTGGGCTCCTCTTCTCCCTTGACGGATTCAGGACTGGCCTTCTCTGTTCTTGCAACTCTCCGTTCCAGGAAAAACTTCACAATTTGTCTTATCCTTTCTACCAATGCCGCTTTCAGTCCCAAGGTCTCTGCAATCCTCAAGTCAATCTCGTCTATGATTGGCTGAAGCTTTGCAAGGCTTTCCTGCGTCTCAGCTTCACCAAGCACACGAGTTTCAGATTCCAGTTTGTCAAGCAGTTCAGACAGAACTTGGGACTGCTTGTCAGAGATCTTCTCGTAGTCCAACATTGGAATCTTTCCAGCAGACTTGTCATCCAACTCTATCACTCCACCACCTGTTGATCTGCCATAGATCTCAATGAAGAATCGACCAATGTCAGAGTTCAGGGAAGCCAATGTTGTGGTCAGTTGTCTTTCAGACAATTCCTCTTTTGGGATGAATGTTATGAAGCCATCATCAATGGCAAGATCAGAGCTCTTGGACATGACGAATCTATGGTGATACTGGGCTCTTCTAGAAGCAAATATAGGAGCTTTCAGAATTCCACCCAAATCATACCACCCGAAGAAGTGCTTCCTGTCCTTCTCTCTTGATGTAGAAGCCATTGACTGAATTGCAGTCTTTGGCTCCTCATCTGCCTTGACTCTCACAAGTTCGGTTGTTTCTCCCCATTCTATAAACTCTTTGACTTTCTGTGGTAGTGAGTTTCTTGGTTTATGACATAAAAAGGCATAGCAAGGCTTACCTGCACCCTTCAGCGATTTCCAATCACTTTGTGTGAAGACAAATGACTTGCTGTATCTTGATCTGACTAAGACTGGAGCAAGATAGCTGTTAGGAATCCCCCATTTCCTCACATCTTGCTTTGACACATAGAAGAATTTGTCAGCTCCTGTGCCACCTCTAGCAGTGACTCCCAATATGTTGCCATATCTTGGTTCAAACAAGGCACTGGCCAAAGTCGTCAGAGGTGAGTCCAGTATTGTTGATTCTATTTCCTCTGTGTCAAAGAACTTCTTTATCCATTTCTGATCTCTGGGAAGATCACCTTGCTTGACTGTGTTAATGAGAAACTTTGCTTTCCAACTTTCAGAATTATCTATTGCATCTAGTATTTCCTCAACCTTGCTCTCTGCATTCAAATAGAGAAAGACAGTTTTGTTCTTGCTTCTGTCTTTTGCATTCTCCTCTTTCTCCAGCAACAGAACACATGTTGCTACTAATGGAACCCTGAACAGTCTTTGATTGAAGTCAATGACAGCCTTCACTTTGAAATGATCTAGCAGAAAATTACAGAAGTTTATCCCATAGCCTGATTGAAGCCAACTGTTGGAAAGTATCATGCCAATTCGGCCATTCTTCTTCAAAAATGAAAGAGCATGTATCATGAAATACACATAGATACCAGTTTCTTTCCCTATTCCACCTGACAACTTGTACTTCTTCAAGAGTCTCTCTATGCTTCTATTGATCGACTTCTGTGTCTTGTCTGTTATCTCAACCCCCCTTGTATAGGGTGGGTTAGCAACTACTGCATCGAAAGCTGGAATAGTGATATGTCTTTTAGTCTCTCCTTTCGGAGTCTTTACAACATGGGAAGTGAAAATGACCATCTTGGACCTCAAGTTGAAGAAGTCCTCAACAATGATGTTCATCTCACTTGTCGGATACTGCACATTTCTCATAGCCAGATTCATAGATGTCAGGTGCGCAGGAAAAGGATTGATGTCGTCTGCATAGAGTTGAGCAAGTATCTCTTTGTGGATGGCCCCTGAATCCGTCTTTTCTTTAGACTTCTTATGCTGTTCTGTTTTGAGTTCCATCAGTCTCTGATATGCTTTGACTGGAAATGTTCCACTTCCGACGGCAGGATCAAGTATCACGTCCTTTGGACCTCTCACTGCCCATTTCACAATCAACTCTGCAATAGGTGGTGGAGTGTAGAACTGTCCAAGTCTATGTCTCTCTTCATCAGGAATCAATTCCTCATAGATGTATCCCACAATATCGGATCCAACTTCTTCTAGTCGATAAGTGTCCATTTCTTCAATGAAGCTGTTCACTTCATCCAAGACATAATCTACATTTGGCAGTGGAATGTCGTCATAGAACTCGGTGATGAAGATCGGTTCAAAGTCCCCTGTCACTTGTATGGCCTTCTCAAAGTAGCCTTTCAAGAACTTTATGAAATATTCTCCATCAGGAGCTGAGATGGGCTTCAGCTTAGGAAGATCCTCATAATGCCTTTCAAGTATCTTGTAGAAGATGACTCTGTTCATCAGCATATAGGCTGTCTCTCTAGCAAGCTGCTCAGTGGTTACTCCACCAACTTTCTGTGAGAACTCTTCGAACTTCTTGGAAGTGGCTTTATCAGAAGCAAGTTGTTTCATCACAGGCTTGAAGGACTTTGAGAGAAAATCCACAAAGCTCCTCAGTCTTGATATGAAGAACCAATCAATCTCAACTAGCCTGACTGGAACTCCGACATACCATTTTGCCAAAAAGCTAAGCAATTCCCCAATGCCCTTCTCTTCAAGTCTGAAAGGATCCAGAACTAGAAGCCTGTGAGTGTCTATCCTGAAGGGTTCTCCTGCCTTTGGAGTTCTAAACAAGGCCAATCTTGAGCCATTAGTTGTCGCAAATGCAAGAGTTCCTAGTCTCATGGCGTAGTTCAGAGCTTGGTTCAAGACATTGGTGCCAAAGATGTCAAAGTCTCGTATCGTCTGAATCCCTGAAACCTTTGAGATCTTCCTTTTGCATTCAATGACTAGGAAGTGATTGCCATCAGCAAAGGGCAGAACAAGATCAGCTATTCCACCATTAACAGGATGCTGAGGCTGAACTTTCCCAAACTCTACACCATCTAACTTGGAACCATGCTCGTCCAACACCACTCTGATCAAGTGATAGAGTTCCTCCTCGACCTGAGCCTCTTTGGAACTCGCCACAGTCAATCAAGAACACCGTTGCCTTTTGCATTCTATTTATGGGGTCCAGAAGCTTTATCTCTTATGCAAGAAGTCTGGGTTGCCAAAAAGGAATGAAGTACTTCCTACCTATCTTCGCGCGCGCAACCTGGAGGCAATGACAACTTTCTGGCTTGCAGTCAACATCTACAGGAATAGCGGCGCGCGTTCAGTTCAACTGTCGTCTTCATCCAGCGACGACAAAGAACGACGTTCATGTTGGGACCTTCCTAGTTATAGGCACATCAAAAAGAGCAGGAAGCCAGCTGTTTAGAGACTTCTGGAGACAACTCTTCTGAGAGTGAAAAAGTGAATTTTCACAGTGATCTCTGAATTTGCACCGCATTTTCTCTATATGCTTTGGCTGAAGCGTCTAGAGCCTATAGCCGAGCTATTGATTTGTGATTCATAAGCCTTTAGAATACAGAGTCAAACCATGAGAATCAGGCTGATTGAAGTTGAAATCCAGAAAACCTAAAGATTCAGGTTTGATAATCAATGTTCCTCTTGACTTGGCTCGTGACATATTCAGTGAAAGCGGAGATTTACCGTCTGCAAAGTTTCCGGCAATAATGATCTTGGCCGACACCATTGGAAAAGTGTTGAGCAAAGGCCACGAAGAAAGCACAAAAAGACCAAAACCAACAATCCTGTCGAAAAGCAAGAAGACGACTACGAGTACTCACCGCAAAAGACTCTATGAATACCCACTTCTCACGCGATAGGGTGCGCCAGCACATTGGTATATCACAATTTGCCTATTTTCAACTTTCAGGTATAGTATAGCAATCCAAAACTGCAGCCCATGAAGCTTAATCCATCTTTGCGCCGCCAGCTCTCTGAGAGAGGTTTAAGTGTTGTGTAAACAGTATTGTTCGATCGATGTTGAACAGGCCTTCAGCGATCTGTGGCCTTAAGCACGTAGTTAGGCTATTGATTTGTAATTCATAAGCCTTTAGAACCAACGGTTTAATCTTCAGTATCAGGTGCACACAGGTTGGAATCGAAAGAACCCGTCTTTGAGTTCTACAGATTCCCAGATACATTTATTAAGACTCAAGACGCACCTTACGGAAAGCAATCAATGGTGTAACCATGACAAAAAAAAGACTATACTCCAACAACAAAACAGCAAAGCACAGCAACAATCAAAACCTAGAGGTAAACGCCGACGCTGTCAAAGTCCTGAGAACCGTCGGAGACCAAGAAGCCTTCCACTTCTACGAAGCCATCGGAAAACCAACAGGCGAAACCGCCAAAAACCTAAATGACTTCCTCAACAAAGTCAAAACTGTCAAAACAGAAAGCCTAAAATTCCATCTTCAGAGAAAAGACTTCCAAAACTGGGTCGCAAAAATCCTCGGCGACGTCAAACTCGCCCGAGAACTCGGAAGAATCCCTGAATCAAACACCGACGACGCCAGAATGATCATCGCCGAAACCGTCGAAAACCGCATCAAAGAACTAAAAGACTCATCAATAGCCGCAGGACTCACAGTCGCCGACAACTCAGTCGTTGTATCCGCCTCTTAGGACCCCACGTTTTTCTATTTCCACCCCACGCACAAGACACGCGTGCCCAGTATGGATTCAGGATTCACATGCTCAATAAGTGTCATGAGTTTAACCACACCTGAAAAAAGGAAGATGATGTAATGAAAACCAAACTTCTCGCAATAATACTAGTCATCATAGCATCAGCAGGCATAATGTTACCGGTTGCCAAAGCAGACACGCTGGTCAAAGAAGACTTCCTGCAGGAAAGCTTCTCAAAAACCGCACTTACACAGCGCCTGAGCAGACGGAAAACCAGGTGAATGTGATTTCGGAATTTGACTCGCCAGCCATTCTTGATCTTTCGGATCAGAATTCTTGCCCTTCGACTTCTCCTTCACCCCGACGCTAACCATAAGCAACCGCATTCATCCGTTTTGCTGGAAGCTGCCACACTGCTAGGAGGTTATTTCAAAGTTTTTGTGGCTAAGTCTTGGCATCGTTCTTCAATGTGTAGGATTCTGGAGGCATCGTTCGGGTCTCTGGCGGTCACGCTGAGTGATCCAGTGAAGTCAAGCCCGAACGTATCTGCGATAAGTTTGAAGTAGTTCTCAACTTTTCCCCGAGAAGCTGCGCCCTCCTCCCCAGGAACCTGCCCAACGACGATGCTGGCGAATCGTTTCCCTTTGATCCGCCCGTACAGCGGCATCGTCCGGTCAATAAGACCTATGGCCAATGAAGTAGGAGCATCAAAATACGTAGGCGAACCCAACACAACCGCGTCGGCAGACAGAATTTTGCCATAGATTTCTTGCATGTCATCTTTGATATGACACGCGCTTGTTTTCTCGCAGACTAGACAGCCGTCGCATGTCTCGATGTTCTTGTCCTTCAGTGCAACCAGCTCGGTTTCCGCACCTCGCCTCTCAGCAGCCGCCATGACCGTTCTCATCAACCATTCAGTGTTACCTTTTCTCGGACTACAACATATGCCCACTATCTTCAAACTCAATGCCCCACGGTCAGTACTTGGCAAACAAGTCTCATATAAAACCTACAGATCTCTCCTCGCAGTACAATAGCGTGCGCTTCTATTGTTCGAGAAAAAATGGGAGGCTTCTAGATGCTTTGAAGGAAAATTACTCTATCTTCTTCGTAACTTTTTTGCTTCCTCTTGCGGAATGGCAACCAATGTTTCTGTTGCGGCCTTATCAGAGAACATCATCCCAGCCATCATAGCTTCCTTTTCGCTTGGCGCGTCATAGAATATTACCATGTCGTATCGCCCAAGCGTATTCAGAACCTGGTGTATTTTGATGCCTGCAGGCGGATGCTTCATAAACTCTTCTGATTTTTTGCTGAACTCCTCGTCAATAGCCCCTCTCATCTTAGCTAAAACAACGAACAACATGATTTCATCTCTACTCTATGATGTATATAGTTTGGCACTTTAAGTTTTTCGAAGGCTTGAGCATGATACACGCGCCCAGCAATCGACTGTAGACAAGCGTTTTATCTTTGGAAGACAAGTTGGTAAGGGTGAAGATCGAATGTCTGACCTGGAGAAGTTACAGGATAAAGCCGTGAGATACTTTTGTGAACGTCCAAAGAATTTTCCGGAGGGACGTCCATTCAACTGCTGTGAGAGTGTTCTGATGGCTCTCAAGGACATCATAGGAGTAGAAACTGATCTGATTCCAAGGATTGGAACCGGCATAGGCGCTGGCGTGTCTTTGAATGGTTTGCTCTGCGGCTCAGTGTCAAGCATAGCACTGGCAGTCGGAATGAAGTTTGGTAGAAGCGGTCCCGAAGTGAATCCTCAGCCAGTCTGGGACCTAGTGGACAGATATGTGGCCGATTTCAAGGACAAGTTCGGATACCTGAGCTGCAGAGAATTGACGGGCTTAGACATGAAAACAAAAGAGGGACAAAAAGAGTACTTTGCCATGATCCACGACCATGCTTGTGCAGACAGAATACGATTTGCAGTCAAGAAAGGGGTAGAGATCCTGAACAAGTGAAAGCCGACAGATTCTTCAACCACACCCTAGTTTTCTCATGCCGTGTGCGCGCTAGAAATCTATGAGAACAGACTACTCGCGTCATTAGCTTTCAAGAAAAGCAGTCTGGTTTCGGATGTTCGCTTCAGAGAAAAAGAGTCGGGCGAGACCTGCTGCATTTGTCTTGGGTTCAGGTCTCGCATTCCCATAGGCGCTAGGTTGGCACGTTTGGCACGTAGATGCATTTTAATTCTCTTGCTCTGCCTCCACCGTCAAATAGCATGTCTGCGACGTCCTGTGTGACCGTCAATGTGCGGTCAAATGACTGGAGCAAAGTGTTCCCTTGTTCACCGTCTATCCTCCAACAGTTGAACCTGACTTGCCCGTTCATCGAGGATTCTGGTGCCTCAAGGTTCAAACCGACCGAAGGCGGGAAGTTGAAGGTCGTGCCTCGGCTCCAAGCCATCGAATCGAAGTTCAAGTTTATTTGTAGTCCGCCGAACATCTCTAGCCCCTGGTCCTTGGACTGGTACGAATTCACCCAAGGATTGTTGACTTCCACGTTGATTCCGGCATCGCTTGAATATCTGAACTCTTGACCGTTCTTTCTCTCAACTGCCTCGGCATGCACATTGAGCCCGTGCCATCCATTTCCAGGATTGTAGGAATGCCAGACGCATTCCCACAGGCCGTTTGCCTGGTTGAATTGCATGGGCATTTGCTCTCCGTAGTCGGTCCCACACATCACGTTTTCAACACTGAGTTCTGGCACAGCCTGGATAGTTGCTTGCACCGTCACGTCGTTGCTGACTCTCTGATTATTCGCAGGGTTTACTATGGCTAGGTTCATCGGTTTCATTGCGCATATAGACGCGGAGAATTTGTCGCCACTATACTGATACAACGCCAGATCCAGTCCTGGAAACGGGAGAACCGCGATTGACAGTTGGACATAGACGTTGCCCGTTAGTACTCCAGTGATGTTGACCGCAGGAAACGTGCCTAGGTACGTCCAGAACGTCACGTTAATGTCAACTTTGTCAGCTCTCATCGTCACATCAAGCAAGTCGCCCAGAGAAACGTGCGCGTCCAGTCCAGTTGCATTGCCATTGAACATGTACTCACCAGACTTTCCAAAGTTTACGCTACCAAGCTTGAACGCAATGTTTACGGCATTACCTTGTGCATCTGTGCTTGTTCCTTTCCACTCAATGCTCTGGGCCTTGACCAACTGGAAAAGATCTATACCTTGCCGAAGTGATTGAGGATCACTGTATATCAACAATGACAGGTTCGTACTGCTCCCGGCCGCCGGAGCGGCCGTTGCCGCGAGCTGAGATGCATAGTCATACGCACGTAACAGACGAGTTGAAGCAGACCATACGACAAGAATCCCAGAAATCAGCAGAACGCAGACCAAAGAGACACTTAACAGCCTTTTATGCTTCACTATTTTTCACCTCCTTTTACTCCTATTCTTATATCGTTGTACACTGTTGGTAACGGGGAAAGGTAACTCTCTTAAACAAGTCCGCGGGCTGTGGTCAATGTCAGCAATGGTTAAATCCTCACTTTCCCCAAAAAACAAAGTAGACTCAAACTACTATTAACTTTGTGGGAAATGTAATATAGAACTATCTTCTATGCCTCCGATCTCGGTCAATCCAACTGAAAAGACGAATCGTATTCTATGCAACTATTTCAAGGTGCTCAAGTCTCTTGCAGATTGGATTACACAGCCTGCAGTACATGAAGTTGGCTGTGAAGCTTTTTGGGGTTTGGGTTTTGGGATAAAACTCTACCCAAACCCAGCAAGTGAAAAAGGGAAAATGGGAGAAAGAAAGAGAAAGAAAGAGAAAGAACGAAAGCTGGCACTTGGAGAAAAAAACGAAAGGATGCTGGCAAAAAGAAAAAGAAGAAAGGATTCTGGGACTTCTAAGCCAGTTTTGGTTTTGCGGAAAAGTTATAGCTGAACACTTGCCAACCAGTATGCTTATTAATTTTTCTGTAAGCATTCCATAGTAGTGCCTCTAATGTCGGAACAAGAGCAAGAGAAGAAAAAGAGGAAAAAGAAAAAGTATCTTGGTTCCTTAGAGACTGAAAGAGCTGAGAGCGAGTTATTTCCAGAGCTAATGAAAGGTTTGGAAGAGCTGGAAAAGGAAAAGAAGTATGTTGATATTCAAGTCTGTCCGAAATGCAAAAGCCCATTGGTCCGCAGAGTGGGCTCGATGACTGGAGACATGTCGGCTCACATCGGATGGACTCCACCAAAATACGAATGCCGTGAATGCGGATGGAGAGAAAGGTTAGTTCTCAAGGCTACCAACAGACCAACGAGCATAAAAGACGTTGTAGTAATGGCAGAGGCAAAAGATGCCGAAAATGAGAGAAGGAGAAAGGAAACCAAGAAAAGATAGAAGGTTCTTCTATCAGTCCTTTTAAGCAACCGTGACCATGCTTCTAATTGGAGATATCTATGTCAAGCGGGAATATGGGAGATATCGCCACTGTTCGCTAGTTCAAGTCCTATCGGCGGCGTCATCAGCATCCTTCTTTAAGCCTGCGGTTGTTATCTTCCGTTTTCTGAATAGGTTAACCTAGTTAACGGCGTAGCACATGAACGGCAAAAACCAGCATAGACACAAAACATGAAATCTGCGCTATTTCCCAACTTTATCCGAATGCTTTTTCTTCTTTTGAACATTCTTCTTTTTCAATGAAGGCATACACTAATCCCCACGAAACAATACTCGCTACTAGTAATATTACACTATGAAAGTTAAAAAAACTTTTCGCCAATCAGGACTCCACGAGCTAGAAAAAAGAGGGGTTTGCGGGAGACATCGCCAATTCTGTGGGAGTTCAAGTCCCGCCCCCCGCACTTTCAACATAGTTCTGGATGAACCCCCGCAGTCTTAGGGGAACTCTGGGTCTACTGGCGACGTCTCCCGCGTGCGCTCATGGGAGCAGACTCGGGCAAAAGATAATGAAGGCAGACTTTGAGCAGGATTGCCAAATTAATTGGGATATAGAGTCTTCTAATGCAGACAAAAAGCTATTTGTTCTGGAGAAATCCTGGGAAAGTAGAACGCGCGCTTCGAGTGAGAATTGAGCGAAGTGCGTTTAGTACTCTGACTTCTTCAAATTGATTCAATGATTTCACCCGCAGAAGTCGAAGGATTCAGTCTCTTTTTCTCTTATAAGCTGCCGTTGTGAGCAAAGTTGTTATCGTCAATAGTGGCAGAAGCACGAATGGCTGGAACTCTGGAAGTATTTCGACTTGTTCTGTTGAGTGCTCGTAATTGAAGTATAGATAGCTTACGCTAGTGTTTGAGCTTGGCAGCAAAGTGTATAGGACTTCAGTGCCGTTTACGATCACATGATATGTACCATTCATCATGGCATTTGGGAAGGAAACTCTGCAGAAACCCGTTGAGCCGCTTGCGCCTGTCACATTAAACGTTAAGAATATTACTTCTGGATGTTCAAGCCATATCGGAGCCGTAAAAGCAGAAATTGTGGAGCTAGAAACAACATCAACTTCGCAGAAATGCCCAACCATGGGGGGAGTGAAATAGGTCACGTTGTAGCTGTGGAACGTGCCCATCAACGGATAATTGTCTCGGTCAATTGGCTGGATATGCTGGTCAGCGTTGACAAGATAGGGGGTGTCCCCTATTCCATCGCTGCCTGTTAGGTTCTGATATGGACCGTTTTTCTGATCAATGCCTGCATAGTCACTCCAGTAGTTGCCGCCTGAAGGATAGTCATCATCCCAAATGTTTGATGAGAAGGAATATGCCGCTTGCTCAAGTCGATTGTTAAAGAAGTTGTTATGATAGATCATATTGTTTGATGAGTCGTTAATATAGAGACCATAAGTGCTGTCCGAGATGTTGTTTCCCATTATTAGCGTGCCAGAAGAGCTTTCAAGATCGACAGCCTGCCAATTGTTCGCTGTTAAGTTGTTGTTGGTAAGGCTATTGTTACAAGAAGAGAAAATCGTGATGCCATAGTACAAGTTGGCTACTACGTTATTTTGGTCGATGCTGTTATTGTGAGATGAATATAAGAAAATGCCCTCGTCACCGTTTGTTATGGTGTTATTGAACAACGATGTGTTGTTCGTTTCGTACAGCTCGATGCCCAGTGCCAAATAGAACAAAGTTAGATTCTCAATTTTTATGCGGTTGCAGTGGACAAGTACCACTTGCCCTGCATTTCCAATTGTCTGGTCGGAACTGTCTTCAAGATACACAAGAGGTTTGCCATTAACCACATTACTCATAACTACGTTTCCAAAAGAGCCAAAAACACCCAAGCCAGCATTGACGAAAACATTTCCAGTTATGTTGTTGTTTGAAGAAGAATCAAGATCGATGCCAGCCGATCTACCGCTGGTCACGTTGTTTCCAGCAAAAGTGTTTCCAGTAATAGTAATGTTGTTTGAGTGAGAAAGCCTGATATCTTCACTAAAACCCATAATATCAGCATTCTTGACAGTAACGTTATTCACTGCTGTCAAGTTCATCCCAATCGTATAAATTGCCATTCCATCTCTGCCAAAAAGGCTGTGACCATTCCCATCGATTACTGTGTTGTTTCTCTGAACAATGATCCCATCCTCTGTGCTCCTAATGTCGCCAGTCAAAGTGTATGTGATGTTGTCAGTGGATGAGACAAGTGAAGTTGGTGGATCTATTGAACCATCCGCATGAATGTAGATGGGTCCCTGTTCTGTGGCAATACAAGTCCTAGTAGATGGAATTACTGAAAAACAGAGGATAATTGAACAGAGCAATACTAGCCTGAATTGAACCATACAGTATCCCTATTAATGACTGTCTTGCGTATTCTTATGACTTATGGAGAAATCTTTCTGCTCTTTATGCTGGCAAAACTGGTAAGAAGCAAAGTTTCCCTTTCCTCCTTTTTCCGTTTTACACTTTAGAATTTTCTTCGCGTACTACATACTCTTTAGTATAGACAAAACCTAGGTTGTTGCTTTAGGATGAATCTTAGCTTTAGTTCTCTCAATTCTAGCTCTATGTGTTAGTAACAGAAAGAACTTCGATGAAAAACTTCCAGAGGGTCTCTGAAATCTAACATTTTCCATGAGAGACTTGGTTTTCAATCTTGGGTTGTTAGAAGAAAAGAGGGGTTCTAGTAAGTGTATATTGCTGTCATGATCACATCTACTGCATTCAGTTGGTCGCTTATTTTGATTAATAATTCTAGAGTGGGTAAGACTGGAAGGCTTGTTGCTCCATTTGTGTTAATGCGTACCTGATAATCATACTTGGTACCATCATGTGAAAAGTAGGTGGCTTGAACATACGTCGTGTCGTTCATGGGCGTTTGAAAGGTGAATGTAACATATCCTGCGTATTCTGTGTCTTGACGTGTGAAACCTGCCCAGGAACCTGCTGGGAATATTATTGTTTGGTTAAATACCCAAATCTTAGACCTGTTCAGATTAACTATGTTGTTGAGGTCATTTACTTGAATCTGCAAGTTTGTTTTTTCAACGGTTAGGTCATTTACGTTTCCCTGAAGGACTTTTTTTTCGAAATTCAGGGTCGAAATATTTTCAGTGTAAAGAAGAATGCTTCCAGATAAGAGAACCACAAGAATGGTACATACAACGCCAAGTGCTACTACAACATTTCTACTTACTGTTTTCCTTTCACCCATTTTTAAATCCCTAGTGTGTCTTCTGTTGTTGTGCAGATTAAAGATTTCTGTACGGCATGGCTTAGGCTTGTTTTCTTGATTTGAAAATTGGAACCAAGGCTAGTGACGAGAGAACTACCCCAACACCAAAGTAAACCCATTGCGGTCTTTCGTAATGGTGAACTTCTGTTGTTGTTGAAATTGTTACATTTTGTGCATTTGAAGTGGCAAGGTAAACCCAAGCCCCAATGTCATAGGGGTAATAATTCTTGAAGCCTAGCCAATCTTCCGATATACAAACGGTTGGTGTTTCCTCTAATTTTATATAGACGTTTCCTTTCGCCAAATTGGGTGCACAACTCACCCTAAGGAAATCATCTGGTTCCAGTTTGATGCTATAAGGTATAACAAGATAATAATAATATTCGTCTGTTTCAGCATCAACCAGAGCACCGTGACCTTCAGGAGAATTGAGATTAACATCATTTTTGTATGTTGTTATATAATCCAAACTAACACGACTTGCCCAATAGAAAAAGGAGAAACCCAAAATCAAGAAAACTATTCCGACAATCAAGAAACCTTTTCTGATTTTTGAAGGCTGTGGAACTTGCTGAGTCAATTCGAACCTCAGTCTGTCTTCTGTTGTCGTGCAGATTTAAGATTTCTGTGTTACAGGTTAAAATGAAAATGGGGGTTGACCTTTCCTTCTCCTTGAATCTGCCCTAAGGAGCAGATAACCTATAAAGAAGAAGGGAAATGAAAATGCGCTAATCTCAAACATTTGATGTAAGTCAATTAGCTTTGCATAAAAGGCTACTATTCCTATAACTAATACGACTAAACCAATTGATATTGTGATAAATCCACGGACACGGAAGTTTATTTTTTCCATTTTCATCTCTCAATCTAAAGCTAAAATGGGTCTGAAAATAAACTTCGCTATGCAGATTTAAGATTTCTGTCTTGAGGTTGAGCGTAAGGCTTGATGGTGACTAGAAGACCTTCTTTCTTTGTAACAGTCAGGCTATGAAAATAGTTTTTTATATTAACAAGACCCTATTCTGAACAGGGTTGTATCTTGTCTGAACAAGCGAATATAGCCTATCTTCAAGAGAGAATCAAAGAAGCAACAAGATTGAGAACACTTGGATTCATCTTTTTTGCTTTGGGAGCGATTTTCTGTGCAATAAGTGTTGTCCTATATGTTGTTTCAAGTAGCGTGAACGCTCCTATGCAATATTCTTTAGTAGCAGCTGCCCTTAGTGTTGGCGTAGCAGTCATTGGAATATTTTTTGTGGTCTATGAGAATGGCAAGAAGGAAAGATTGATGAAGGAACTGGAGAGTCTGGGTCATGGAAGTCCAATATGCCCTAGATGTGGCAAACAGATACCAGAAGGCAACTATACATTCTGTCCTTTCTGTGGTTCTCCTCTGACTCCACCACCACCATGAACTTAGGAGAATCACTACATTGTTTTTTCTGTTCTACGCTTTCGGCACTAGCTTTCTTTCTCTGTTTTGTCTTTGTCGGTTTTTCCCTTATTTCTTTTCAGATTCTTTTCACTTTCTTTGCGTTCTTTTTCTTCACTTTCTTTAGGTTCTTCTTTTTGGCATTGTTCTTTTATTGCCCTAGCCCATTGAGAGGCATTATCAACTTCAAACGTTATTTCATTTCTCCCTAGAAGCAACAAGAGCTTACCTGCACGCTCCTCTCTAGCCGCAGTGAATGTGTTAAGACTCAGGTCTGGATAGACAACAATACCACTCCATGGCTGCATACCGATAGCGATTAGTCTTCTGTTTGTTAAAACTAGTTCACCTTCTCTAACATAATCCCATTCAAATTGAAGCTTACCAGTCCACGCAGAACGTTTCACTCCTTTTGGAACTTTTCCAAATCTGAAGACCCCCCGCTTAACTATCTCTTCTCTTTGCTTCAGAATTATGCCCGCTTTTTCAAACAACTCCAAGCTATCTACGTTCCTTCTGAATTAATGAGAGCATAATGTGTTTTAAATCGTTTTTCTGTCCTACGCTTCAGAATTTTCTTCGCGTACTACATACTCTTTAGTATAGACAAAACCTAGGTTGTTGCTTTAGGATGAATCTTAGCTTTAGTTCTCTATGGTCTTGTCTGGTTCTGGTACTGCTACGCTGGAAAAATTGGTTGTCTTCTACTCTCCCTTTTCTTCTTTAGAACAAACTTGGGCATAGTCTACACAGTACCTAAGTACCTCTCTTTCTATCATTGAAAAGTACCATTGAAAAGCATAAATCACTACTACAAGAACTAGGTTTTATTCAGTATTATCTAATGTTCCACTCTCGACTTTAACCTCACACTCCCAAATCAAGCTTGGAAAGGGGACGCGTGCGCTAGACTTGATTTTCTTCTTGTTCAGTTTCTGATTCTGTCTCATGAAGTGTGTCACTAAGTAATACTTGTTCATAAACGACTTATCTACGGTCCCTGTAGGTAGACTTCCTGTGAATTAGGCTTACTCTCGAGTACGCCTAGTGCTAAGTATATGAATCACGTAAACAGCAGGCGAGACAATGGGACTGCGGAAAAGAACATTAACCACAATTGGCATTTTAGCCATCAGCATGATGGTAACAGTATACTTCTTTTCACATTCTCTATTGCTGAATAGCTTCGTAAAACTGGAAGAAACCAATGTTCACCAAAACGTCGGTAGATTTCAAAGCGCCCTGTCCGATGATGTCTCTGACTTGCACAGCAAGTCGGGCGATTGGGCAGTGTGGGACGATACCTACGCATTCATTGTTGCGCCGAACGCAAACTACATTAACTCAAACATCGGGGATACAGCTTTCACTGCTTTGAAGATCAACATTCTGCTGTTTGTGAACCTCTCGGGTCAGATTGTATGCGGCAGGGCCTACGACTTGAATAACATGACAGAAGTGCCAGTTCCAGAGAGCATGGAAAAAGAACTCTCTTCTCATGACGTTCTTTGGCGTAACCTCACAACCGACAGTAGTACAAGCGGGATCATTCTTCTGCCAGAGAATCCGTTGTTGATTTGCTCGAGGCCCATTTTGACAAGTCGAGGTGAAGGTCCTGTTCATGGAGCACTAATCATGGCACGCTACCTGGACTCTGAGGAAATCGGGCATTTGGCTCGAATGACGGACTTGTCTATCATCTTGCAGCGTTACAATGATTCGCCTGTGCCTCAAGATTTTCAAAGCGCTATTTCATCATTTTTGAATAACGAAACAGTCTTCATTCAACCCTTGAACGCAGATCATGTTGCCGGATATGGTTTGATAAGAGATGTTTATGGAAACCCAATTCTCGTGGCAAGGATTGACATGCCCAGAGACATTTACACACAAGGACTAAGTACAATCAACTACTTCCTCTTGTCGCTCCTTGGTCTGACCGTGGTCTTTGTAGCAGCCATCGTGTTATTCATGGAAAGGACAGTTCTGTATCGACTAGTCAAGCTCACCCGAGCTGTGAGTAGCATAGGAAGAAACAGAGATCTTAAAACACGTGTTCCAACCGATGGAAATGACGAGTTGTCAGGCCTGGCGAAGTCGATAAACGGAATGTTGAATGATATCGAGGATAAGACTGTAAAATTGCGAAAAGCAGAGCATCTTGCAACCATAGGTCAGTTAGCAGCGATGGTTGGGCACGATTTGCGAAATCCCCTGACAGGAATCGCTGGGGCCACATACTACTTGAAAACAAAGCTGGAAGCAAAAATGGATGCCAGAGCAAAGGCAATGGTTGAGGTCGTGGAGAGGGCAATCGCTCACTCGGACAGAATCATAAGTGACCTCTTGAAATACGCAGAGGAGATGAAGCTTGACATATCCGAAACCGAAACAAGATCTATCCTGAGTGAAGTCTTGTCCCATGTGAAGGTTCCAAGCAACGTTAGAATATTGGATAAGACTCCAGAAGCACAAAGAATCAAATGTGATCAGGAAAAAATGAAAATCGCCTTCGCCAAACTAGTAGAAAACGCGTTTGACGCGATGCCCAACGGCGGAACGCTCACAGTGGAGAGCGTAAAAGTGAAAGAAGGTGTTGCAGTCAGTTTCTCTGACACGGGTGTCGGAGTTCCGAGCGAGATCATGACAAAACTCTGGTCACCCTTTTTCACAACCAAAGCTAAGGGAATGGGTCTCGGACTGGCAATCTGCAAACGCATAATAGAAGTGCATGGAGGCACAATCTCAGTGGAAAGCTCCGTAGGAAAAGGCGCGACATTCACCATTACAATCCCGACCGATCTGAGAACCAAGCAAGAAGATTCCGAAATCTTCATGGCGCCTCCAGAACATCCGCTATCAACGCTAGAAAAACAGAGGAACAATGAGCGAGTTTTGAAGGAATTATGAAGCACTCCCAAGTTGCCGCATATTTTAAACGGTTCTTTGGGTTTGGGATAAAACTTTACCCCCATAAGGAGAAAAATCCTTTAGCAGGAAGAAACGATTGATTGTTATGACAAGAATTGATGCTTTAGATGAAGCAGTCATAGATAGCTCGCCTATGACAGTCTATAAGGCTATTTTGAACGAGGCAGCAGGTGTCACGCATTGGTGGATGCCTCATTGGGAGTCAAAGCTAAGAGGGGACATACCAATCGACCGTGAGGGCGGAGTTTTTGACATAACGGTTCATGGCAAACACGCAACTAGGTTTTCTGGCAAGATAACGAAGTTAGTGGAAGCCAAGTCGATAGAAGTAGAGTTTGTAGGCGACTTCGTAGGGACTGGAGAATGGACATTTGAGCCAACAGATGGAAAGACGAAAATGCGTTATCGATGGAACGTCAGACCCAAGAGACTATCGTTTGTGCTCCTCTCCCCATTCATAGACATGGGAAAAATCCATTCAAACGTGATGCAGAAAGGATTCAAAGCATTGAACAGTTACCTGAACGAAAAATAGCCACGCTTCTGAAAGAAACCGAGAAGAGGGGGGTTCTGTTTTCATTCTCTTCCCCTTGAGGGGAAGGGTAGGGATAGGGTGACATTTTATCATTCTAACAGTTTTCCTGCCCTAGTGTTTTCTTGCCGTCGTTCTCGTTCACCCTGCGGGGTTCAAGTTGCTGAAGCAAAATATTCTCACAATTAAAATACCGTTACGAGCCTTGGTTCAAACCCCAAAGTACATTTACTCAAGCTTCAAAGCTGCTTTAGAAACCCCGCAGGGCTTGTGAGCAGCTACCAAACCGTGACCTCAACCGCAGAGTGTTCTCCCTGACCGCTTTCCCGCAGGTTAGTTGTTGTTGGGGTAAAGTTTTATCCCACACACACAAGATAAGACTTTACCCCAACCAACCAATTCTAACGTGCTTGGATTCCTGCTCGCTGAAAAGCAGTAGAAAAGAGCAGGGCGTTGTGCCGGGCTGCTCTATGGACGCCTTTCGCGTTATTCAGAGGCATTGTAGCTTCGGCTGGAGCAAAGCGCGGCGTAATATGCCTGCTGAAAAAAAAGAGGTAATGTTAACGCAGGGCAAAAAGGCTTTTTCCTTGGTTGTTGTTATTATCGTAATAAGTATAACAATAATAGTGTACCGATATACCGACGCTTTTTTCAGGGAGAGTATGGGATGAAAACCATCGAAATCTTGGATGAACATTCGAGTTCCTAGCATATCTTGGACGCCAGGACGTAACGTTACCCGCAGTTCTTGCTGATTATCTTGAATGGGACCGTTATACAAAAGAGGAGATCAAAGCACGCGTTTAAATACTGCAAGACTTCACAGTCACAACAAGCTTCTGTTTAGCCAGGGAAATATCGTTTGTAGCTATAGAAAGCTTGTTTCGAACGTCATCCTTGTCCTTGGTCAGCTCACCCACAACAACCAACTTGTCATTGAGAACCTTCGAGTTTCCTAATGTTTTCTCAAGTCTTCTCCAGCTCGTTTGTGTTCTCTGACCTCTTGCAATGTTGTTTGGAGAAAATCTCTGTCCCTAATACGAATACGCGTCACAGTCAAACTAGCATAATATACATTGCCATCTTTGTGTTTCAATCGCATCAAGAGATCAATTGCAGCAGCATGTCGTCCGAGGTCTTCAATTGACTCCTTCCTCTGTTTTGGATTTGCGTATAAGTCGGTTAGGTTGATCTTTTCAAGCTCTGCTTTAGAGTATCCAGTAATGGTCTGCATAGCTCTATTGGTATCAACCACGACTCCGTTAAGTGACAATATGCCAATGCCAATTGGGCTCTGTTCAAAGAGAAGCCGGTAGCGTTCCTCGCTTTCTCTCAACGCTTCTTCTGCTCTTGTAATTTTCAAAGCTTGGCACATACCATGTGCTAGTTCGCCATAAACTGTTTCTGGCTCACCTAGCTTGTTGAAGTATCCATCAGCACCAAGGTTCAATGCCTTAATAGCTACTTCTTCTCTGCCTCTTCCAGTAAATATGACAAAAGGAATTTTGTCACCTTTCTGTCTTAGTTCTTTGAGAAACTGTAAACCGTCTTTTCCAGACATCATGTAGTCCGAAACAATCGCATCGTATTTTTTCATCTTCATCTTTCCTTTGGCCACATCAACAGAAGAAGCAGTGTCCACTTCGAAGCTGCCCTGCAATTCCAAACATTGTTTCGCAACCCTCAAAAAACCAGCTTCATCATCAATGTGCAAGACCTGTATCATATCTACTTTAGTTGAGTGCTTCACGGCAAACTTTTCTCTTGAATCTAGCCGCATGACTATCTGACCCCCAATCATATGCACGAGCGTGTTGCCGCTCTCTCGCGCGTGCTTCCAATGAACCGCTGTTGAAGAGGGGTTGAGTGTTGTCTCCCTTCATTGTTGTAAACCTTTTTGAGCTTCTTGATATGATCTCCAAACGATGTTGCGCTCTGCCTATCGAACTTGATTTTCAACTCGGCGCATAAGGTTTCCAAGATCGCCTCTTCCAAGATCGGCGCAGCCCCGAGAACTTGTCCTCTTCCGGAGCCTAGCATGTTTCTGATTACCATTGAGAATGTGTTTGGCTTTGCGGGGATTTCTTGAAAGGCGCATCCTTTCTTTTTCAAATAGTCGTAGATGATACCTGCGTTTATGTCTCCGAAAATGTATCTGATTTTTTTGTCAATGACCCGCAAGAGTAAGCCATCGAATTTGTCCAATCTTTGCGCCTCTTTCTGATAGTGAGACTTCCTACAAGTGCCACTTGCTTATAATTTTTTACTTTCGGCAACTTTTATTAGGTTTTGTGACTAATTGTAAAATTGTGTGTCTCTCTTTACTATGCATGAATTTTCTTATTGGAAAAGGTACAACAGGGGTTTTGACTAAATGTAAAAGGAGGTGATCTTTGTGAGAATGAAAGCTCTGGCATTGGTCCTATTGGTTTTTTCTGCAATGTTCGCAACCTGCTTCGCAGTCGTGGTGACACGTTCTCAGGCAACTGAACAGAAAATTGATGTCATCGGTTCTCCTTCATTGGTTCTTGTAGACAATCGAACGATAGTTACGCCCAATGGACCTATTGATACGCCTGGCGGACCTACATAAGTAATAAAAACAGAAGCAGATACAATCTAGGGTAGAACCAGTACAGAACGAAGGAAGAATGCTATGCACAAGGAGCTAACGACTCTTGACATCAGAATGTTGCGTGCGTTGTGGGAGATAGGTCCAAGAAACCTTTCGAAAGTTGCCAAAGCTGTGGGGATTTCCCGCAGGACATTGGAGTCAAGAATAGAACGGATGACTTCTGATCCCACGTTTTTCCTGAGAATGCACTCATCGGTCTATCATACGAACATTGGTTTGAGAAAGGCTGTTGTTTTCCTCGAGGCCAATCCAGGTATGGAGCAACTTCTTTTCGATTGCCTACCTATCAATCAGTTTTGGCTTTACGTTTGCCGATCTTACGGGATGGGTGAAGGCTGTACGGCAGTCTATGCAGTGCCGATAGAGCGTTCCCGTGAATTTGAAGAGTTCATGTATGAACTTCGACGCTTGCAAGTGGCCAGAGATGTTCATGTTTATTGGTCCACGTGCTTTCAGGGTGGACGGATAACATTAAACTGGTTCGACAACAACTTGGAGAAATGGGTGTTTCCTTGGGATGATTGGGTGAAGGAGGTTCAAACGCAGAAGACTGATCTGCCCTACACGTTGGTCGAGTCCAAGTCTTATCTTAACCATGCAGATGAAATCGACATCAAGATGCTTGAGAAGCTGGAAGAAGATGCGACCAGAAGCTTGACTGAGATAGCAAGGAGCCTCGGGATTAGTCGTCAGCTGGCACGCTTTCACTATAAGGAGCATTTGTTGGGAAAAAACCTTGTCGAGGGTTTCGAAGTATTCGTCATGCGCTATGGCAATTCTCCTTCGCTCATGGTTTACTTCACGATAACTTTCCACGGTTACGAAACATTTGCCAAATTTGCCAGGTCGCTTCTTGACAAATTCTTTGTGCTGACCATGGGGAAGAACCTTGGAGAAAACTGTCTTGTAGTAGAGGTTTTTCTTCCACCTGAAGAGTTCAGAAGATTCGTTGAAGTCCTCTCAACGATGACAAGAATGAAGCTTGTGAAAAGTTACAGTTATGCAATACAAGACTTGGGGATAAGATGCCGGCAGACAATTTCACCTCCACTCTTCAAGGGAGGTTCTTGGGTTTACGACCATGAAAACTTCATAGAGGCATTGCGGCAGAAGGTTTCAAATTCCTTTCAAGGAGAATAGCGCGAGCTGTGAGTGGTTGCTCGCCGTCAGGCTTCTGAACAAATGAATATCCAAATCAGACATCAATTATGCCCGTTTTTTGCTTGTTCTTCTCTAGGCATCAATCTTTCTGGCAATTTCCTTATTATGATGCGGACCTGGCACCAGTTCGGGTCGTCTTTGCGTCGATGAACGGTGATTGTTGTTTCAGTCAAGTCGTACCAGTCAAGGCCATATTCGTAACCGAGGTTGACGTCTACACCATAGGCGACTTGGTGAATGTAAGGACATGCGGTTTGGTTGGATAAAACTTTGCCCCAACGAAACCTGAGACAGCTCCGATGGTATATGTGGAAGCTAAGTAGACCAAAAGGCATGCTTATGTACTGTTCAACTCAATATTGAAAGCAGGGAATGGAGATGCGCTCCATCGATTTCGTTAAATGCGAAGATTTTCCGTGTCAAGATGTAGATAAGAAATGCTACGTAGTTCCGAATGTAGAGGTTGACCCTAGCAAGATTAAGACGTTGATGATTTCAGAAGCGCCCCCTGAAGATTTAGGTGACTACTTCTACGCCTTAAAGATTCCTTTCTACTTGCAAACAACTGTACAAGCATTCAACGATGCAGATTTCAAAGTTGCATCAATGAAAGACGTGCTAAACCTAGGAGTGTATGTCACCACAGCCGTAAAATGTGGGAAAACTGCATATTCGATATCTCCAAAAACCATAGATGAGTGCTCCATCCGAATATTAGAGAACGAGATAAGCCTCTTCCCAAAAACAAAAGCCATCCTGCTTATGGGAGACACTGCAATAAAGGCAATGAACTACATCGCTAAAAGAAACATTGGCAAGGCAATAATTCCCAGCGGCTCTACTTACAAGATAAGAAAAGGCGAGTATTTTTACAAACAACTCAGAGTCTTCCCTTCATATCTACAGACGGGCAAAAGCTATCTCGTTGAAAAATCCAAAAGAAAAATGATAGCAGAAGACATCAAAGCCGCATTGGAATATCACTAGGTCATTCCCGCGGGCGAGTTCTACCTTACAGGTTACTAGATATCAAAAACTTGTGTTGGTCAAGCTTGCAGGACGGTCAGGCTTTTATTGGTAATGCTCGCATAGGTGAATGCAAAGCGAAATCGTTCGTTCAGGGAGGAAATCTGCTGAAAACCATAGCCATAGTCACAAGCGGTGGGGACGCCCCAGGCATGAATGCCGCAATTAGGGCTGTTACCCGTATAGCTTATTCAAAAGACGTTCACGTTTTAGGTTTTGAAAGAGGATGGGAAGGACTACTGGAAAACTCGTTTCGAGCGTTGACCCCGCGTTCCGTGGGCGGAATAATTCAACTCGGCGGCACGATCCTGCGCACGTCGAGGTGTTTGGAATTTAAGACACCCAAAGGCATCAAGAAGGCTACTGAAACTCTTGCTTCAAACAAGGTTGATGGACTAATTGTTATCGGAGGAAACGGTTCCTTCCAAGGAGCCTTGGATTTGAGCAGAGAAACAGACGCGTTAATAGTTGGAGTTCCAGCGTCCATCGACAACGACGTTTACGGGACTGATGAAACAATAGGCTTTGACACAGCATTAAACACGGCGGTAGACGAGATTGACAAGATTCGTGATACAGCCATTTCTCATGAAAGGGTCTTTATAGTGGAGGTCATGGGACGCGCACGTGGTTTCTTGGCGGCGACGACAGGGCTTACGGTTGGAGCCGAGATAATTCTGGTTCCTGAAGTCAAAGTTGACGTCCAAAAAGTCGTGGCGCGGCTTGAAGAGAACAGTGCCAAAGGAAAGAGGTCAGGAATAATCGTGGCTGCAGAAGGAATCGGGGACACACGCAAGCTTGGAGAGCAGATTGAAAAGGAAGCGCGAACAGAAGTAAGACTCAGCGTCCTTGGTTACGCGCAAAGAGGCGGAAGCCCTTCAGGAAGAAGCCGACTTCTCGCCAATCTTTTCGCGGACAAAGCAGTCGAACTATTGTTGAAGGGCCAAGGAAATAGGATAGTTGGGTTGCGCAATGGCAAGATAACCAGTATCGATCTTGAAGAGTCGTGCAAGACGGAAAAACCGTTGGATCGTGAGTTGCTGGAACTGGCTTCTGTTCTGTCAACTTAGGTTTGAATCGAGGCTAGCCGAAGAAAACACTTGCTATCTCGTATAGCTCTAGGTCCACAGTTTTTCTTTTGCCAACAACTTCCTCCAGTGGAACGGATACTATTTTGTTTCCTTTGATGGCTACCATTCGGTCAAACTTTTTATCATGTACTAGGTCTATTGCCGCTATTCCGAACCTCGTCGCGAGTATTCGGTCGAACGCTGTTGGGGAGCCCCCGCGTTGAAGATGTCCCAGTACCACCACCCGTGTTTCGATTCTCATACATTTTTCAATTTCTTTTCCCAGATAGTAGCCAACTCCTCCCAGGCGGATGTGTCCAAACTCGTCGAGGCTTTCGCTGTAGACTATTTCAACTCCGCCTTTAGGTTTGGCTCCTTCAGCGACGACTATTAAGCTGAAGTTTCTTCCTCTTTTCTGTCTCTGTCGAATGCATTCACATACTTCTTCTATGTCAAAGGGTTTTTCAGGAATCAATATCACATCTGCGCCGCCAGCCAAGCCTGCTTCCAATGCGATCCAGCCTGTGTATCTACCCATGACTTCGAGGATTATGACCCTGTGATGCGTTTCTGCAGTGGTGTGGAGCCGATCTAGGGCTTCCGTGGCTATGCCGACTGCCGTCATGAACCCAAACGTGTAGTCAGTGCCTACCAGATCGTTGTCAATGGTTTTTGGGACGCCTACGCATTTCAGTCCATATTCTGCCATTTTGTGAGCCACACTTAGAGTGTCATCTCCGCCGATGGCAACAAGTGCTTCTATTCCGGCTTTTTTCGCGTTTCTAATAATTGTCTCTGGACCCTTCTCCCTCTTGAAGGGGTTTGTTCTGGAAGTGCCCAGCACTGAGCCTCCTCTCTGAAGAAGACCTTGGGCTGCCTTCAATTCCAAATGTTCATGTTCGGCAGTGAGCAGTCCGCTCCAACCGTCTTTTATACCGATGATTTCATAACCGTAATTCTGTATTCCTTTCTTGATAACCGCTCGGATAACAGCATTAATCCCCGGAGCGTCGCCGCCTCCGGTTAAGACTCCAACTTTCATTCCGATCGTTCACCATTCACGCTTTTCCAGAGCTTCCAAACAGACGCATCTTGCCTTTGACAACTTCTTTCATGGCATCTTTTGCCGGCCCTAGAATCTTTCTCGGATCAAACTCTTTCGGCGAGTTTGCCAGCACTTCGCGTATAGTTGCTGTGAATGCGAGACGCAGATCCGTGTCGATGTTTATTTTCGCTATCCCAAGCCCAATCGCTTTCTTAATGTGGTCTTCCGGGATGCCTTTTGCCCCGCCAAGTTCGGCGCCGTACTTGCTTGCTTTCTCAATGATCCACGCTGGAACGCTTGAAGCACCATGTAAAACAAGTGGCAAGTCAATCTTCATGCTTATAGTCTTGAGTCTTTCAAAATCAAGTTTCGGTTCAGTTTTAAACTTGTAAGCCCCATGAGACGTGCCTACAGCAACAGCGAGAGCATCCACGCCAGTGCGTTGCACGAATTCCTTGGCTGAATCTGGATCTGTCAAAATGGCTTCTTTTTCCTCAACAGTCTTCTCTTCCACTCCAGCCAATCTGCCAAGTTCAGCTTCAACCGAAACCCCTTTAGAATGCGCAAGATCGACAACACGTTTAGTCAACGCAATGTTCTCTTCGAAGTTCAAGTGCGAACCGTCAATCATGACTGACGTAAATCCGGTTGCCACACACTTGGAAGCTATGTCATAATCTTCGCCATGGTCAAGGTGCAGCGACATTGGCACGGCGGAAGATTCAGCAGCTGTTTTAGCGATTTTGGATATGTAGGACAAGCCGGCGTACTTGATAGCGCTCGGCGTGACGGCAATTATCGCGGGCGATTTTTCATCGGCTGCTGCTTCTGAAACCGCCAGCACGGCTTCCAAGTCGTTAACATTGAAGGCTCCAACGGCGTAGCCTCTTTTGCGAGCTGGAACGAGCAGATCTTTGTTTGTGACAAACACATTTTCCACTCTGAACTGAATATTGACCGTGAATGGTATAAATGGTTTGCATTCATTTTAAAACTCTGGAACACTATTCGTTATGCCAAGAAGTGTGTGAACAAATGAAAAGAATAACAAGAAACAAGGTGATCTACAGATTCAGTTCCAAACATAAGCCTGTTGCTCACGTGGAGACTGGGGAGCTTGTTACGATCGAAACTGAAGATGCATTTGGCGGACAAGTTAGGAGCGAAAAGGACTCGGTTGAAACTCTCGACTGGTCCAAGGTCGATGGAGCCTCAGGCCCGATATACATCGAAAAAGCTAAGCCAGGCGACACTTTGGTCGTGGAAATAGTTGACATCAAAATCCCGGCTAAAGGCGTCATAGCGACTATTCCTAAGTATGGCATTCTTGCAGAAAAAGAGATCAAACCTCTGACCAAAATCATCAAGATCGACGAGGACCACATAGAATTCGAGAATGTTAGACTCAAAACCAGACCGATGATTGGAACCATAGGCGTGACTCCTGAAAGTGGAATGCCCTGCGGTTCCCTTGGGGCGCACGGTGGAAATATGGATGTCAAGGAGTTGACGGTTGGAACCAAGCTGTATCTGCCCGTTTTTGTGGAAGGGGCTTTGTTTGGAGCAGGCGACGTACATGCAGTTCAAGCGGACGGAGAGTTGTGCGTCTCTGCTATTGAGGTGTCGGGGGAAATCGTCGTTAGATTCGGTCTTGTGAGGGGCAAGAAGCCTCGATGGCCAGTGCTTGAAACAGAGGGTTCATACGCTATTCTTGCGTGTGGAGAAACATTGGACGAAGCAGCCAAGCGTGCAGCGGAAGCTGCGGTGGAGGCTCTTATGAATGAGTATCATTGGTCATTTGAGACTGCGTATATGTTTGCCAGCTTAACGGTGAACCTAGAGATAAATCAGGTTGTTGATCCGAAGAAAGGTGTGAGAGCCGTCATATCGAAAAATCTTATTGCCCTAGATAGTCTAGTGGTTTAGGCTCTTCGGTCTGTAACTTGAAAGTCTTAAACTCCTAGATGCTGATTAGAATTCGGAGGTTTGAAATGACTTGTTATTTCAGGCATCTTCAAGACATTTTCAAGAAAGCTGGAATAGAAGTTACAAGTGCGAACAAGCGAGAAATAGATCAGATCATCCACAGAATCGTTAGCATCCGTTACAAGGATTGTCCCGCAACTTGGAAAGAAGTGAAAAAACGAATCGTGAACGATGAGAAAGGTTTTGTAGCTGAACTGAAAACCGAATGGAAAAAATACGCATAAAAGCATGCTCACCAAGAAAGAGTAGGATGCTGATTCAGGAGCTTCTTGTTTAGAAATCTACTTCTTGGCTTTCGGTTTTACCTCTTTCATCGGAGCCCCACAACAAGCTAACTCGCAGGTGGGTTCACATCCGCATGGTTCATCAACAACCACTACGAGACCACATTCCTCGCATTTGTATCTGGAACCTTTCCGCTTGGCCATGCCTGGTCACCTCCACGATTTCGTCAAATATGTCCAACTGATTTATTGCAGATATAAACGTATTCAAAAGGCGATAGCGCGCGTGCTAACGCAACGACGGAACCAGGACTCATTCTCGTCTAGCAGTTTCAGTTCGGCCTTTACATGCTAGTCTTCTGCCATAAGTGCAAGGATTCCTATTATGACTGCGAGGCAGAGAACCAACGTTGAAATGTACATTGGAGCCGCACTGTCATACCAGCGCTGGCTATACATCATTACGACGTTGAACAGAATGCCGACAATGACTAGGAGCAGACAGAACATAAAACCGAATTTCTGCACTCTCCTTCGAGATGTTGGACGAGCTTCCTGTTGTTCTGACACTTTCTGACACCGATGACAACTATCGCATAATTCCCCATAGCTTGAATGGGGGGATAAAACTCTACCCTTGTGTGTGGGATAAAACTTTACCCCCGAAAACCCCCGAAAACCCCCGAAACAATGGGCTACTACCTCTTCTTCATCTACTTTTCCAGAAACCCAACAGCGCGCGAAGAGGGTATACATGAATCGTTCTGCGAGATTCAACTAAGATAAAAGATTCTTCAACTTAGCGAAATGCTTGCGACACAGATAATGGTTAACGCGACCACCAGAAATAATAACTTCGAATTCCTGATCACAATTGTCGCATGTATCACCGAAATGGGAACCTTCTCCGTCTGCCAGTTGGGCTATTGGGTCATCAGATTCAAGAAATTTTTCCAACTCATCTTTGCTATCAAACTTGATTAATCTCATTGAAGTGTAACCCCAAGTGCTATGGTTGACTATGAAATATAACTTTAACCCCCAAACCCAAACCCAATTACGCTCTCAACCAACTACTATCTCAGTCATTCACTCGCACTCTTACACACTCACTTACTCACACTCACAGCGCGCGTTAAGTCTCTTCATCATAGTTGCAACTATTCTCGCTGTTCTATTGCGGAATCCCCTAGAGTAGAGCAACAGGAGACCAAGAGTTGAAAATGCAACTGCCGTGTAGAATACAGGATCGCTTACGCCCATGTTCCTAGCTCCTATCAGCGGTTCTGGAATATTTCCACCAAGAAAAACCCAATGCTGCAACCCAATTTGAGGGAAAAAAACATACAGTGGCAGATCGAGAATGCCAAATAAGCCAAACATTTTCAGCGCAACTTCTCTGCGGTGTCCAACATGGAATCTCAGAAGAAGTAGACCCAACACCCAAGCGATAATATTGCTTGTCAATGAGCCTCCTAAAAGGAAAACCCCCTGTGCAAACCCTGTTCGCAAGCCATCTAGTTCCACATGTCCTAACACAAATGTTGTGGTTAAGGCAGGTTTGGGATAGATTTCGAAAAATGCTATCTTCAAGTAGACCAGCTCTCCTCCGACAGCAATACCCCATAACACATGACCGAATTCATGTGCAAGATCCATGACAAAGCCGAGCGGTAAGAACAGGATAGTAAGCAGAACCAGAACCTCTGAATAACCATGGGCTCCGATCTTGTTAACGATGGTTAGTGCAACCCGACCGTTTCGCTCCCACTTGTTATTTGATCAGTCAACCTTAACTCTTTTTCGAACAAGTAGCGCACAAAACCTTGAAAACCCCGATTTCATTGTTTCCTCTCAAAAGACCCCCAAAACAAGGCGAAAAACCCCCATTAACCATACAAAAAAGGCTTATCTGGAAGAGGCAGAGGAGTAACTGATAAAAAATAAAACTTTACCCCCAAACCCAAAGTTGGCGAAACACACGCCACAAAATGCCATTACATGGCTTTCCTGCGCATCCTCCTCAGCCGCCAGTTGACACCAATAAAGACTTTAATGAAAATCGGTCTAATTATGTCTATGAAAACAAAACTTTTGGCGATAGTGGGCTCCCACAGAAAAAACGGCAACTGCTACGCATTAGCCAAGTCTATCCTCGAGTCTACAA
>Ga0315280_10002545_pt1 | contig 29451 bp, 21 predicted proteins | sample YL17G06_40_MG_FD_203697 | JGI IMG/M metagenome (GOLD analysis project Ga0315280, IMG submission 203697) | Sediment microbial communities from Yellowstone Lake, YNP, Wyoming, USA - YL17G06_40 | ecosystem: Environmental > Aquatic > Freshwater > Lake > Sediment | place: USA: Wyoming | collected... | reverse complement strand
AGGTGCGCGGTGCGGAAAAAGGCTAGGATCATCCCTTGCACCGTCCCCAACAGGCCCAACATGGGCGCAATGGCGGTGGAAAGGGTCAGCCAGCGGACGGGCCCGTTGAGCCGGTCCACTTCGCGCTGGCTGGCCTCGCGGATCGCCTCGCGGACCTCGGAATGCGGCCGGCCGAGCTTCAAGAGCATCGCCCGGATGACGCTCGCCGCACTGCAAGGATACCTCTGGCAGACGCGGTATGCCTGTCTGGGGTCGATCCCGCGTTCCTGATGGCTGAGCGACTTGAGGCCCTGGATCAGCCGGCGGGGGAGGATGTTGCGGCGCCGCAGGGCGATCGCGCGCTCGAACCCCAGGGCCACCACCAGCACGGAGAACAGGCCGATCGGGACCATCAGCGGCCCGCCGGCGACGGTCATCTCCCAGAGGTTCATTTCGGGGTTTTCCCGGGGCAGGGCGACCGGCGGGCCGGGCGATTTCTTCGGCGTCTCCGGCTCCTTGGCCGCCAGGGCCTCCTCGGCCTTCGTTTTCGCCTCGGCGAACTTGCCGGCCGGGGCGGGTTCCTGGGCGGCTGCGCGGAGCGTGGCCGAGCCGAGAATCCCGAGTGCGGCTGCGGCCGCCAGGAGAAATGCTTCGCGCCGCACGCACCAACGCGGCCTGGAATTGCGGTTGCTCATGCGAAGTCCTCTCGCAGACTGCGCCCGGCACGCCGGGCGGTTATCATCCCTTGAGGTCCGCCAGTCGCTGTTTGGCCAGCGGGACCCGGTCGCTGGCGGGGAATTTCTCCACCAGCTCCTGATACATCTTGACGGCCTGGCTGTTCTGCCCCAGCACCTCGAAACACCGGCCCGCCTCGTAGGTCGCGTCGGCCTGCCACTTGGGGTGGCCATAGCCATAGGCCACTTTGAAGAAGCTTTTCACCGCCTCGGTGTGATTCTTGTTCTCGAACTGGATCTCGCCGATCATGAACTGGGCGCGGGCGGCCACCTCGCGGTCCGTCTTGGCGATGACCTGCTCGTAGCGGGCGATCGCCTCCTGGTGCTTGCCGAGGTTCTGCAAGGCCCAGCCCAGTTCGTAGAGCGCTTCCGGGGCATTGGGGGCCTCGGGGAATTTCTGGGCGCACTGGGTGAGCCACGCGGCGCTTCGGTCCCACTGCTTCAACTGGCCCGCCGCCTGACCGGCGTGCAGCCGGGCGAGCATCTCGAAATCGCGGTTGGGGAAGCGCTTCAGCCGCTCGTAGGCGGCCAGGGCCTCGGCGTACTTCTCCTGCTTGAACAGGCACTCGGCGGCCATCACCGCTCCGTCGGCAGCCAGCGGGCCGTCGGGGTACCGCGCTACCTGGTAGGCAAAGGTCTTCTCGGCATTGTCGAAGTTGCCCTGGTGGTAGTAGCACCAGCCCAGCTTGTGGGAGGATTTCTCGCCCAGCGGCGTCCCGTCGCTCTTCTGCACCGCCTCATAATAGGCCTTCGCCGCGGCAGCGTAGTTCTTGTTCTTGTAGGCGGCCTCGCCGACGTTGTGGAGGGCCTCGGGGGCCAGGGGGCTTTCGGGGTCCGCGGCCAGCAGGGCGGCGAAGGCCTTGCCCGCCTCCTCCTCCCGGCCTGAGAGCTTCAATGCCCAAGCCAATTGGTAGCGGACCTTGTCGGCGGCCCCGTACTGCGGATTGTCCTTGAGCAAGCCCCGCAGCGTGGCGACCGCCGCGTCATACTCCTTAAGCTCCAACTGACAGAGGCCCAACAGCAGCCGGGCGTCCGACTTGTCCTTCGAGCCGGGATCGGCGGCCAGCATCGCCCGCAGGTCTTCCACGGCGGGGGCATACTTGGCCAACTGGTGGCGGGCCATGCCGCGGGCATAGCGGGCCCGGGCCGCCACGGCGTGCTGCGGAAACCGCTCCAAAAGCCCGCTGAGCGTCGCCTCCGCCCCGGCCGGGTCCTTCTGGTTCAACTGGGCGCAGCCCAGATCGTGCATGGCGTGCGGCACGAGCGGGCTCTGCGGCCAGCCGGCAATCACCCGGCGATACTCCTCCGCGGCCGCCGCATAATCGCCCTCCTGCCAGGAGAGCTCGCCGAGACGGTAGTAGGCCTGGTCCAGCAGCCGGCTGCCGGGGCACTCCGCCAGCAGCCGACCCACCGCCGCCTTGGACTTCGCCGGGTCGCCGGCCTCGCGGTACGCCTGGGCCAACAAGAGCAGCGTCTCGTCGGCCCGGCGCCACTTGGGCGCCGCGGCCAGGGCGGCGGTGAGCGAGCGGATCGCCGCCTCGTGCTCCTTCAGCTCCAACTGGCTGCTGCCCAGCAGGAAGCGGGCCTCGGCGATGCTCGCCGGCGAGCGAAGCCCCCCGACCAGCGGCCCCAGCGCGGCGATCGTCTCGCGGTACTTCTTTTGCGCGTGCAGGGCCACGAGCCGGCGGACCTTCCACAGGTCGGCGTCAGGATGCTTCGGATACCGCTCGATGAGCTGGCGATAGAGCCGGTCGGCCTCGGCGAATCTGCCCAACTGCATGCGGCTCTCCGCGGCGACGTAGGCGGCGTCGGCCCCCAGCGGATGATCGCGGTGGGCGGCGAGAAAGGCGTCGGCGTGGGCCAGGGCCGCGGCCGCGTCCTGCTGCTCCAAGGCCGTGAAGGCCGCCATGTAGAGGGCCTGCGGGGCCAGCGGGTCCTGGGGATACTTCGCGGCGACCTGGGCATACAGGCCCGCCGCCCGCTTGCGCTGCCCCGGGATCTCGTAGGCCGCGTCGGCCCGGTCCAGGAGCAACTGGGCCGCCAGCGGCGACTGGGCCGCGCGGGGAAGGACCTTTTCGATCACTGCCAAGGCGGCGTCGGGGCGTTTTTCCTTGAGCAAGGTCTGGGCCAGCCAATGGGCAGCCTCGGGGGCATTCGCGCCGCCGGCGTCCGCGAGCGGCTTCAAGAGCCGCTGGGCCTCGGCGTAGTTGCCCGCCAGGCACTGGCTTTTCCCCGCCCGCACGGCCGCCCGCTCGGCGTGCTGCGAGCGGGGGAACTTGACGGGAATCGAGGCGTAGACCGCGGCGGCCTCGGCATACTGCTTCATTTGGAGCAAGGCGTCGCCGTGGCGAAGCGCGGCGTAGTCGGCCAGGGAGAAGCCCTCGACCTGCGCGGCGGCGGCAAACCGCTTGGCGGCCTGGGCGTGGTCGCCGGCGGCCAGCAGCGTCTCCCCCCGCCGCATCAGGACCTCGGTGGCCAGGCGGTGCTCGCCGAACCGGGCCAGGAAGGCGTCGTAGGTCTTGGCCGCCGCCTCGGCCTGGTTGCTCTCTTCCTGGGCCACCCCCAGGGCGTATAGCCCGTCGGGAGCCAACTTGTGAGCGGGGTACTTCCCGACCAACTGCGAGTACTGCCGGATGGCCTCGGCCTTGTTGCCGCGGGCGTATGCACATTCGCCCAGGTAGTACAGGGCATCGGGGGCGTACTCGCCCTGCGGGTTCTTGGCCAGGAGGTTCCTGAACGTCCGAGCCGCCTGGTCGTACAGCTCCGCCTTGCCCGACTGCGCAAGGGCATACTGAGTCACCCCGAGGTACAGGTGCGAAGCGGGCAAAAGGTCGAACTTGGGGTACTTGGCGATGACCGTCTGGAAGGCCCCGAGCGCCGGCTCGTACTGGCCGCGCTGGTAGTAACACACGCCCAGGTAGTGATGGGCCCGGGGAATCCGTGGGTCTTCGGGGTAGCGCTCAATGAACTTCTGCCACTCCTCGGCAGCCAGGTCATAGACCCCGCGGTTCTGAAGGGCGACGGTGGCGGCGTACTGACGGGTCGCCGCGTCGGCCTGTTGGGCGGGAGCGGACCGTGCCACCAGTCCCCATACCAGGGCCGCAAGCACGAGCATTCCCCGGGAAGCCGGGAACCGAGAAGTTCTCATTCCGATGACCTCTTCACCAGTCCATTCGGTTCCTCTCAATGATAAGCCAATACGGCGGCGGCCGGTAGCGGCGGGAAGGGACGGTTGGTGGGAGAAGAGGCCGTCTCGGGACCCCCGTCAGAGGCAGATCCCGTGCCGCCGCACACCACGGAGCCGCCACGGTTGCCCCCCGACCGATGATCCCTTATCTTTGCGTGTTGCTTGTACATGGTGCGAGAGCATAAGATGGAGATTCGGCGACTGGGAAAATGATGAGAATGGGGGGTGTGGGAAGAGTGCGAAGTGACAAGTGCAAAGTGCAAAATGGAGTGACACTTTGCACTTTGCATTTTGCACTGCGGGCTTCATGGATCAGGTGTTCCGGACGACGAACGTGAAACAGTGCCTGGTTACCGGCGGGGCCGGATTCATCGGCAGTCACCTGGTCGAGGCCCTCTTGGCCCGCGGCGATCGGGTCTCGGTTATCGACGACGAATCGACCGGCTCGGCGGAGAACTTGGCCCAGGTCCGAGACCATCCCCACTTGTGCTACGTCAAGGGTTCGGTGGCCGATCGGGCCCTGGTCCGCCGGATGGTAGCAGGGGCGGACGAGGTCTACCACTTGGCGGCCGCGGTGGGCGTGGCCCTGATTGCCAAGGCTCCGATCCGCACCCTGGAGACGAACATCTACCTCACCGAATTGCTGCTCAGCGAGCTGGTACCCGAAGGGGGGCCGCGGCGGCCGGCGAAAGTCTTCCTGGCCAGCTCCAGCGAAGTGTACGGCAAGAATCCCAAGCCGCAGTGGACGGAAGAGGAGGACCTGGTGTTCGGCCCGACGATCCGCGCCCGCTGGTCCTACGGCGTGTCGAAGGCCGTGGACGAGTTTCTCGCCTTGGCCTATTGGCGGGAGCGGGGCTTGCCGGTGGTGGTGGGGCGGTTTTTCAACGTCGTCGGTCCGCGGCAGACGGGGGCCTTCGGGATGGTCCTCCCGCGGCTGGTCGACGCCGCCCTGGCCGGCCGGCCCCTGGTGGTCCACGACGATGGCCGCCAGGTCCGCTGCTTCGCCCACGTCGCCGACGTGATCCGCGCGGTGCTGGCCCTGATGCAAACCCCCGCGGCCGTCGGCCGGGTGTTCAACGTCGGCAGCGACCAGCCGATCCAGATCCTCGAGTTGGCCCAGCGGGTGATCGATGCAGTGAATCCCGAGCTGACCGTCGAGTTCCAGAGCTACGCGGAGGCCTACTCCGAGGATTTCGAGGACGTCCGCTCCCGCGTGCCCGACTTGAGCCGGCTCCGCGAGACCATCGACTTCCGCCCCACGTACACTTTGGACGACGTGATCCGCGAGGTCGTCACCTGGAAGCGCGGCGCACTGAAAGCTAAGGGCCAGCGACCACAGGATGTCGAGTGACCAGCCCTATCGCATCCGGCTTCGCAAGCCGTGGCAGGTCGAACCGCCGCCGCACGGTCTCCGCTGGCGGCGGATCTTTCACCCGCCGACGGGCTTGGGAGTCGGGGAGCGGGTCTGCATCGTCGTCGAGGGGATTCGTGCGACCGGGTCGGTAACCCTGAACGGCCAGCCCTTGGGGCGGCTCGCCGGCCCAGGATCGCCGTCCCGCTTCGAGGTGACCAGCCTCCTTCGGGAACGAAACGAGTTGGTCCTTGCCATCGACCTCACCCCGCCGGGGGACGAAACCGGGCCGTCCTGCCCGCCGGGTGAGGTCTGGATCGAGATCTTCCCGGGCGAGGCTTGACGGGTTCTCAAACGGGCCCTGAGGGGGCACGCTTGCATCTCGCGCTGGCCCCGATACGCTGGAAGGGGCTTCCGGCAACCGCCAAGCGGGCTGCAATCGTGTTCGAGTGGGCGGGGCTTGTTCCCGTTGTGTGCCAAGTCGTTCCTGGTGAGGTGCACCCATGATTCGACGATGGAATCTGGTGTTGTTGTGGCTGGCGAGCTGTGCGTCCTTGATCCTCCTGCCGGCATTCGGCGGCACGGTCGCGGCCGGCGGGGAAAACACGCTCTCCGCCGAGGAACTCGCCGAGGGCTGGGTCTTGCTGTTCGACGGAGAAACGCTGTTCGGCTGGCAGCCGGCGAGCAAGGCCGATTGGAAAGTGGCCGAGGGCGTGATTTCCGCCAGCCAGGGCGAACCGGGGCTCCTGGTGACCACCAGCCAGTTTGCCGATTTCATGCTGAAGGTCGACTTCCGGGCCGCCGAGGGGACCAATAGCGGCGTGTTCTTGCGGACGCCCCCCAAACCGGGCCCCGACGACGTGGCCGCCAGGTGCTACGAGCTGAACATCGCCCCGCCGACCAACCCCTTTCCCACCGGCAGCTTCGTCAGGCGGAAGCGGTGCGAAGCGGCCCACCAAGGCGCGGACTGGCAGACCGTCGAGGTGACCGCGGCCGGCGGGGATTTCGCCGTAAAGCTCAACGGCACGACCGTCCTCCGCTACACCGACGCGAGGCCCGTGCTCCGCGGTCCCGTCGGGCTCCAGTTCAATACGGGCAAGATCGAGTTTCGCAACGTCAAATTGAAGCCGCTGGGGATGAAGAGCCTGTTTAACGGCAAAGACCTGGCCGGCTGGAAGATCCACCCCGAGAACAAGAGCCGGTGGACCGTCACGCCCGAGGGCTGGATCCATCTCCGGGACGGCCGCGGGCAGTTGGAGTCCGAGGGGCAGTACGCCGATTTCACGCTCCAATTGGAGGTCTTCGTCAACGGCAAGTCGCTCAACTCGGGCGTCTTCTTCCGCTCGATCCCCGGCGAGTTCTGGAACGGCTACGAGAGCCAGATCCACAACGGGTACAAGAGCGGGGACCGGACGCAGCCGGTGGATTGCGGCACGGGCGGGATCTTCCGCCGCCAGAACGCCCGCAAAGTCGTGGCCAACGACAAGGAGTGGTTTTCCAAGACGATCCACGCCGACGGGAGTCACATGGCGGTGTGGGTCAACGGCTACCAGGTGAGCGACTGGACCGACACCCGCCCCCCCGCCGACAACCCCCGCAAGGGACAGCGGCTGAAGGCCGGCACGATCATCGTCCAGGGGCACGATCCGACGACCGACTTTTACTTCCGCAATCTCCGCATTGTCGAGCTTCCGTCCATTCAGGGGGTTCGGTGACACCGGCGCGGTCAAAAAGTTTGACTTGGCAGGGGCATGAGGCCTATATTTTGTAACAATCCGTGCTGGTAGAAACCTCCTGAGTCGGGGCCGGTCTGGTCTGGTCGAGGGCATGGACCCGCCGGGGGGTAAACTGGGGGAATTCGTGGGGGAGAAGACCTATGACGCTTGGCGAAATCCTCAGAGTCAAGGGAAGCACGGTCTACACGATCTCTCCTGATGCCTCCCTGGAGGAAGCGACGCGGGAGTTAGTCAAGCACAACATCGGGGCGCTGGTGGTGTGCGACCGTGACCTGGAAGTGGGGGAGCGGCTGTTGGGGATTATCTCCGAGCGGGACGTGGCCCGCGCCTGTGCGTCCGGCAGAGGGTCCGTTGCGGCCATCAAGGTGGCCGACGTGATGACCGCCGAGCTCCACACCGGCTCGCCGCACGACACCGCGGAAGCAACGATGGGGCTGATGACCAAGAGCTGGGTCCGCCACCTTCCCGTCCTCTCGGGAGGCCGGCTGGTCGGGATCGTCTCGATCGGCGACGTGGTCAAGAGCCAGATCGAGCAACTGGCGGTGGAGAACCAGTTTATGAAGCGCTACATCACGGGGTAGGCGGGAAGGATGAAGGTTGAAGGATGAGGGATGAGGGATGAAAGGGGGCGGCATCAGGCGAAATGGGAGTAGAGCCGTGGAGGGGCGGCGAGACCATCAGGACCTGCGTGAACGAACCAAAGCGTTCGCCGTCCGAATCATCCGGCTGTATTCCTCGTTGCCGCGAACCGGAGCAGCGCAAACGGTTGGCCGGCAATTGCTCAGAAGCGGTACGTCCCCGGGAGCACACTATCGAGAAGCTCACCGGGCTCGCTCCACGGCCGAATTCATTAGCAAGATCGAGGGAGGATTGCAGGAACTGGAAGAAACAAGCTACTGGCTCGAACTCCTGGTCGCAGCACAGACCGTGCCTGGGAGTCGCCTCGAGAATCTCCAGCAGGAAGCTGGCGAGCTTACGGCCATCTTCGCTTCCACAGCGATGAGCGCGAAACGAAGGAAACGATAGGCCGAAGCCCCGCGTCCTTCATCCCTCATCCTTCATCCTTACGTGATTTGAAATCTCTCCACCTTCCCCCGCTCCACTTCCACGCCCAGGCCCGGGCCTTGGGGAACGGCGATCATTCCGTCGCTGATTTCCAGGGGCTCGGCGAGCACGTCGTCCTGGAGGTGATGGTGGCCGCACTCGTTGCAGCCGCTGTAGGCCGGCGTGGCCGAGGCCACGTGCAGCATCGCGGCGATTCCCACGCCCAGGGAGGGCCCGTTGGCCAGCGAGGCCCCCAGTCCAGCGGCCTGGGCGATGGCCGCGCACTTGCGTGCCGGGACCATGCCGCCCACCCGTTGCAGGTCGGTGACGACGAACGGGGCTGCCCCGCAGCGGACCACGGCCAGCACGTCGGCCGGACTGTGGATGGCACGCCACACGGCCAGGGGAACGCTCGTCTGCCGCCGCAGCGCGGCGACCTGGTTAAGGTCCGGGGCGTTCAACGGATCGAGCACCAACTCCAGCCCGATCCCCTCCAGCTCGCGGCACAGGTCCCGGGCCGATTCCATCGCGTACTTTTCTCCCCCGTCCAGCCGCAGCCCCGCGCCCTGCGGCAGCACCTCCCGGACGGCCGAAAGCGTCTCGACGTCCCGCTCGGGGTCCCCGCACGAGGGCAAGACCTGGGAGTGAAATCCTTGTTCGTAAAGTTCCCGGGCCCGTTGGGCGGTGTCGCGGGCCGAAGCCGCGCTCAGACGGAGCGTCAAGGGGATCCGCCGGCGATACCCGCCGCCGAACAGGTGGCAGAGGGGTTGTCGGGTGGTGCGGCCAATGAGGTCCCAGGATGCCATCTCCACCGCGCAGCAAAGGGCCGCCGGCCGCAAGGCCCCCAGCCCCAGCAGGTCCTCAATCTCGAATATGCTCCGCCCGGCGAGGATCGGCAGGAGTGCGTCGCGGCGGGCCGGGACCTCGGCGGCACGCCACGAGGTCTGCGCCTCCCCCCACCCCTCCAGGCCCTGGTTGGTGACCAGCCGGACCAGCAGCGAGCGGACCGGCGGCTCCCGGCCCACGCAGCCGATTTCCACCAGGAAAAGCTCGAGGTCGGCAATCGTGATCGACATCGACGTTGGTTTCGGGCCGCTCAGGGGCTTTCGCTCCGTAGCTCCCGGGGGAGCAGGAAACGGACCTCTTCCGTACGCGTCACGGGGCACTCCACCTCCACCGCGTAGCGCTCCTGGAGAAACCGCAGGCAATCGGCCACGAGGGTCTCCGGCGCGCTGGCCCCCGCCGTCACCAGGACCGTCTGGCGGCCCGAGAGCCAGGCCGGATCGATGTCCTCCGGGCCGTCGATCAGGTGGGCCTCGACGCCGCGCGATCCGGCCAGCTCTGCCAGCCGCTGGCTGTTCGAGCTGTTGCGGCTGCCCACCACGAGGACCACGTCCGCCCGCCGCGACAATTCCCGGACCGCCTCCTGGCGGTTCTGCGTGGCATAGCAGATGTCGTCCCGCCGTGGGCCGGCGAGCTTGGGAAACCGCCGGCGGAGGCGGCCAACGATCTCGGCGGCATCGTCCACCGAGAGCGTAGTTTGGGTCAGGTAAGCCACCCGCTCGGGGTCCGGCACCTCCAGCCGCTCCGCCTCCTCCGCGCTGCCGACCAGCACGATCGAGCCCGGGGCCTCCCCCATCGTGCCGATCACCTCGTCGTGCCCTTCGTGCCCGATCAGAACGATGGTGTACCCCTCGTGGGCGAGCCGGGCGGCCTCGCGGTGGACCTTGGTCACCAACGGGCAGGTGGCGTCGATCGTCTGGAGCCCTCGGGCCGCCGCCTCCCGGCGGACCTCCGGCGAGACGCCGTGAGCCGAATAGAGGAGGTGGGCCCCGTCGGGAACGTCCGCCAGGTCGTCGACGAAGACCACCCCGCGCTGGCGGAAATGATCCACCACCCAGCGGTTATGGACGATCTCGTGATAGACGTAGATCGGCGTCCCGTAGCGCTTTAGCGCCAGGCTCAGGCCGTCGATGGCCATGTTGACGCCCGCGCAGAAGCCGCGCGGGCTGGCCAGGATCACACGCATGGTTCCCTCCCCGCCGAAAAAGTATCATAATGCACTGGTTGAGCGGCGGCCAGGGCGCCGCAGATTGGGGTCCGTTGAGTTATCCTGGCACTTCCGCGGGTGGCCGGGATCGCAGGCCTGCGGCCGCGTTGGGGAGCGCTCATGGCGATTCGCGGATTTGCCCTCGACTTGGAATTATACGGGCCGGAGGCGCGGCAGGTGAAGCATCCCTCGCTCTCCCGCGCCCAGAAGTACTGCCGCCGGCTGGCCCGCCGCCACTACGAGAACTTCACCGTCGCCAGCCTGCTCCTGCCGCGGCACTTACGGCAGCACTTCTACAACGTTTACGCTTATTGCCGCTGGGCCGACGACCTGGCCGACGAGACCGGCGATCCGCAGCGGGGGCTTGCCCTGCTGGACTGGTGGGAGCAGGAGCTTCGCGAGTGCTACCAAGGACACTCCCAGCACCCGGTGTTCGTGGCCCTGGAGGACACGATCCGGCAATTCGCCATCCCGGTCGATCCGTTCGTCGACCTGCTGGTGGCCTTCCGCCAGGACCAGCGGGTCGCGCGGTACGAGAGCCTGGACCAACTGCTCGACTACTGCCGCTACTCGGCCAATCCCGTGGGGCGGCTGGTGCTCTACCTGGGCCGCTGCCACGACCCGGAGCGGGCGCGGCTGGCCGACTCCATCTGCACCGGCCTGCAACTGGCCAATTTCCTCCAGGACGTGGCGTTGGACTGGGAGCGGGGCCGGGTCTATCTCCCCCAGACCCACTGCCGGCAGTTCGGCTACGACGAGTCGATGTTCGCCCGCCGCGAGTGCAACGAGCCCTTCCGCCGGCTCTTGGCCGCCGAGGCCGCCGAAGCGGAGGGGTGGCTTCGCCGCGGGCAGCCCCTGGTCCCTTTGGTCCCGGAAGAGCTCCGGCTGGACGTGGCCTTGTTCATCCACGGCGGGTTGGCGCTGGTCGAGGCGATCCGCCGCAACCAGTACGACGTCTGGTCCCGCCGGCCGGTGCTCTCGAAGCTCGAGAAGCTCCGGATCGTCGCCCGCTGCTGGTGGCGGCTCCGCCGCGGCACGCGGCTCGAGGGATCGCCATGAGGGGCTCGCCCGGCTCAATCGCCGCCAGCCGCACCTTCTGCCGGCAGACGGCCCGCCGCGCCGGCTCGAACTTCTATGCCTCCTTTTTCCTCCTTTCCCGGCCGAAACGCGAGGCGATGGAAGCCCTCTACGCCTTCCTGCGGCACACGGACGACCTGGGCGACAGCCCCGCGCCGGTGGAAGCCCGCCGCGCCGCGCTGGCCCGCTGGTGTGCCCAAGTCCAGGCTGCCCTGGAAGCAGGGGCCGACCCGATCGGCCCGATTCGGCCGGGTTCCGCTGCCTCGGGTGCCACTGGCTGCTTGTCAGCCAGTGTCCCTTCGCCGCCGGCGGAAGATCCCTTTGCCGCCCTCCTGCCCGCCCTAGTCGACGCGGTCCGCCGGTTCTCGATTCCCGCGGAGCACCTCTTGGCCGTGCTCGACGGCGTCGTCATGGACCTCGACGGCCGCCGCTACGAGACCTTCGACGAGCTGGCCGATTACTGCCGCCACGTGGCCTCGGCGGTGGGTCTGGCCTGCATCCACATTTGGGGTTTTCGCGGGGAAGAAGCGCCCGAACGGGCCCGCAAGTGCGGCATCGCCTTCCAGCTCACCAACATCCTCCGCGATCTGAAAGAGGACGCCGCCCGGGGCCGCCTCTATCTGCCCGCCGAGGACCTTCGTCGGTGCGGCTACGCGGTCGCGGAACGGTCTGCCTGTTCGGAAGAGTCTCGCACTTTCCAGCACGCCATCACCCACCGCCTTGCCGACGACCGCTTTGCCCGCCTGATGGCACTGGAAATCGGCCGGGCGAAGCAGTTCTATCGCGAGGCGGGGGAACTGTTCGCCTTTCTGGAGCCGGAAGGACGCCGGGCCCTGGGCATGATGGTCAGCACCTATTGGCGGCTATTGGAGGAAATCGAGCGGCGGCCCGACCGCGTGCTGGCCGGACCCGTCCGCCTCGGCCGCTGGCAGAAACTACGCATCGCCGCCCGATGGCTCCTCCTGCCTCCGCGGAGATCGTCCCTGCCATGACGGATTCCAGCGAGCAGTCAGGCGAGCCATCCGTGGCGATTGTCGGCGGCGGGCTGGCGGGACTGGCCGTCGCGGTCGCGCTTTGCGAGCGGGGCCTCCGCGTCGCGCTGTTCGAGGCCCGCCGACGCCTCGGCGGCCGCGCCGGCTCGTTCCGCGATCCGCGCTCGGGCCAACAGCTCGACCGCTGCCAGCACGTCTCGATGGGCTGCTGCACCAACCTGGCCGATTTCTGCCGCCGGACCGGCATCGCCGGCGCCTTCCGGCGGCATCGCCGGCTGCACTTCATCGGGCCGAGAGGGACCCGGCACGATCTGGCCGCCGTCGGCTGGCTTCCGGCCCCGCTGCACCTCCTGCCCGGGCTGCTCAGACTGGGGTATCTCCGGCTGGGCGACCGGCTGAGCATCCTCCGGGCGATGGCCCGGCTCGCCCGGCTGCCGCAGGATCGCCTCGAAGACGCCGGCCAACCGGCCACGATCGGCCGCTGGCTCCGCGGCTGCGGGCAGTCGGAGGAAGCGACTGGCGGGTTCTGGTCGGTGGTGCTCGTCAGCGCCTTGAGCGAGACGCTCGATCGGGCGTCGCTGGCCGCGGCCCGAAAGGTCGTCGTCGACGGCTTCCTCGCCTCCGCCCGGGCGTACGAGCTTGAGATCCCCGCGGTGCCGCTTGCCGAGATCTACGACCACCGGCTGGGCGATTGGCTGACGGCGCAGCGGGTCGAAGTCCATCGCGGCACTCGGGTCCGGCAGATCGAAGGCAACGGCGGCGGAGCGGAGGCGCTGCGGCTGGCCGACGGCTCGCGGCGGGCGTTCGATTTCTTCGTGGCCGCCGTGCCGTGGCGGAAGGTCCGCGGCCTGCTGGCCGAGCCGCTTGGGGCCGCGATCCCCTCGCTGGAACGGATCGGCGAGATCCACCCCGCCCCGATCACGGCCGTACACTTCTGGTTCGACCGGCCGATCACTCCCTTGCCTCACGCCGTCCTGGTCGGGCGGCTCGGCCAGTGGGTGTTCAACAAAGGCCCGCGTCCGCTCCCTGACGCATCGGCCCGGCCGGCCCATGGCTACCAGGTGGTCATCAGCGCGTCGCACGGGCTGGCGGGTCGCCGCCGGGAGGAGGTGGTGGCCCAGGTCCGCGGCGAGTTGGAGGCGATCTGGCCCGAGGCCCGCCGGGCGACGCTTCTGGCGTGGCGGATGGTGACCGAGCCGGAAGCAGTGTTTTCGGTTCGTCCTGGGTTGGACCGGCTGCGGCCCGCCCAGCAGACCCCGGTTGCCAACCTGATGCTGGCCGGGGATTGGACGGCCACCGGCTGGCCCGCCACCATGGAGGGGGCCGTCCGCAGCGGCCACCTCGCCGCCGAGGCGATCCTGCGGGCCTTGGGGCGGGAGCAAGCGATCCTGGCCCCGGACCCGGCCATGGGGTGCGTCGCACGATGCCTGATCCGGGGGGGACTGAAACCAAGGGAGCGATCCCAGCCTGGCGGCGGATGGCGAGAGGGCGGGCCCGCACATTTTTGGGCTTGACATTCCGATCAGGATAGCGATCCTAAAGTGAGGTGTGGCTAATCTCTGCCAATGTCATCGCGGGAGTCAAGATTCATCGTTGCGGATATTGACCCTCCGCGGAGCGGGCGTTTCGAGTAGCGGAATACATTGTGCCGGTCAGGGCGCTGCACAACTCGCCCTTTTCGGCGAACATCAGAATCGCGGAGGTAAACGATGAAAAAGGCACGTTTGGTCGGCAGACGGTTGCGGGTCGAAGACCTCGAGCCGCGTCTTGCGTTGTCGTTGGTTTTCGGTCTTGAAGCGGGAGCCAGCGCGGCGGTCGATGCCCTCGCGGCCGCCGACGCAAGAGGCGCCAGAGGTAGGCCGGCGCCGGACATCCGGCTCGATCTGGTTGCGCTGCACGAGTTGGGCCATTCGCTCGGCCTGGACCATAGCTCGGACCCGGCCTCAATCATGTACCCTTACTACAATCCCAACTATAACCTGGCCGATTTCGCCAAGGACTCCGCCGTGTCGACCCTGCAAGGGCTTTACGCGGACGTCAATGCGAGCCCCTGGAAGGACAGTTCGGATCCCTTTCCCGGGGACGGCAAGGTGGAGGTAACGTACAGCTTTGTCCCTGACGGAGTCCAGATGGACAAGGGCAGCAGCACCACGTTTACCACGTTCAACAAGCTTTTCGGTAGTCCGGCGACGTGGGAGCCGATCTTTGTGGGTCAGTTGGATCGCTGGGCGGACAATAGCGGAGGCAAACTCCAATTCGTCGCATATAGCAATGTCTGGTCCGCTCCTGGCACTAATCCGGACAATACGGACGCCGGCCTCCGGTTCAACTACGTGGGCGCGTCGCAGAACGACCCTGGCTCGGGCGACATCCGCATTGCCGCCCACCGGTTCGACGGCGCGGGGAACGTCCTGGCGCATGCGTACTTTCCGCCGCCCAACGGCTACACCGCGGCGGGCGACGCGCACTTCGATCAAGCGGAGCACTGGGTCTTCGGCAGCACTTCCAGCCAGCTAGCGTCTGCTGGATCCTCGCGCACGGTCGGCTCGCGAGGTTCCTTCCGTCTCGGTGGTCGCTTGGCGGTTAGGGAAATGGCGGAGGTCGAAGAGGGGATCGAGCTGGCGGCGATGCTGGACGTCGGCGAGTCGGGCTCGCCGGTCCCGACGTTCACCGCAACGACCGCCGACGATGCGGCCCAGCGGTTCGACCTGCCGGAGAGGCCGGCGGTGGCCGCGGTGGTCGTTTCCGAGCCGGCGCTGGTGCACACGACCTTGTCGAGCGACCGCGACGAGAGTCTCTCGACCGCCAAGAGCCGCCGGGCGGCCGACCGGCTCTTCGGTTCTTCCGACGCGTCGGAATGGTCTTTGGACGGGAAGCTGTCGAAGCCGAGCGACGGGCTGCGCCCGTTCCGCTTGGAAAAGGTCTGATCGTCGCCGGTTTCACCGACGCGGCCCTTCGACCACCGGGATTTCAATGAGCGGCGTGGGCCGCCGCTCGCTGCTGAGGTAGAGCGTTTTGCCGTCCGGCCCGTAGCAAATCGCCTCCCCCTGGGCCCGCTCGGGCACCTCGATCCATCGCGGCGGCCGGGCAAAGGCCCTAGCCCAGTCCTCCTTTTCGCCGCGGGTGTACTCGAAGGCGTCATTGTAGGTGACGACGACCGCCCGGCGGCCGTCGGGCGAGACGTCCATCCCCGTCACCTGCCGCAGCTTGAGCGTGCCGATCAGCCGGGCGACCGAGGCCGTCTTGGGCGGCTTGTCCACGGGCCGGTGCTCTTTCGGCCAGGCCAGGGCGTAGATGTGGCACGTGTCGCTCCGTTCTTTGCTGACCAGGAGGATCGTCTTGTCGGTCGGGTCGATGGCGGCCGCCTCGCAGTTGCGGAAGTCGTCCTCGAAGGAGAAGTAGAGGATCTCGACGGGGGGGACCTCGCGGACGGTCACGCCCCGCCGGGGATCGCAGGACGGCTCCTCGACAACGTAGATCATGTGGACCGCGGCGCTGAGCCCGTTGTTGCCGGTGTCGGCGATCAGCAGGTAGGGCTTGCCGCCGGCCGTGAAAGAGGCCATGTCTTCCCAGTCGAAGTTGCGGACGCCGGCGACCAGGCAGGACCCGAGATCCCGACCGCTGCGGTCGAACAGATAGAGCCGGGGCTCGTCGCCGGAGTCGTTGTGGGCCCAGAACAGGCCGGGGTGCCGCCGCGAGCAGGCCATGCCGCTCAGCTCGTCAAGCGCGGGGCAGGCGAGCTGGGCGATCTGGCGGCCGGGGCCGTAGCGGATGGCCTTCGGGTCGTCGGGGCTTGCCGCCTGCCGCTCGGCCCTCTCCCGGCGGAGCAGCTCGGCGACGTAATCCTGGTCGGCCCGGCTGAGTTCGCTCAGGCGGACGCTGAAGGTGGGGGCATCCGGGGGCTTGAGCCAGACCTCGCTGCGGCTGGCGTCGACAAATTCGGCCTCGATCTGCTGCCGGCCACTCTTGTCGGTCCAGACCCGGGCGTCCGCGGCGGAGATGGCGAATAAACACACAATTCCGGCGAAAAACCAGAGTCGCTTGACCATCGAACGGACGACCTTCAAGGAGGGTCTCCTGCCGGAGGCGGCGAGAAGCTCCGAACGGGCCAGACCGGATGAGTCTGGTTCATTATTTTCCCGGCGTCAAGGTCGGCCGGCGGTTTCAACCTCAAGCCGGTTGGCAACTTGCGCCGCCCCGGCTACACTGAAGGGATGAAGACGCTGCCGGCATCCGCGATCGTGATCCCGGCCGCAGCGGCCCTGGCTGGTCTGGCGGCGCTGGCCGTCTGGATGACGACCGGCTCGATCGAGACGCTCGAGGCCCGGGTCCCGGGCTTGGACCGCCGCGAAGGGCAACGCTCGCTGGAAATGCCACGCCTACTCCTGGTCGGGCGTTTGACCGTCGGGAGCGGAAAACCGGCCGACTTGGCCGGCGGGTGGCCCTGGTTCCGGGGCAAGGAGCGGGACAACATTGCCAAGGATCAGGTTCCCCTGGCCCGGCAATGGCCGCCGGGGGGACCGAAGGTCCTTTGGTCCGTGGAGTTGGGCGAGGGGCACGCCGGGCCCGCCGTCCGCGACGGCTGCGTCTACTTGCTCGACTACGATCGGGAGAATGCGTGCGATGCCTTGCGGTGTCTCTCCCTGGCCGACGGCAAGGAGATCTGGCGCTACAGCTACCCCGTGGAGGTGAAGCGGAATCACGGCATGTCGCGGACGGTGCCGGCGGTGGCGGGAAGCTACGTGGTGGCCATCGGGCCGAAGTGTCACGTGACCTGCCTGGACGCGGCGACCGGCAAGTTCCAGTGGATGATCGACCTGGTGCGGCAGTACGGGACGACCGTGCCGCAGTGGTACGCCGGCCAGTGCCCGCTGGTGGACGGGGAGCGCGTGATTCTTGCCCCCGGGGGCAAGGACGCCTTGTTGTTGGCCGTGGACTTGAAGACGGGCCGGGAGGAGTGGCGGACGCCCAATCCCCGCCGCTGGACGATGACCCACTCCTCGATCACGCCCCTCGAGTTTGCCGGCCGCCGGATGTACGTCTATTGCGGGAGCGGGGGCGTGGTCGGCGTGGACGCGGCCAGCGGGGCAATCCTCTGGGACACGACCGAGTGGCAGATCAAGCTCGCCACCGTCCCCTCCCCGATCTGCCTCCCCGATGGCCGCGTGTTTCTCTGCGGCGGGTACAGCGCGGGGGCGATGATGCTCCAGCTCCGCGACGAAGGCGGCACGCCCGTGCCCCGGACGCTCGTGCGGCTCAAGGCCAGGCAGTTCGGCTCGACGCAGCACACCCCGATCCTCTACCAGGGCCACTTGTACGGCGTCCGGGAGGACGAGCAGCTCGTCTGCCTCGACCTGAACTGCAAGGAGGTCTGGCACAGCGGCCCCGAGCACCGCTTCCTCAAGGCCCGCGGGCCCTACCTGATCGCCGACGGCCTGATCTTCGTCCTCGCCGAGGACGGCGTGCTCGCGATGGCCGAGGCGTCGCCGGCGGGCTACAAGGAGCTGGGCCGCGCCCAGGTGCTCGACGGCCCGGACGCCTGGGGCCCGATGGCCCTGGTGGCCGGCCGGCTGCTCGCCCGGGACACCGTCCGCATGGTCTGCCTCGACGTAAGAAAACCGGACAAGCCGTGAGCAACCCCCGTCACCCTCTTGCCGGCGCGCTGATTGCCGCGGTCGTGGTCCTGGCCGCCGCGGTCGGGATCCTGGCCATGGTCGGGCGCGACATCACCGGCGAGCAAGGCAGCGGGCTCCCGGCGGCCTTCCAGTACGATCTGGAGGGGATCAAGCGGATCGATGCGGCCCTGATCCGCTACCGCCAGGCGGCCGAGCTTCCGCTTGCGCTCACAGAGGCGCGGGCGGTGGCCGTCGGGCCGCGGGACCGGATCTACGTCGCCGGCGACAAGACGATCCTCGTGCTGGAGCCCGCGGGAGCCAAACTCCCGCCGATCGCCCTGGAAGAGGAGCCGCACGCCCTGGCGATCGGGGGCGACGAGCACGCGCACCCGGAGCGGATCTACGTCTGCATGCCGAGGCACGTCGAGGTCTACGACGCCGCCGGGAAGCGGCTGGCGAGCTGGGAAGACCTCGGCCCGAAGGCCATCCTTACCTCCATCGCCCTGGCCGAGCGGGACGTTCTGGTGGCCGACGCCGGCAACCGCATCGTCTACCGCTTCGACACGGCCGGGAAGCTCCTGGGCCGGATCGGGAGGCGCAACCCTCAGGAGAAGATCTACGGGTTCATCATTCCCAGTCCGTACTTCGACGTGGCGGTGTCGGCCGACGGGCTGGTGCGGGTGGCAAATCCCGGGGCCCACCGCATCGAAGCCTACACGCTCGACGGGCACCTGGAAACGATGTGGGGCCAGCACGCCGATTCGATCGAGGGCTTTTGCGGCTGCTGCAACCCGGCCAATTTCGCCATCCTCCCCGACGGCCGCTTCGTCACCGCCGAGAAAGGGATTCCCCGCGTGAAGGTGTACTCCGAAGACGGGAAGCTCGACTGCGTGGTGGCGGGGCCGGAGACCCTGGCCCCCGGGGCCACGATCGTCGAGGAGACCCGCCCCGAGCACCGGCTCCCGGTGGTCGACGTGGCCGCCGACAGCCGCGGGCGGGTCCTGGTTCTTGACCCAGGGGCGGGGAAGGTGCGGGTATTCGAGCTCAAGCGGTAGAAGGGTTCAGGGTTCAGGGTTCAGGAGTTAGGGATTGGGAATTAGGGGTTACGTACTAGAGAGCTGGGAATTGGGACGTGGGGAGAAGAAGGACGAATTGCGTGGGTAGCGATTGGCTGGGTAGCGATTGCGTGGGTAGCGATTGGCTGGGTAGCGGGCGGGCTTGCCCGCCGTGTGCTCCGACTCCCGCCGACCCCCCGCGGACCCGCCGCCACTGGATCGCCGACGCCGCGCGGTACGCCGCCTTGCTGGGGCTCGGGCTGCTCTCGGCGGGGCTGGTGGTGAAGCGGGCGGTGGTGCCGGCCGCCGAGCGGTGCCCGGGCCCGATCGATTGCCGCCGCTGCGCGGTCCTGGCCGGCTGCGCCTCCCCGGCCGCGTCGCTGGCACGCCGCAGCAGGAAAGGATGACCCGACGATGGCCGACCCCAAGAGAACCATCGACCGCCGGGAGTTCGTGGCCGACGGGCTCCGCGTGGCCGGGGCGATCGGGCTGACCGGCGCGGCGAGCTTCCTGTCCGGGCGCAGGGGCCAGGCCGACGAGCTGGTCTGGCAGATCGACCCCGCCAAGTGCATCGCCTGCGGCAACTGCGCGACCCGCTGCGTGCTGGACGAGTCGGCGGTGAAGTGCGTCCAGAACTTCGCAATGTGCGGCTACTGCGAGCTGTGCACCGGGTACTTCCCGCCCAACCCGATCGCCCTGGACACCGGGGCGGAGAACCAGCTCTGCCCGACCGGGGCCATTGTCCGCGAGCTGATCGAGGAGCCGTACTACGAGTACATCATCGACGAGAAGTTCTGCATCGGGTGCGGCAAGTGCGTCAAGGGGTGCACGGCGTTCGGCAACGGCTCGCTCCAGCTCCAGGTCCGCCACGACCGCTGCCTGAACTGCAACGAGTGCTCGATCGCCCTGGCTTGCCCCTCGCAGGCGTTTGCCCGCGTCAGAGCCCGCGATCCCTATATGCTGAAACACAGGAACCCCGGCGGATGATGCGTCACCTTCGGATTGTTGCTGCATTGGCGCCGGTGTTGCTTGCGGCAGGTGCGGTCGGGGCGGCCGAGCGTTTCCCGCCGCCGGACTTCACCAGCCACGAGCTTCCGCAGACCACGACGCCGCCGCCCGCCTCGCTGGTGTACGAGTACGCCGACCTGGCGGCGCTGGCCGCCGGGCTGGCGCTGGCCAGCTACCTGGCCCTGGTGCGGCGGTCGCGGAAGGGACTGCTTGCGCTGACGGTCGTCTCGCTGGTGTGGCTGGGCTTCTGGCGCGCGGGCTGCATCTGCCCGATCGGGGCGATCCAGGATGTCTCGCTGGCCGTGGCCGATCCGAGCTACGTGGTTCCGCTCTCCGTCGTTGCTTTCTTCACCTTGCCGATCCTGGTGGCCCTTTTTTTCGGGCGGACGTTCTGCGCGGCGGTCTGCCCCCTGGGGGCCGCGCAGGAGCTGGTGGCGCTTCGGCCGGTGCGGGTGCCGCGGTGGATCGACCAGAGCTTGCGCCTCATACCCTACGTTTACCTGGGCGCCGCGGTGCTGTTGGCCGTGACCGGCGGCCCGTTCGTCATCTGCGACTATGATCCTTTCGTCACCTTCTTCCGCCTGCCCAGGCACGCCACGATCGCCAGCGCGAACATGCTGGTCCTGGGGGGATCCTTTCTGGTGATCGGGCTGTTCGTGGGCCGGCCTTACTGCCGCTACCTTTGCCCGTACGGGGCGATCCTCGGGCTCTGCTCGAAGGTCTCGAAGCGCCACGCCCGCATCACGCCCGAGGAGTGCATCAAGTGCCGGCTCTGCGAGGACGCCTGCCCCTACGGGGCGATCCGCGCGCCGACCGTCGAGCTTTCGCCGCGGGAGCGGCGCCGCGGGCGGCGGCGGCTGGCAGCGATGCTCGTGCTCCTGCCGGTGCTGGTGGGCGTCGGCCTGTTGCTGGGCCTGGGTCTGGGCGTGCCCCTTTCTCGCCTCCACCGCACGGTTCGGCTGGCCGGGTACGTCCGCCAGGCGGAACAGCGGCCGCCGGAAGAGACGCCGGAGCAGACGCCGGAAGAAGCCACCGGCCCGATCAAGGAGCGCAACGACGCCGTGGAGGCGTTCCGCAACACGGGCCGGCCGCCCCAGGAAGTCTACGCGGAAGCCGCCCAGCTCGGCGCGCGGTTCCGCTCGGCCGGCGGATGGCTGGGGGCCTGGGTGGGCCTGGTGTTCGGCGTGAAGCTCGTCCACCTGTCGATTCGCCGTCGCCGCGCCGAATATGAGCCCGACAAGGCAAACTGCGTCTCCTGCGGACGCTGCTACTGGTATTGCCCGCACGAGCAGCTCCGGCTGGGACTGATCGAGACCCTGCCGGTCGTCGAGCCGGGCGGCCCCGCCCCAAAGAAGTCCAACGGCCAACAGCCTGCCGAACTCCAGGAGGCCCGATCGCGATGAGTTCCCCCCGCCCTACTCCCGCGATGGCGCCCGCGACGCCCGCCGGTCCTGCCGATCGCCGCAAGGCCGGTTTCTGGGAGCCGGTCGCGGTCCGCAGCCTGGCGGTCGCCGCGGTGTTCGTCGCGGTCGTGGTGGCATTGCTGGCCTGGGACTACGGCCACCGGCTGGTGAAGGACCCGCTCGACTCGGCGGAGTTCCAGGTCCTCAAGAAGCGGTTGGCCGAGCTGAAGCAGCAGGAGCAGACCGAAGCGGTGCAGCGGGAGTTCGACGAGACGCTGGCCGCCATCCGCGCGGAGGACTTCCGCTTGCGGCAGGCCTACTTCCGCCAGCGGCGGTTCGCGGGCCGCGGGGCCTGGCTTCTGCTGGGCGGGATCGGAGTGCTGCTTGTGGCGGCCAAGGCGCTGGCCACGCTGCGGCGGAAGCTCCCCGCGCCCGAGCTTCAGGCGATCCCCCAAGACACCGAGCTGCAAATTGCCCGGATCGGCCGCTGGTCGGTGGCGGGCCTGGGCGTGCTGCTGGTTGCGGCGGCCGTGGCACTTACGGTCGGCGTCCGCACGGAGTTGGCCGAAGTTGGCGGGGAGGCGGCGGGCCCCTCGGGCGATTTGGCCCCGGTTGGGCCGGCGACCGTTGTGCCGCCGGCTGTTGTGCCGCCGGCTGTTGTGCCGGCGGCCGTTGTGCCGCCGGCTGTTGTGCCGCAGCCCGAGCCCTCGGTTGCCGGCGGGCCCAAGCTCGCCCCAACGGCCCATCCCGCCGACGCTCCCTCGAAGGAGGAGTTTGCCAAGAACTGGCCGGGATTCCGCGGGCCGGCGGGCTCCGGCATTTCGGCCTACAACAACGTGCCCACGAAGTGGGACGTCAAGACCGGCGACACGATCGCCTGGAAGACGCCGGTCCCCCTCGAGGGCAATAGCTCGCCTATCGTCTGGAACAACCGCGTCTTCCTCACCGGGGCTAGCGAAGCGAAACGCCAGGTGTATTGCTTCGACGCGGCGGACGGCAAGCTCGTGTGGCAGAAGGACGCTCCCGGCACGCCGGCGAGCACGGCCAAGCCGCCGAAGGTGATGGAGGCCACGGGCTTTGCCGCCCCCACGCCGGCCACCGACGGCCGCCGCGTCTACGCCAGCTTCGCCAACGGCGACCTGGCGGCCTTCGATTTCGCCGGCAAGCTGGCCTGGGCGCGGAGCCTCGGCATTCCCAATAATCATTACGGCCATGCCGCCTCGCTGCGCGTGGCCCGCGGCCTCCTGATCGTCCAACTCGATCAAGGCGTGGCCAAGGACGGCCTCTCGAAACTCATGGCCCTCGACACTGCGACGGGCCAGACCGTCTGGGAGACAAAACGCGAGATTCCCGTTTCCTGGTGTACACCGATCGTGATCGACGTCAGTGGGCAGGAAGAAATCGCCACCTGCGGCGACCCGTGGGTGATCGCCTACCGCCTGGACGACGGCAAGGAGATTTGGCGGGCCGACTGCCTGCGGCAGGAGATTGGCCCTTCGCCCGTTTTTGCCGACGGGATCGTCTACGCGGCCGTCGAGTACAAGGCCGCCTCGGCGATCCGCGCCGACGGCCAGGGGGACGTCACTCAGACCCACGTCCTCTGGCTCACCGAGGACGACGTGCCCGACCTGTGCAGCCCCTTGGCCACGCCGCAGCACGTGTTCCTGCTGACCACTGCGGGAACGCTCACCTGCTACGACGCCAAGAAGGGCAAGAAGCTGTGGCTGAAGGACATCGATTCGCGGTTCGCGGCCTCGCCCAGTCTGGCGGGCCAATGTGTCTACCTGTTCGGGGAAGAAGGCAAGGTGTTCCTGGTCGAGCCGGGCCCCACCGAGGGGAAAACCGTTTTCGAGACCGACATGGGCGAGAACGTCGTTGCCAGCCCGGCGTTCCAGGACGGCCGGATCTACGTGCGGACGAAGAGCCAACTGGTTTGTATTGGGAAGAAGTAGGGATTAGGGATTGGGGATTAGGGACGAGGGGCGAGGGATTAGGGGTGAGGGGTTCGGAAGTCAAGCGTCAAGCCGCTTGCGGCTTAGCAGGCATAGAATTCTCGGATGAGCCAACTTGACCTGAGTTTCGTCGACGAGACCGTCACCCGGCTGGGCCGCCGCCCGGAAGGGGTGATCCCCATCCTCCAGGCGATCCAGGAGCACTATCGCTACCTCCCCCAGGAGGCCTTGGAGCGGGTCTGCCAGCTCACGGAGATCACCCCGGCAAGCATCACCGGGGTGGCGACCTTCTACAACCAGTTCCGCCACCGCCCCGTCGGACGTCACCTGATCAGCGTCTGCCACGGCACGGCCTGTCACGTGAAAGGGTCGGAGCTGGTCCAGGACGCCTTGGGTCGCCGCCTCGGGCTCAGCGGCGGCCGCGACACCGACAGCGACGGACTATTCACCGTGCAGAAGGTGGCCTGCCTCGGTTGCTGCACCCTGGCCCCGGTGATGCGGATCGACCAGGTCACGTACGGCCGCGTCCGGCCCCAGATGGTCCCTGAGATCCTGGCCGACTTCCTCCACCAGCAGCGCAACGGCCAGGCGCAGCCGAGGCTCCCCCACGCGCCGCCCAAGGGCCCGTTGGGCGAGGTTCGCGTCGGGCTCGGCTCCTGCTGCGTCGCCCAGGGAAGCGCCAAGGTGCACCAGGCGATCGGCGACGTGCTGGCCCAAAGCGGCGCCGCGGCGGTGGTCAAGCGGGTGGGATGCGTGGGGATGTGCCATCAGACGCCCCTGGTCGAGATCGTCCCGCCCCAGGGAGCCCCCACCAGGCTCTTCGCCAAGGTGACCCCCGACGACGTCCCCGCCATCGTCCTCCGGCACTTCAAGCCCAGGGGGATCGTCCGGCGGATCGGCCGCACGCTGGGCGGGCTCTTGGACCGGCTGTTGACCAGCGAGGTGGGAGACCGCGTGGCGAGCCACGCCATCGACGTCCGCGACCCGCCGGTCTGCGCGTTCCTCGGCCGGCAGCAGCGGCTGGCCACCGAATACTGCGGCCAGATCGACCCCACCGACTTCGACGAATACCTCCGCCACGACGGTTTTCGGGCCCTCACGCGATGTGTCGAATCGCTCGGCCCGGAGGAGATCATCGACGAGATCAGGGCGAGCGGCCTGCGGGGGCGGGGCGGCGCGGGCTTTCCCACCGGGATCAAGTGGCTCAAGGTCCGCGAGGCGGCGGGCGAGCCCAAGTACGTCGTCTGCAACGGCGACGAAGGGGACCCCGGGGCCTTCATGGATCGCATGCTCCTGGAGTCGTTCCCCTACCGGATCCTCGAAGGGATGGCTATCGCGGCCCGGGCCGTCGGGGCCCAGCAGGGGTTCTTTTATATCCGCGCCGAGTATCCCCTGGCCGTCAAACGGGTCCGCGAGGCGATCCAGCGGTGCTACGATCGGGGGCTGTTGGGCGACTCGGTGATGGGGAGCAATCTCCGCCTCCACCTATCGGTCATGGAGGGGGCGGGGGCGTTCGTGTGCGGGGAGGAGACCGCGCTGTTGGCCTCGCTGGAGGGCCGCCGCGGCATGCCCCGGCTCCGCCCGCCGTACCCGGCCGAGCAAGGCCTCTGGAACCAGCCCACGCTCGTGAACAACGTCGAGACCCTGGCCCTGGTCCCCTGGATCTTCCGCCACGGTGCCCGGGCCTTCGCCGAGCTGGGCACCCAGGAGAGCAAAGGGACAAAGGTCTTCGCCCTGGCGGGCAAGGTCCGCCGCGGCGGACTGATCGAAGTCCCCATGGGAATCACCATCCGCCAGATCGTCGAGGAGATCGGCGGCGGGGCGGCCGAGGGCCGCGAGTTCAAGGCGGTCCAGGTCGGCGGACCTTCCGGCGGCTGCGTCCCCGCCGAACTGGCCGAGACCACGGTCGACTACGAAGCCCTCGCCCGGGTCGGGGCGATCATGGGCTCCGGCGGGCTGGTGGTCCTGGATGACTCGGACTGCATGGTCGACATCGCCCGCTACTTCCTCCGCTTCACCCAGGACCAGTCGTGCGGCAAGTGCACCTTCTGCCGGATCGGCACGCGGCGGATGCTGGACATCCTTGACCGGATCGCCTGCGGACAAGGCCGCAGCGGCGACCTGGAGGAGCTGGAGGCCCTGGCCCGATCGGTCGGCTCGGCGAGCATCTGCGGCCTGGGCAAGACCGCCCCGAACCCCGTCCTCTCCACCCTCCGCTATTTCCGCGAGGAATACGAGGCCCATCTGAAGGGCCGCTGTCCGGCCGGGAGGTGTAAGGACCTGATCGCCTACCGGATCGACGATCGCTGCATCGGCTGCACGCTCTGCGCCCAGCAGTGCCCGGCGGGCGCGATTCCGTTGACTCCCTACCGGCAGCACACGATCGACCTGGCGAAGTGTACCCGTTGCGACACCTGCCGGCAGGTGTGCCCGACGCAGGCGGTGTGGGTGGAGTGAAGAGTGGATAGTGGATGGTGGATAGTGGATAGTGCACGGTGGCATGGCCATGTCGTCCGAGCCGCTTGCGGTCTAGCGTTCTGAACCCTGAACCCCGAACCCTCTCGATGCCCCGACTCCGAATCGACCACCGCGACGTCGAGGTCCCCCCAGGGGCGACGATCCTCGATGCTGCCCGGAAGCTCGGGATCGACGTGCCGACCCTCTGTTTCCTGGAAGGGTACCGGCCGTCCACCTCCTGCCTGGTGTGCATGGTGAAGCTTCGCGGCTCGAACAAGCTGGTGCCGGCCTGCGGGACGGCGGCCGTGGAGGGGATGGAGGTCGACAGCGAGACCGACGAGGTCCACCAGGTCCGCCGCACGGCCCTGGAGCTCTTGTTGAGCGACCATCTGGGCGATTGCCTGGCCCCGTGCCACTTCACCTGTCCGGCCCACATGGACATCCCCCTGATGCTCCGCCAGATCGCCCGGGAGAACCTTTCCGAGGCGATCATCACGGTGAAGGACTCGATCGCCCTGCCGGCGATCCTGGGGCGGATCTGTCCCAAGCCGTGCGAGAAAGGGTGCCGCCGCGCCGCGGCCGACGGCGCGGTCGCCGTCTGCCAGCTCAAGCGGTTCGTGGCCGATGCCGACATGGCCTCGCCGGAGCCCTATCTGCCGGAGTGCCATCCCGCGTCGGGCAAGCGGGTGGCGGTCGTCGGGGCCGGCCCGACCGGGCTCTCGGCTACGTACTACCTCCTGCGTTTCGGGCATGCCGTCACCCTGTTCGACGACCAGCCGCAGCCCGGCGGACGGCTCTGGCGGGAAACCACTCCGGAGAGCCTCCCCCGCGACGTCTTAGAGGCCGAAACCCGGCTGATCCTCCGGCTAGGAGCCGACTATCGCCCCAATACCAAGATCGGCCAAGATCCCTTCTTGGACGATCTGCGGCGCCAGTTCGACGCGGTCCTCTTGGCCTTCGGTTCGACCGACCGAGAGAAGGCCCAGCAGTTTGGGCTCAAGGCCGCCGCGCACGGGCTGGCCGTGGACAGGGAGACCTTCCGCACGGAGCTGCCCGGCGTGTTCGCCGCCGGCAGCGCGATCCGGGCCAAGGGGCTGGTGGTCCGCAGCGTGGGCGACGGGCACGAGGTGGCCTGGTCGATCCACCAGCACCTGTCCGGCCTGCCCGTCACCGGCGCGCCGAAGCCCTTCTCCAGCCGGATCGGACGCTTGGAGGAGGACGAGGTCCAGCAGTTCGTCACCATCGCGGGCCAGGCCCCAAGGCAGGAACCGCGGGAAGGGCAAGGCTTCTCGTCGGCCGAGGCCAGCCAGCAGGCGGCCCGCTGCCTCCACTGCGATTGCCGGGCCCTCGATACCTGCAAGCTCCGCCGCTACGCGGCCCTGTACCGCGCGGATCCGAGCCGCTACAAGGGCGGGCGGAAGGTCCTGCGGCTGTACACCCAGCGCTCCCAGGTCCTTTACGAGCCGGGCAAGTGCATTGATTGCGGGCTGTGCATCGAGATCGCCGCCGCAGCCGGAGAACCGCTGGGGCTATCGTTCATCGGCCGGGGGTTCGACGTGCGGATCGGGGTCCCGTTCAACCGCCCCTTTGAAGAAGCCCTCGGCAAGGTGGCCGCCCAGTGCATTGCGGCCTGCCCCACGGCTGCGCTCTCGTTTAAAGAAGAGCCCCGCGGCAGCATGGCCAAGCGAGCGTGGCCACGGCACCCGTAGCGAGCGTGGCCACGGCAGCCGCAGCGCCCGCGACTTTTCTCCTCTCTCCTTTTTCATTCCCGCCAGTCGCCCGGGCTTGTTACGCCTATTCATACCTTACCTGGCTTGTTAGAATTGCCGGTTTCCGGAGTCGCCGGTTGCCCGCGGAAGTGCGAGATCCAGCGTTTTGAGGCACCTACAGAGGAGCGCGAAGCATGAAAGCTGACCTGACGCAGGGCGAACGGCCGATGAAGAATCTGGGATGGACGGTAACGCTGGCGGGCCTGGGGATCAATCTCGCCTTGGGAATCCTGTACACCTGGAGCGTGATTCGTCAGGCGATCGAGACGGAGTGGGATTGGTCCAAATCGCAAAGCGGGTGGCCATACTCGATCGCCTGCTTGACGTTCGCTTTTCTGATGGTGCCGGCCGGACGACTCCAGGACAAGATGGGGCCGCGCCTGGCCGCCAGCATCGGCGGGGTGCTGGTGGGGGCGGGGATGATCCTGGCGGGACTGTGCGGGCAGTATTGGGGGGCCGGATCGTATTGGGGCTACGTGCTGGGATTCGGCGTGCTGGCCGGGGCGGGGATCGGCTTCGGCTATGCCGCCGCTACGCCGCCGGCCGTCAAGTGGTTCCCCCCCTCCCAAACCGGCATGGTCGCCGGGATCGTCGTCGCCGGGTTTGGGCTGGCCTCCGTGTACGCGGCTCCGCTGAGCAAGGTCCTCCTCCGCGCGCTGGGCATCGCCAACACGATGCTGGTCCTGGGGATCGCGTTTCTGATCGTGGTGGTGGGGCTGGCCCAGTTGCTCGCCCCGCCGCCAAAAGGCTACGTTCCCGCCGGCACCACCGCGGCGCAGACGGCCGCCGCCAAAAAGCAGCGGGACCTGGCTCCCCTTCAGATGTGCGGCACCGTCCAGTTCTATCTCCTCTGGTTCATGTACGCGTGCGGGGCCGGCGCGGGATTGATGATCATCTCCAGCCTGGCCACGCTCGGCGAAGTCCAGGCGGGAATCAAGCTCGGCTTCGTGCTGGTCGCGTCGCTGGCCCTCGGGAACGGGGCAGGCCGGGTCATTGCCGGGTCGCTCTCCGACAAGCTGGGCCGCCAGCAGACCATGCTCGGCTGCTTCCTCTTCCAGGCCGCCTTGATGATCCTCCTCAGCATGGCCCAGAAGGGAACGCCCCTGGCCACCGTCGGTGCCCTGGCCGTGATCTCGGCCCTCATCGGGGCCAATTACGGGGCGAACCTCGCCTTGTTCCCCTCCGTAACCAAGGACTACTACGGACTGAAGAACTTCGGCGTCAACTACGGCCTGGTCTTCACCGCCTGGGGCGTCGGCGGCTTCGCGCTTGCGCAGCTCCAAGCCTGGCTGCACGACGCGTACAAGACCTTCACGTACTCCTGCTACATCGCCGCCGCGCTGCTGGTGGTTGCGGCCGCGACGACCTTCGTGCTCAAGCCCCCGGCCTCCGTGCCGGGGGAAGCTGAGGTCCCCGCCGCGCCGGTCCCGCCGGAGCGCAAGCGGATCCTGGAGAAGGTGTAGCCGCCGTGGGATCGCGGGCCGGAACGTGGCCGAGGCACTGGCTTGCCGTTTCCATCCATCGCGGGGCTGCCTATAATGGACGACGTGCCCGGCGCGGCAGAGAGTGCCGACGGGGCGATGGTCTAGACACGCAACCCCGAGAGGAGATGCCATGGAGTCCTGGTTCGGTGTGAAGCTCCTGCGATGTCCTACGACCCTTCGAATCGCAACCGCGGCGTTTTTGGCATTTTCCGCATCCGCCATGGCCGAGAGAGTTCAGGCTGCCTCGGCCCCACCCACCGCTGCCCCGCGGGTAGCGCCGCTCCGCGAGCCGTTGCAGGCCCTGATCCTGGCCGACTGGATCGACCAGGATCGCCGCTGGGCCGCGGCCAAGGCCGGCGGCCCGGCGAAAGCCGGTGGGGCCGGTGCTTTGGGGGTCACGACCGCCGAGGACGCCGCAGGCGGGGTCGACGGCCTCAAGACGGGCGGCTACGGCTTCCACACCGCTAGCGCTGAGCAGGACCCGTGGTGGCAGGTCGACCTCGGCAAAGAGTGCCGGCTCGATCGCGTGGTGATCTACAACCGCACCGACGGGAGCAC